>Ga0193697_1000229_pt1 | contig 22141 bp, 12 predicted proteins | sample L3m2metaG_FD_145073 | JGI IMG/M metagenome (GOLD analysis project Ga0193697, IMG submission 145073) | Soil microbial communities from a riparian zone of the East river system, Colorado, United States - L3m2 | ecosystem: Environmental > Terrestrial > Soil > Riparian zone | place: USA: East River... | reverse complement strand
GTGATCGTGGCTGAAGCCTGGGCGCTGCCGAACGGGTTGCTGACAATGAGCGTGTAAACCGCGCCGTTGTCGCTCGGTTGGGCCGGCAGGGTGGTGTAGTTGATGCTGTCCGCCATGAAAGCACCGTTCTTCAGCCATGTGAAGCTATAGGGCTGTGCGCCGTTCAAGCCGACCGGCACTAGCGTAACTGTCTGGCCCTCTGAGAGGACAGGACTTGACGGACTGACACTGGCGAGGGTTGCGGGCCCGATTCGCACCAGCGGAGTCGGCAAGGCGAATGCGCTGCCACCAGCGATTTCCGGCACGGTTCCGATTGGCGGCGTGACTGCGTCACTCTGCGCGCGGAAGGCCATCGAGATGCCATCGCCGCCGGTGCCGTCCTTCCAACGGGCTTCGATGTAGTAGCTTTGACCGCCGATCAACGGCACGTTTTGTCCAACGAGTGTGTAAGCGGACGTGAAGGCGGTGAGCTGGCCGAGCAGCACCATGCCTGCCGGGTCGGTGCTGTTAACCGCGTTGGTGTTCATGTAGAGCTGCGAGGAATCGTCGCTGCGCAGATAGAATCTGTAGAGACCATTGCTTGGCGCGACGAAGTAGCTGTAAATGCGCCCGCCGTAATTATCGAAGCGGGTGTTAACGAGCTGCGGTTGGAAGGCGAAGTATTTTTGATAGACCAGCACGTCTGGCGCGTTGCCCCACTTGGGGTGACTTGTCACCGTGGCGAGGCTTGGCAGGTCGCTGCCGCCGAAGTTCGCTCCCGGGGATGGCCCCGTGTATAACTCGGCGATCACCGGCGTGGCCGGCGCAGAGCCAGCGGGATAAGCCAGCGCAGAGGAAGGGATATAGCTGGTGTTCGCTGGCGCGGTCGTGACACTTGTATCGGTCCACATAACGGAGAAGCCATCACCGCCAGTGCCTTCCCTCATCAACGCTTCGATGAAATAACGTTGGCCACCTTGCAGGAAAATATTCGTCCTGGAATTGGCAGGCGTCGATCCCACGCCGTAGTTGCCGACGAACGCGGCGTTTTCGGCTATTAGAACGACGCCGGAATCGGTCACGTCGCGACCGCTCGCATCCAGGAATTCCACTTCGGAAATCTGCATACTGTTCGCGGTGGCGTTCGTGCGCACCGTGGGGAAGCGCAACCGATAGCTGGTGTAGGCGGTTAGATTGGCAAACGGCACGATCGGCCCGGCGGTGAGCCGCGCTGTCGTGTTCGTCAATTGCGTGCTGGCGTCGAGAACAATCGTTGTCCACGGACCGCTGGTCAGGTCGCCGGTGGTACCTTCGAGAGTGAAGGTCATGGGATCGCGGTCGGCCGCATCGTTGGCCGTCGTGAATCGCATCCCCGTCACAATGGACGAACCTTGAACGGGCGTGACGTTGAAGCCTGCGTTGAGCTTGTCGAAGTTCAAGTACTTCGTGTTGGACGTATTATCGATAGCGTTGGCCGGCACTTCTGCGACGGACGTGTTGGTGGAGCTGCCGATGACCGCCGAGCGCACGCCGTTCGGACCGTTGGTGTTCATGTAGAGCTGCATGCCGTCGTCGCTGCGGATCCAGAACTTATAGAAGCCATTGGTCGGCGGGATGAAATGCGCGTAAACCCGCACGCCATATTGGTCTGCGGCGGTACCCGAGGTGCCGGGCAAGAGACTGGCGGCGAGACTCACATTGTGCCCAAACAAATTGCTGTAGGAAATGTAAGTGGGCTGGCCTTGCGCAAAGATCGCTTGCGTCTGGAGATTGGCAACGGTGCCATTGTTGCCGATATCTTCATACATTTCGACGACGACCGGCTGCAGTGGCGCGGCGAATTGACGGAAGACTCGGGTCGTATTCGCGGCTATCGTGTTCGGAGTTGCGCCGCGATCCTGCACATTGTTTACAACAACGGCATAATCACCAGCCGGCAAGGCGGAGGAGGTCGTGAGGATAATTGTGCTGGAGTTCCCGTAGAAGGCCGCAGTCGTCACGGCAAAAACAGTTCCCGCGGCATTTGTGACCGTGTAATTGCCAGCCACGTCAGCGGAGCCTGTGCTTACGGGTTCGCTGAACACCAGGACGATGCTGCTGCTGCTGCCGGCCAACATATTCGCGGACAGAAGGGTGGGGGCAGTGGCGTCGTTAACTGTGACAATGGCCGTATTGCTGGTGGCAGATGCGCCGGTGACACGCACGACGCAGCGGAACTGTGCGCCATTGTCAGTGCCAAATAGTGCCGGTGTGGTGAAGGATGCGCTGGAGGCACTGGCGCCTGGAATGTTGGTGAAGCCGCCTATGCCATCGCCGCGTTGCCACTGATACTGCAATTCGCTCGCAGGCGCGCCGGTAACGCTCGCGGCGACTGTGATGGTTGTGGTCTGGCCCGCATTGACAGTTACATTCGTCGGCTGAGTTGTGATCGCGATCGCCGCGCCGGGATATCCAGCAAAGTCGCCGTAGGAACGGAATTCACTGGTGGCGAGGCGGCCCTGAACGTGGGCGCACATTTCGAGGCCAACAAGGATGGTCGCTGGATAAACCTGCGTAGTCTGCCCGATAGCGACCCAATCGACTCCATTGTTCCCCGCATAGGCAGTGAAAGTATTATTCACGCGGCGCAGGCGAAACCAGGAATTGGGAGCTGTGGCCGCGCGATTGCCCTGGTTCAAACCAGCCACGCCCCAACTTGCAGTGGCGCCCGCGTAGAGCGTGCGCTGGCCAGTTTCATAGCGGTCGAGACCCGGCCACGGTGGATTGACGATCGCGTGCATCGTCCGGCTGCTTGCGTCGAGATTCTCGCGCGCGATCAAACCTGCCTTCACAACGGTGTTGGGAATTGTCTGCCCGGCGACCCTGACCTTGACGTCGAAGTCACCTGCGCGGGGCTGATACGTGAAACGGAACTGATCGGAATTAGCCCAAACGTCTGCGCCGCCGGCGGTGATGTCGAAATCGCCGTCCTTGCAGGAATAAATTCCATCGCTGCCGGAGACGCTCGGCAGCGGCCCGCCAATTTCGAGAGAGGCAAGTTGCGAAGCGACGTTACCGCTTGCAGTCGAGCCGGGGGTCATGGCGTTGCCATAGATATCCTGCACGCTGTTTGCCGTCACCGTGAATGCCCCACTGACTGCGGGAGTAACATACAGGATGAGCGACTTGCGGTCGGGCCGGAGTTGGACGAAACCGACGCTCGTGCCAGTGACCGAGTAGTTGCCGGGTGCAGTAGCGGAGGCGACATCAAGCGGCTCATCGAAACAAACGCCAATGGTCGGGCCGGTGGTGTCTGGCGTTACCGTCAGTGTCGCGGCGCTACTTGTGACTGGCGCGCCATTACCTGTTACCTGGAGACTGTAGTCGCCTGCGTCGCCGGCCGAAGCCGCGGCAATTGTATACTGCCAATCGGTGGCGCCGGGAATCGGGAGGCCGTTCTTCAACCATTGGTATGTGAATGGCGGCGTTCCGTCGATGTAGGCGTTGATTGTCGCTGGCCGGCCCTGCAGCACGGTGCGACTGGCCGGCTGGGACATGAAGACAACTGCACCTTCCGCGCTGTTGATAGAGAGATTGTCGATGAAGTCGATACCGGCATTTTCGCGCGTGCGGAAGGCGGCATAGACCGACGAGTCATTAAGGATGTCGGCGTTAACCACGTTCGTATGGCCTATCGTGCCGATCACCGTGCCGGGTGTGGTGCCATTTGCGCCCATGTCCTGAAGGATGGCGCCGTAAACAAAGGAACTCGCGAGGACCGGGCGGCCGTTGGTGAAGTTGACGCTCAGACGGTACCAGTTTCCGGCGACGAGGGTAAGACTGGCGCTGGTGTTGGAACTGATGACTGTGGTGCCCGCGAACACCTTGTGGCGCTCTTCCATCACGTAGGTGAGGGCAGGTTGCGCCGTGGAACGCAGCTTCACCGACATGAATGCGACCTGTTCGTCGCCGTTGTCCAGTCGACTGGCTTTGCTGGCGAAGCCCAACTGCATGGCGGTGTCGTTGGCTGCCGGGGCTTTGGCCTTGAACATGATCGACGCCCGCAGCACACGGCCGTTCACGGAGAAGTCGTAGGGCATGGCGGGGAACGCCGAATCATTAAGCGTGGCGTTTGCATTGATGAGGTCGAGTGCTCGGGTGTTGTTGACGCCGCCGGAGGCGACTTCAAACGGAATTGGCGTTAACGGATCGCTGCCGCCGTTGTTGGGGAGATTGTTTGTGAACTGGCCAACGGTCTCGAAATCGAAGTAAACGGCAGTGATGGGGCGCACGCCAAGCACCGCGGCCACGCTTGTGATGGAGCCCGCGCAATTATTGACGATGACGTCGTAGCTGCCTTCGTTCGTGGAATTCAGGGTCGACAGTGTAAGGGTCGCGCTCGTCGCACCCGCAACCTGTCCGCCATTGACGAGGTTCACGCCATTGTAGCGCCACTGATAGGTCAACGGGCCGACGCCGGTCGCCGTGACGCTGAAGGTCGCAGTGTTCCCCTGGACGCCGTTGAAGTTCTGCGGTTGGCCAGTGATGGCGGGAGCCGCCGCCACGGTAAGCGTCGCGCAGTTTGTGACGCTGTTGCACGCGCCGGTGACTTCCACGCAATATGTCCCGGCGTCTGATGTCGAAACGGAAGCGATCGTCAGCATGCTGCTTGTTTCGCCGAGAAGGACACCACCCTTGCGCCAGGCGTAGCTGAATGGGCCGGTGCCCGACGCGGTCGTGCTGAATACGGCTGTGCCTCCCGGGCATGCATTCACTACATTGGCCGGACCGGTTGCTGTCGTCAGGGTATTGACCGCCAGCATTGCGGGATCGCTAATGACCGTGCCCACATCATTGCTCACGCGCACGTCGTACGAACCGGCGTTGGCCGCCTGGACATTGTTGATGGTGAGTGTGGCCGCGGTTTCTCCGAGCAAATCCATTCCACCCTTGCGCCATTGGTAGCTCAGAGGCGATGCGCCGGTTGCACTGACTGTAAATGTGGCCGTTGCGCCGGGACACACGGTCTGGCTCACCGGTTGTGAAGCAATCACCGGCGGGTCCTTTACGGTCGTTTCGCTCGAAGCGGAGTTGTTCGCGAGATTCGAATCCGTTTCCGCGGCCGTAACTGTCGCGTAATTGCTGACGCTGCCCGACGCTGTCGGAATGACAATAATCGTCACGGTGGCCGAGCCGTTCGCGGCCAAGGTACCAAGTGAGCAGGTCACCACGCCCGCTGCCTGGAGACAGCTTCCCTGGCTCGACGAGGCTGATCCGTAGGTCACGCCGACTGGTAAAGTGTCCGTGACGGTCACGGTTGTCGCTTGAGACGGTCCCGCATTCGTGACCGTGACTGTGTAAGTGAGATTGCTGCCTACCGCGACGGGGTCAGGCGAATCACTCTTTGTGAGTGCCAATTCGGCGGCAAGGTTGATTCCGACACTGTAATCCTCCACTTCACCATCGGCGGCTTCGCCCGTATAAGAGAGGCTGCCGGCGCTGCTAAAGCGGAACCGCGCGAAGGTGCCACCCAATGTCGCCGTTGCGGGTACTGTGAACGTCAGCACGTTTGTTCCCGTCGTGAGAGAGGTGTTAGTGAAAACCTGTTCGTCCACATCTGCCCAATCGCCGTCGGCATTGAAATCAATCCATGCATCCAGTTTGCCGTCGGCGGAAGCAACCACTTCTATCGTCGCAAGCTGACCTGGAGCCAGCGCGGTAGTGAAGGTCACACCGTCTTCATCATCCGGTGTACCGGCAATGTCATCACCGGTGGCGGTTGAATTCGGCTGCCCATCCACTTCGGCATCCACATTCGTGCCGAGATGGAAGCCCGGGACAATCAAGTGCCGCGCGCCATTATTTGCGAGCAATGTGGGATAGGCCGGGTCCGGCGCATCGCCGAAGTCGCGGAACAACGCAAGCGTCGCGGCGGAACTGGTGACGGATGAAATGTTATTGCTCACGAGGACGCTATAGCTGCCTTCGTTGGCAGGCTGCGCATTTGCAATTGTAAGCGTGGGACCGGTTTCACCCATGATGTCCGTGCCGTTGAACTTCCATTGGTAACCCAGCGCCGGGTTTCCGGATGCGGTCACGCTAAATGTGGCATTGCTGCCGACGAAAACTGTTTGGTTCTGCGGATGCGCAGAAATCACCGGCCCGAACAGAACCGTAACGACTGCGACGGCGCTGGTGACTGCGGCGCCGGCATTACTCACGACGACGTCATAATTTCCGGCCTGCGAGGGCTGGATGTTGTTCAGTGCGAGGGTTGTTGCAGTTTCACCGCCGAGGTTGATTCCTTCTTTACGCCACTGGTAGCTCAAGGGCGGGGTGCCACTGGCAGTTACAGTTAATGTAACATTGTCTCCCTGATTCGCTGTCTGGCCGGTCGGACCAGTGACAATCAGAGGGGCTTGAACCAGACGGAGCACGAGGTCAAGGCCGCCATTGGCTGTCTCAACCGCAAACCTGGCGTTGCCGAGAGGATTGCTGAATGCGGACGTGTTCAGGTTGAAAGCCGCGGAATTAAAGCCTGTAATGCCGGTGGTCGTCTTGAGAATCGTCCAGGTATATTCAGTAGTGTTATCGAAGTCGTGGACGTTTCCAGCGGCGTTCGCGAGATCGAGCGATGTAATGTTGATGTTGAACTTGCTGCCGGATGTCGCGTTGATCGTCAGACCTCCAGTGATGTTGATCAGGTCCCAACCCGGGTCGGCCCCCTGGCCGGCATCGACATCGTTAATTTCCCAGACATAGGCGCCGCCGCCATTCCAGATTTCCGAACCGGTGTTCTGGGTGCCCGGGCTGCTCCCGGGGGCGATGATTCCATCGACGGTTACAGTTCCAGCCACACTGCCAGGACCGGTGAGAGCCGCCCCGGCGCTAATCGCCACTGCACCAGGTCCTGTCGCACTGCCCGAGAGATTTGCGACGCGCAAGGCGCCAGCCGAAACGACCGTTCCGCCGTCATAGGTATTGGCTCCGCTCAGCGTGAGCGTGCCCGCGCCTGCTTTCACCAGCCCTGCACCGGTGTCGCCGGAAACAATGCCGGAGAAGGCGCTGTTGTTGGCGACCGTCACGGTCCGAGTGCTGTTGCTGATGGCAACTGGACCGGCAAACTCCAGGTCCATGGCGCCACTCAGAGTAAAGTTGGTGTTAATGATTACGGTGGTCGGCACCGCGTTAGCGCCCGTTAGAGGCACGGTTGCCTGGACAGAGACCGCCTCGGCAGTTGCGTTGGTCTGCGGAGTAATCACCAGGGGTGCACTCCCCAAAGCATTCTTGTGACCCAGGCCGAGAATTCCACGCTGTAGATAGAGCCCACCGCTCCATGCGCCGTTGTCGCCCGAAAGAACGACCAAACCCTGCGATCCGGTTGCGCGTCCCCGTGTGATGTAGCCAACACCGCTGATTGGTCCGCTCAAGGTAAATGTGTTTCCGGTCGCGGCGGTGAGATCGATGTCGAAGCCGTTATTGGCATTGACCGTAATCGGATTGGCGACGGTGCTGGTCACCACGGGCGAAAGATTCCTTAGAGTTACGATTGAGGCGGGGCTCACGACAATGTTGCCCACGCCGGCCGCGTTATCACTGTTGAAGCGAACTCCGCCGCCAGTAATCGTGAAGTCACCAGCGAAGGTGTTGTTTCCAGTCAGCGTCAGATTGTTCTGGCCGGCTTTGGTCAGCCCTCCGGGCCCCGTGATATTCCCCGCGACGGTCAGGATGGTTGATCCCGAGGTGAGCGAGATCGTGCCGCCGCTTGACCCCAGGGTCACACCGCGATTTGCGTTGAGGGTAAATGACGCCGCCGTTCCAATTGATAGTGCTCCGCCGTTCAACGTGAGCTGATCGGCTACTGGACTTCCGGGAGCTGCTCCAAGAGCCACGTCGCCGCCCGCGGCGTTGAGAGTAAGTTGTCCACCGGAGACCGTTGTTTTGCCCGTAAATGTGTTCGCGCCACTTAAGATCGCGGTTCCCGAGCCGGTCTTCGTTACGCCCGCTGAACCCGCGAGGACTGCGCTGACCGTCCCACCTTGCAGTTGATAATCGGTGGCAGTGAGGGTTCCATTGCTGATTGTGCCGCCGGTTACGGTCAACGCCGCAATCGTTTCGCTGAAGGTCGCGAGGTCCAGTCCGCCTGCCGAAATTGTCAAAGCCGAGCTGTCCGGGATGACACCGGAGTCGCCCAGTCTCAGTGCGCCACCGGCAATCGTGGTGGGGCCATTCCAATTATTTCCGGTATTACTGATCGTCCAGATCCCGCCCGCATTGTGAGGACTGTAAAACGGAGCGCCGGTGGTTACGGTCAACCCGCCTCCGCTCGTGCCGGTGATAGGCCCGCTGATGATAAGGGGGTTATTCGCCCCAGAAGCACCGAAAAATGCACCGGCCGCACCGATCGTCACGCCGCGGTTCGCTCGAAGGTCGCTTGTGGCGGCAATCGAGGTAGTGAAGCCACCCCCATCGAGCGTGAAATAATCGGGAACCAGGCTTCCCGGGACAGCTCCGAGGCGATTCGTTGACGGAATGCTCAAGAAGCCGCCCACCACAATATATTTTCCGATGGTGTTGTTGGCGTTGTTCAGTTCCAGGCGGCCTGTTCCGCTCTTCGTGAGGGAAACGCCAGTGTAGTTCGCACTGAGAGTCGTCGTTCCGGTTATTGCCTGCACCTCGACGCCTGCACCGGCCCCGCTGAAAGTTAGAACCGGCGTCGTCGAGGCAGCCGTGCCTACCGTGTAACCGCTGAGGGTCATCGTGATTTTATTCACGGTGATGCCGGTGCCCAGGGTGACCGCCCCGGCCGTCCCGCTCAAAATCGCGTTATCCAGATTCGCATTGTTCCAAATCTGATAACTGGTCCCGAGTGAATCGGTGCTCCAACGCGCGTTCGTGAGGTCCCACGCGCCGGCGCCTCCGCCGACGGGGGCTGCGCCGTCAGCGTCCCAATAAAGGTCTGCCGCCCACGCGCCCCGCAACAGCCCGCACAAGGCAAAAAAAAGGGCTGCTTTTTTCAGCAGCCTCGTCGCGCATTTAGTGGAGGGAATCAGATGACGACACGAAACTTCACCCAGGAGGAAGTTAGAGTTCATAAGTAGTTGTTATCGGGCGCCCAGCTTCTGAATCTCCTGCCACGCGCACAAAGTACGCATGACACCCAAGAAATCTGCTCGGCTGAGACAACAAGGCTGATACCAAATCAGTCGCGGCTATGCAAGGGAATTCCGAGCGCCTTTCCGTGTCGGATGAACTTGTATCAAATGAAAACTGTTATCCTGTGTGCGATATCCTTGATTATTGGCGGGACTATCGGTTGGTATCTTGGGCGCGACCGCGCGAAAAGCGAAACGGCTTCCATTGTTGATCAAATGTTAGGAGCCGGTGAGAGTTCAGACGCTGTGCATGCAGCCCGTGCCATTGAAACGAATCGAGTTGATTGAAGCAGGCCGTGCAGAAAATGCGGTCGAATCGCTATCCAAGCCGATAGCGGACTACTACGCTCAATATCGGAATTATGGGGACGAGAATCAGCGTCGATCGAAGTTGCGGGCATTGATCGAGGACCTTGTTAAAACCAACGTGATTGTAGCCCGCGTCCTCAAAGATCGGATGGAACTCAGCATCCCAACTAATGATGTCAAAACGCCCGGAACAACCCTTCCATGATAATGCGGGCAGTCAGCCGAACGGAGTTCGGCCACGTGAAACGTGGTCAACGATACGGCAGATAAGGATATCTGCGCTACAGCAGAAAACGGCGTCGGTCCTGAATGAGTACACCTTTCCAAAACCCGGCGGCCGCTCACTGCTTGAGTCGAAAAACGATGTGATTGATACTGTGCTCGCGAAATGAAAACTCAGATCAGCAAGGCCGATCATTCGATAGCCCATGAGATAGATATTGGCCAAGTGGTTTTCAAGGACGACGAACGAAACGAACGGAACGAACGCTTCAACGCGGATGGAGGCCAGGTGTAGAACCAGCCCTGTGTTACTAAGCGCAAGATCAACAAAACTGAAACAGGCGAAATAGGTCAGGCAGGTTCGAGGTGCGGCCCGCTGTGAGAGACCGCTCTTGAGAGTTAACGGGAGTTAACCTGCTCCGCTATCGGGTCTCCCTGCAAAGGGCAACACGCAGCGGGCGAGGACACCCTTGCGTTCCGAATCGCCACAACCGAGTGCAAAAACAACACAAAACTAACACTTTTCTGACACTTCCCCCCGGGGGGGGTTGCCTTACTCCTGCTCCTTGCCCCTCCACCGCGGTCCTGTACCTTGATTATACGTTTGCGAGCACCAATCACAGCCTTCGGCCCTCTTTGCCGTCATACATTTGGGGTTGACGGGCGACTAATCTATGAGCCGCTTTGTGGCCGAGGCGAGATGGATGAAAAAGCATTGCGCGTTGAATTGGAAAAGCACCATCGCGAGGGGTTTTTATGGGCGCTGAATTGTTGTTCGCAAAACCCGATAGCCGCCGAAGACGTGTTGCAAAAGGTTTACGTCAAAATTTTGGCGGGCCGGGCGCGCTTTGGTGGCAGAGCGAGCTTCAAAACGTGGTTGCTCGCGCTGATCCGCAACACCGCCGCCGACCACTGGCGAGAGGAGAACCGGCACCAGGCAAAGTTAACGAAGTACGGACAAACCGGGGAAATATCGCCTCCGATCGAGCGGCCGGACGAATTGCTGGAGCGAGGTCAAATCCATGCTGCGCTGGCCCAGGCTCTATCAGCGTTGGCCGGCCGGCAACAACAGGTCGCGCGTCTGGTTTTTTATCACGACCTGAGTTTGTCCGAAGCCGCCGAAGTCATGGGCATTTCCATCGGCAGCGCCCGCACGCATTACGAACGGGGCAAGGAGCAGCTCCGCAAGTTTTTGGAAGCAACAAAGGTGTTTGATGCCACCGAATTCAGACGAGAATAGAATCAGGGAGCTCTTTGTGGAGCTGCGCCGGCGAGAGAACGGGCCGGTGCCCGATTTTGACACCGTTTGGGCGCAGGCGGCGCATGCGGCGGCGCGCGCCAGGCGCGAACGTCATCAACATCTCGCGCTGCTTATCGCCATTGGCGCGATCGCGGCTGTCATGGGCACGATTTTCGGAGCCAGCGCAATTCGAGAACGCAGAATGGCGGGACTTTCGCCGGCGCATTCCAGAGTGGCGAGCGGGCAGGGGTCGTTGGATTTGCCATGGAAGACCAGCGTGTTGATCTGCGAGTGGCGATCACCGACAGATTTCCTTTTGCAGTCACCGGCGAACACGTTACCGAGCGAGTATCCAGTCGATAACCAAAAGAAATAACCAATCGTATGAAATTCTATATTGTTTCTCTTTTATTGTTTTGTGCCACCAGAGCTTTCTGTGCGGAACCCGGGGATCCCCTTGCCGAGAACCTTTTTCCGCCTGAATTGATTCTCCAGCATCAATCGGAAATCGGACTTACGGACGATCAGCGGGAAGGTCTGATGTCCGACCTCCAGAAGGCGCAGGAACGCTTTACCGAGCTGCAGGGGCGACTGCAAAGCGAGGTCGAAGCCCTGGCTTCGTTGCTGAAAAAGGACTCGGTCGAGGAACAGGCTGCGCTGAGCCAATTTGACAAAGTCTTCAACCAGGAACGCGAGATCAAGCGCGGTCACCTTGGACTCCTTTTCCGGATCAAGAACCGGTTGACCAAAGAACAAGTGGCGAAGCTGCGGGAGATCAAAACGAAAATCGCTTCCGGCCAACTTCCGTCGCCTGAAGAAAGACAACGGGGCCTTCAGAAAAAAATGCAGGAGATTCAACGAGGAGCCGAGAGCTGGCAAGCGGAGGGGCGCGACCCATCGCCCATCGCAGAGATCATGCAGGAGTTCGATCCATTAATGAAGGCGGGAAAGCACAAAGAGGCTGAAGCGGTGCTGGATCGCGCGCTCAAGCTTCTGCGCGCCGCGGATAAGGAAGAAAAGAAGTAATCCTGCATTAAGACGCCAGAACGAAGCCAAACCACGGATGACACGGATCACGGATTCAGAGGGTCGTGAAATGAAAACTCAGGTTGGCCCGTTGAACAGAGAAAACGGAGAGAACAGAGATTTTCAACTAGCTTCTCTGTTTCCTCCTGTTGTTCTTATAAGTTTGCTCCTGAAGAATCAACCGATGGCTAACTCGAGAACACTTTACATCCTGCATTGTGAACTCTTCGATTCGTTCCGTGACGCTGCAACTGGGCAGCAACTCCCGACGTGAGGCTTCTTGAATGCCGAGCGAAATCTGCTGGAGAACCACGGGTGGAGATACAATCCACGGACGGGCGCTTACCATCCACCAGGAGTGAACTGAGGATATGCCAGACCTTGGATTATCGGACCAGGCTCAACAGCACTTTGGCTTCCTCGCGACGGAGAAGCATTACAGAAACACCGAATTAACTCCGTATCGGGTTCGCTTCGAGTCGCCCACCACATTCGTCGAACTTGTCTTTGATGGGAATCGCTCCTACGAACTCGGGTTGCTGGTTGGCAAAATAAGTTCAGGGAACCCGCCGTTCTCAGTCGACGAAATCTTACGGCTTCGCCGCGCCCCCGAAGCGGGAACTTTTTCACTGGTGCAGGTCACGACTCGCGAGGGATTGGCGACGTGGGTTGAGAAACTGGCCCAGGTGTTCCGAACTTACGGAAGCGACTTCATCGCAGGAAACGAGCAAAGCTTTGCAGAACTGGCAGAGCAGCGTCGAAAGGAAGTCCAAGATTACGCGCTTGAACGTGACCTGCGAATGGCGCGCGCTGAAGCCGAAGCAGCATGGCGCAAGAAGGACTACGCGGCTGTTGTCACAGCTCTCAGGCCATTGCGTGCTGCTCTCACAGCGGCGGAAGTTGGAAAGCTGGAGTTCGCCGAGAAACAATGTGGTGAATGACGGACGCCGCCGGCGTCCCGCGCAAACGGTGCGCCTCAGAGCGAGAACTAAGTGGAGAACTTCCTTTGGTGGCTGCGTTAACAAATGGAGTCTGGATCGTAAAGTGTACGCTTCCTAAAGGATGGGTTGGTGGCGTGGGGGTTGTGAAAATTTCAAAGGGCGATGGGCGCATCCTCGAAGTCCGCCACTACAAGTAAAGCTACGGCAGATAAGGATATCTGCCACGTGAAACGTGGTAAACGCTAGAGCAGACAGATACGCCGCTCTCGGTTAGCGAAAGCGGCGTCGCGTTGCGGACCCCTGAACCCACCTTTATTGGCTGCGCAATCGATAGAATTTCCTGCGAGCATCCGCCGAAACTGCGTACGGACTGGTCGCGTTCGCCAGCGACGACCACGGGCCTGTCACGGCGTCCGCTTCCTCGAGCTTCCCGCAGTCCCACGTAATCACGATGCCGTGCGGTGTTTTCGTAATCGCGAGGGTCGGCTGGACAACTTCGACGGTGAATTCACACCGGATTGCGTTGCCGCAGTCATCAGTGGCTTCGCAAATCACGGCGGTGGTGCCGAACGGGAAAAGACTGCCGGATTCAGGCGTACACTTGATGGTCACCATCTGGGTGTAGTCGTCGGTGGCGACAGGCGCGAAACTGACAATGGCGCCCTTCTCGGAGGTCGCGCAAACAATCATGTTGGAAGGACACGTAATGCGCGGAGGTGTCGTGTCGCGCAACACCGTGACGTCGAACGCGCAGCGGTTGCGGTTCCTGCAATCGTCAAACGCTTCACAGATTACCGTGGTGGTTCCAGGCGGAAAGACCGACCCCGACGGCGGCGTGCAGAAAACGGCCGGAGTGGGATCGTAATCGTCGGTCGCGCCAGGCATCGGATAATTGACCGCCACACCGTTGGGGTTGCAGGTCCAGACAACGATGTTCAACGGACAAGTAATTACGGGCGCATTGGTATCGGCGACGATCACCAGGAAAGCCCGTTCGCTATCCGCGTGGCTACAGGCGTTCGAGAGGCTTACGCTGTAGAGTCCCACGTTCGCTGCGGTCACCGGGCAGACGGTGTAAGACAAACCATTTGCGCCCGGAATGGGACTGCCGTTAAAATACCATTGGGCCGCGATGGGCGATGAGCCGATCACGCCGACGCCGAAGGTTGCGCAGTCTGAAGAACAATGGTTGGTGATCGACCTTGGTTGGCCGGTGATCTGGAGCCGACTGCATGGATCGTTGGGATTGTCGACATCGGTTCCGCTAAAGAAGCCGGCCGTCATCGTGTATGGACCCGCGCTCAGCGCACCGGAATTTGGCTGGCCGATGCTCGAGCTACCGGCGTAAACGCCGCCGGTGCTGCTGCTGCCTCCGGCATCGAATGTGGTCCAGCTCAACTTGTAGTTGGGTGTTGTTTGTGCATTCGACGTCCAGTTCGGAAACGATGCACTCACGAGTGTCAGGAGAATGAGGAAAATTTGTCGTTTCATGGTTACTTTCCAATCACGGCGGTTCCGTCATACGAGCGGACCGTCATGAGTTTGTTGAAGGTGAGCGTTTCGTTGTAGGAACCGGCCCGGACATACAGGGCGTCGCCGTTGCAGGAGGTGTTGTAGGCCGAAATGACTTTGAAGAACGGCCCATTCAGGAACGAACAGGTCTTCTGCCCGTTTTGAAACAGGCAATTCCCACTGTTGTCCACGTAGAATTTTCGCGGGTCTGCCAAACCTTTAGGCGCATCCCCGGAAGGGATCGTGCAAGGGAACAGATCGTAGTTGGGCCAGGCGTTGGCGGTGTTCAGTGTGCTAACCAGACCGTCAATGATTCCACGCAGAGTCCAGCAACAACTGTCATTTGTCGGATTCCGGTTGCAGGTTACGGCGAAGGCCAGCCCGTCATTGCGATGAACCAGAAAGGAGATGGTGCCGGCCATGCAACCGTTGTGTCCCCACCAGTCGTTGAAAAGGACAAGGCCAAGCCCATAACCCATGCCGGCTGCTGAACCCGTTTGCATCGCAGCGATGCTGCCCGGCTGGAGAATGTCCGCCTGGACGCTATCGCCATCAATACGCCGGAGGAAAAGCAGCAGATCCATCGGCTTCGCAATCCAGCCGCCATTGGCGTCCATGCGGCTCGGGTTCAGGCCATAGGGATTGTCGTTGGCGGGGTCGCCGGGGTAGTAGACGACTTCGCCGGGTTTACGCTCCACGAGCGTGGCGCCGCCGATTTCCATTTCTGTGATGCAGGACGGGCCGAGAATTTCATCCTGGACAAACTGTCGATAACTTTTCCCGGAGCGCCTCTCAATGACCCGGCCGGCGGTCAAGTAATCGGTGTTCATGTAATCGAAAAAGCTCCCGGGAGGATTGACCGGCTCTGCGTTATCGAGCTGCCAATCAATGGTGGCATCGGGATCAGATCCGCCGACCTTCCAAACGCCATCCTGGGAATTCGTCCACCCCGTGGTGTGATGAAGGAGGTTGCTGATGTTGATAGCTTGTTCTCGGGCACTATAGGGTGGTGTGCCGAAGGAGTTTCCGAGAATTCCATTTGGGCCGAAGACAGTTTCGCCCAGGTCCAGCCCGCAATGGTCCCGCAGCTTGAGAACGGCCGTGGCGGTAATGGGTTTGGAAATACTCGCGATACGGAAGCGGTGAAGTGGATGCACCCACTCGTTGGCCGCCTGATCTGCCTGGCCAAAACCTTTGGCATAAACGAGTTCACCGTTGCGTGAAATGGCCAGTGACAGTCCGGGAACACCATAGTCAGCCATGTACTGTTGGATGCCGTCATTGATGGTTTGGAGGTTGCTCGGAGTCATGCCGCCATTGCGGTGGACAATCATATTAAACTGCGGACCTGCGGCGGTGACGTGCACGCTGGCCATCACCGGACGATATCCCTGATAGGACCAATTGTAGCTTTCGGCCTGGTAGTTCATCGCAGAGATGTTGTGCTCGCTGTACCACGCGGAGCCGTTTCCCGGGTTCCTCCAGAGACCGGTGAAGCGAGGCGAACCATCGATCGTCGAGGCGCTAACGGCGACGAGCTGGTAACCTTGCCTGCCGAGGGTGTTGAACTGCGCCTGGTATTGCGCCGCGGTCATCTGAAGTGCCGAGGTGTAAACGGGAGTGACGCCCTTCCGCCAGACAGCAGTGAAATATTCCGTGGAACCCGCATTGAACGTCCAAAGATGAACGAGCTTATAGCCCTGGGCGGTGCGGGTTGAGTGGAGAGAGGCGTAAGTCGCGTGAGAGAGGCCGACCTCTGCCACGACGTCCGCCCCTGGCGAATATTCCCAAATGGCGCTGTAATAGGGGTTGGCTCCCACGCCGAAGCCGCTGATGAAGACCGGATATAAATCCTGAGCAGCATAACCCGCACTCAGCGAGTCGAATTGCGCCTTGGTCATTTGTGGATGGGTCACCCAGCCCGAGCCCGGCTCCTCCCCCCAGATGGCTGCAAAGTAGGCCTGTCCCGCCTGCTCGTACCCACAAATGGAGATTTGGCGATAACTGTAGGGCGGGCTGGACCACTTGTTGAACTCGGTTTGATATTCGGCGAACGTCATGCCGTGCCGGGAAACCCAACCCACGCCGAAGGCGGGGGCGGCGGCCAGACAGGCGAGGACCGCAATTTGTAGTGCTAAGATTTTTTTCATTTTAGAAAGAGTGTTCACGGTTTTTGCCTTCATAGATGTAAGAGGAAATCGCAGATCGATTATTACATCCGTCCCTTTCCCGGGATTACTGCAACGAGACCAGCACGAGCACAAGGCCCTTGCCCGATTCAAGGCTGGTCATAGCCTTGCCGATGATCGCACCCTGCGCGCGCGCGTGGTCGGTCACTTTCATCGCGTGACCCGGCGTTTCGGAGGTGGTCAGCAAATCGCCCGGACGGACCGCGCCATGGCTGGCATCCACCTGGCAATACACGCGACCGGTGAGCGCGACGGCGTGTTTGCCGTTCGCGGCGGTGCCCGTCTGGCCCATCAGCATTCCCGGCTTCACGCCGCCTGCGCCGCTCAACACGCCGGCCACGGTGCGGTCGTAGGCGTGAGCGGAGAGCCGCAGCTCGCCGGGATTTTCGGAATCGATGCTCACGACCATACCGGGTTTGAGCGCATCGCGACTGGCGTTGACGTCAAACTGCTCTGAGAGATCCGAACCACCGGTGATCTGTAGAACCTGAGTGGTGATGCGCCCTTCGCCATTGTGATCTGCATTGAGCGTAATCGTCTGAGTACCGTCGCTTTTCTTGAGGCCAATCTGGCCGCCGGCAGTGTCCTGGCTATTGCGCCCCCAAAGATAGATCGTTTCGTCGCCGAACTTGTTGCGAACGCTCACGAGACCTTCTTCATTTTCCCAGCTATAAATGCCCGTGTGCAAATTGCCGGCATTGTTGTAGAGGAGAAGACTCCCATTGTTCGGGCCGCCATAGAGTCGCGCGCCCGGGTCTCCGTTCGCCTTGCGCAGGCTAAGCGCCCCGGAACCCTGGCCATCGTCGCCGTAGAGTGCAGCGCCGGTCTGGCCGTCACCCTGGTAGAGGGAAAGTTGGCCAGCGCCATAGCTGTTGTTGCCATCCAGCGACACGCCAGCGCCTGAACCGTCCGCCTGGTAGAGCGTCATCACTCCACCTGCGTTTTCACCGCTAACCAGCGCGCGCGTAAGGCCGTTCGAGTTGTAGAGGAACAGGCGACCGCCACCATTGTTGTTGGCACTAAGGCGCGCAGCTATTTCGTGGCCGATGCTGTCTTTGAGGAAAAGTTCGCCGTAGCTAACACCCCAGAGCCGTGCCAGTTCCGAGCCATCGTCACCAGATACGGAGACCATGTTGCCAGCGCCGTCGAGCGTGATCGCCGGGGTCCCTGCCGAGGTGCGAAACACATCCAGCCGGCCATTCAGGCTGGCCGATCCGAGATCGATGTCGTTCGCCAGTTGGGTGCTGGTGACGGCTTCGTTTGCGATTTTCGCGCTCGTGATGGTAGCGTCCGCGAGCTTGATGGTCGTGATCGACCCATCGGCGAGCTTCGCCCCCGTGATCGCGGCATCGGGAACAGCCGCCGCCATCATCGCATATCCCACTGACGCTATCTTTTGGTCCGGCACAAACTGTTGGAAGCCGTTTTGGTTGTCACTGAACCAAACGCGGAGGCGCACGTCCGAGTTACCGAAAACGCTAATGGGAATAGCAACCATAGCCGGGGTTTCACCCAGCATGACCGAGTAAAGCCCCTTGTCGCAGTTGATCGATACGGCAGCGACGGGAACGTTGTTAACCATTCCAATGCCGGTGCCGTCGTTGTTCCAGAGGGTCGTGCCTACCGGGTCAACGAGGGCGAACTTGAATTGGCCATTGCCATTGAAGTTGTTATTACCGACAAGAATACGGCCCTGGTAATGGATCATCTGCGGGACCTGAGCGCGAGTGATGGGTGCCAGCAGAAGACTGGCAAGGAGAGTAAGAGCAAAACTTCGTTTCATAACTTTGGATGTGATCTGTTGCGTTATTGCGTCATTTAGTTTCCCCTGGCGGGAGCAGGCGGCTTGCAACCACACACTTAATTGCAGGCCGATCACCTGCTCCCGTCCCAGGGTCTCCCGCACTCGCGGAGAGGTTTTCTTTCATTCATCCAGTAGAGAAGAAACGGGGGCTCGACTATTACAGGACCTGGAAGAATCTTTTCGGCGGGCCAAACAAGCGAAGGAAAATCGCCTCGGAACCTAGTCAGGCAACAGGGTCACCGAAGGTTAAACCGCAGTAGAAGATCGGACGGTAAACTCCCGAAGAATACCGCGCCAGTGCCAGGAGGAATGACTTGGATGACGAAGGACGCACAGGGCGTGCAGCACTACACGCCCCGCGCGCGAAGAGGCGAGGGCGAGCTTAAGCTCGCGTTGATCGAACCGGATAAACGTGGAGTCGTACCAGCGGAAGAGAAAAAAGGCTGAGCAGAGCCCGGATAACGGGCGTGCTTGCGACGAACACCGCCGGGCCAGGTTTGTTCCGGCCCGACGGGTTGCTGTTTCGTTGTTCGCTTTCATTCAGTCTTCGTTCTTCGCTTTCACTCCTTTCAGAAGAAAACGGGCACGAGCTATTACAAGGAGACTGATGGAGTCTGAGACGGACCGAACCGGGGGGCCGGCACTCTAGTGGAAGCGGCTTATTGGGCGAGCATAGAAAAGAAGCGGCGCAATTCCTCATCAATTTCCGAAGGATCGACGACGGTGCGGATGATCTCCTCGCGTACCAATGTTTTGTACCGCTCGCGCCAGCGGTGTACTGTCACGGCAACAGCGTTGGGGGTCATATTCACACGCGGCGCGGCCGCGTTATAGTCGCCGGCTTCGGCGTCATCGATAATGAATTGCTTCAATTGATCGAAGATTTCGGTTCGACCGGATCCAACCTCTTCACGCAAGCGCGCCAAGGCATGATCGAACAGGGCCAAAAACCAATTGCGTTCAAAGATTTTCTCCGGAGAAAGTTCCAATGAGGGTTCACGGAGAAACCGCGTTTCCCCCTCCGTCGCCGCCTCCAGGGAAATGATCGTCATTCCTCCACCACGCTTGGCGGCGCGGTCATAGTCTCGCTGGTTGGAGACGAAATGGTTGAGCGCCGCCAGCAGGAAGGAGCGGAATTTGCCGCGCCGACGATCTACGGCGCCGAGATAATTATCGTTAATGAGCCGATAAAAAAATTCCTGCGTCAGGTCCTGGGCTTCGTGCGGATTGGAACCCTTGCGACGGAGATACGCGTAAAGGGGATACCAGTAAGTGCAGCACAATTTCTCGAGGGCCGCGCCGGATTCAGGAGAGCCGGTGCGCTGGGCGGCGAGGATGTTGGTCCAGGAAGTCGCGGCGAACTGCGCGCCGATTGCGGTATGGGATTTCCCGTCGTCTTGCGGCATGACACAGCGCGCGTAGTTCTTGTCAAATCGCGCGCGTACGCAGATTTAATCTCCCCGGTGGAGGATTTACCAGCAGAATCCAATCGCTAGCCTTGCTTCCCATTTCGTTGGACGGAGAGAGTTTGCAACTTGAGCAGGTCGGCGTGCAACTCCATCGCGGAGCGGTAACGGTCGGCTGGATTGGTCTCGCACGCTTTGCAAATGACTGCATTGAGCTGGCGCACGAGGGCGTCGTTGGGTTGTTCCAGAATTGCCGTTGGCACTTCAGGGAACAGACGCCGGTCGCGCCCCATCGCGGCTTCATAGAGGACCTTGCCCAGGGCATAAACATCTGCGGCAATCGTTCCGGCGGAATGTAACCCTCAGTACCGAGCCATGACACTTCCTGGCCGTCCGCCCGGATGTCAGTGACCAGACCAATATCGGCGAACTTCGGCGCACCGTTCACGTAAATGATGTTGGCTGGTTTGATATCCCGATGAATGAGCTGTTGTCGGTGCAGGTGCTCCAGCGCCAGGCTCAAGTCGATACCCAGGCGAAGACATTCCTCGGATGGAAGCTTTCCACGCCAGCCAAGTTCCGTCGCCAGGGTTTTGGGGGAATAATGTTCGGGATCGATGCGCTGACCGCAGGAGGCGTCATCGCAGACCTCCATGATGTAAAAGAAAAATCCTTCCGGATCGTTGCGACCCACGTGCAGGACGTGCACCAGGCCTGGATGCGACCTGGAAACAGGCATGAACTTTTGAATGCCTTTGAACTCTCGTTCGTAAGGAACGTCACTGGGGAATGCCTTCCGCTGGACAATTTTGACCGCGTGAAAAGCACCGATCGCATTCCGCGCCAGCCAGACCTCGCCATAAGCGCCCTTGCCGACGCGACGCACGAGCGTGTGATCCGGAATCACTAGACCACCTTTCTGAGCAGCCATCACCTTTGTGGCTTCTGCAAATCGTGTGGTCTCGACGAGCGTGCGTTCGAGCACGTCCTTCTCAAATTTCAATCGATGGAAGTGACATCGCAATGACCAGCCGAGCGCGACGGGAATCTGCGCGAAAGCCATCACGGTCCATGGAAACCATATGTGTTGCCCTGCCGCGACGATTGCTGCGATCAGCAAGCAAGCGGCGCCTCCCACCGCGATTGCCAAAGCAGGTAACGGCCGGACCAGGCCGAGCCCTCCCCCAAAAACGATTCCGCCAAGTAACGCGAGAACTGCCTGCTTTGACCCCGACCAGAACTTTAATCCGTCATTGCGAATAAGATTGAGAAAAGCAGTTGCTGCGATTTCGACGCCTGGTGTGAACTGTTTTGTCCAAAGCGTGTATGGTGTGCGAAAGGCGTCAGCCTCCTCACGCGCCCTCAAAGTTTTTGGACGAACCCCGATAAATACAGTCTTGTTTGTAAACGTTCCCGCTGGCTGAGCATCTACGTCGCTATAACTGAAGTGCCGCAATGTGATTGGCGGGCCGTAGTAGTTTAACCACGTTTGTGACGGAATACGCGTCCGCGCTTGCGTGATTTTCGGCTGATATAATGACGCTGCAACCTTAGGAAGGCTGGGCTCGGTTTCAGAGCCTATAAAATACTGCCGTACTGTCGTCTTCTTCTCGGGCGACATGACTTCGGTGATGCCCACGCCGGCCGCTGCGTCAAGGAATTCGGGCAATGGCAAGATGGCACTCCGAACGTGTATCTGCGAACGGGAGACCGAGTCCACTGCCATGGCAAGCACGACTCTTCCGTTCCGCCGTATCGCATTTGCGAAATTGGTGTTTGCTGCCGGGGCACCAGGAAGATCGAAAACGACATCAAACACGACCAGTCTCGCCCCGTCTGCAGTCAAGCGATCGAGCAATTCCGCATGTCGATTGCGGTCCCAGTCCAGGACGCTTGTCTGGCTTAATTTGTTAAAGGACTGATCATCCATGTACACGATTACGACCTCAGCGGGTGACGTCTGATTCCGGAACAAAAATAATAAATCATAACTTAAGAAGACTAATTCGTGTCCCCAGCGAAGAAAAATAAGACCGACGACGACGCACAGCGCGACGCCTGCAAGCGCGCTGCGCCAGTTCGTGGTCCGGGCTTTAGCCTGTGCGAGGATGCGCGGCATTGAAATGTCTCTCGGAGCAGGCTAAAGCGCGGACTACAAACCACGCCAGCTTAGAAATTGAAGCGCAAGCTCGCCGCCAAAGTGCGTTCGCGGGGCAATTCGGTCGTGAGGTTCAGAGGATTGAGGCGGTAGTGCTGATCGGTCACATTCAGCAGCGCCAACCGTAGTTCGACGCGTCGGCGGGAAAAGCGGTAGCCCGCTTCCACATTGAATTGCCAGAAATCATCCCCAGGACGGTCCGGGGCGTAACCTTTGTTGCT
>Ga0193697_1000228_pt1 | contig 22265 bp, 23 predicted proteins | sample L3m2metaG_FD_145073 | JGI IMG/M metagenome (GOLD analysis project Ga0193697, IMG submission 145073) | Soil microbial communities from a riparian zone of the East river system, Colorado, United States - L3m2 | ecosystem: Environmental > Terrestrial > Soil > Riparian zone | place: USA: East River... | reverse complement strand
CCCTTCCCCTCGATCGTGGACAACGACGCGACGTCAGTCTCGGTGATCGGCTGGTCATTGTCGCGCTTTTCAAACACGAATTTGCGCACCGCCTTTTCAAGGTTCTTGTCCCGAAAGATGGATACTTCGGCTTTCTCGGTTTTGTTCGTGCTCGGCGTTGATTCAGCCGCGAAAGCTTTCGGGGCAAGTGCCAGCGGCAGCAGGAAAGAGAATATCAGGCATCGCTTCATAGTGCGGTTGCGACGGATTCTGGAAAAGTAGCTATCGCCTTGTCAACAGGACTTGCTTTACCCGAGGCCGGTCGCTCAGATACGCCACATGCGAGCGATCTTCGGTTTCCTCCTCCTTGCACTGCTTCAAAACCTCGCAGCGGCCCCTAACGATAGTCCAGGCCCCCCCACAACGAATATTGCCGCCAGCAATGTCATTTCAGCCCCGCCGCCACCGATCCGTCCCAGCGCGATTCTCCAGCAAATGACGGTTCTTTTCGATGGCAAAACTCTCGATGGCTGGGAATACAACTCGAATGCCTGGACCATTGTTGACCGTGCGATGCATGGCACGGGCAAAGGCGGTAACATTTTCACCAGGCGCGATTACGGCGATTTCCGTTTGATCGTCACCTCACGCGTCGCGAGTCCAGAAGGTAATCCCGGGAGAGATCACCTCGGCGTCCTCTTCTGGGGCGAGCATTCAACCAACTTCGGGACCGGAAAAGCCTTGCAGGTCCAGCCGCCGCATGGCGCGATGTGGGATTATCGCACCAACAAAGGCCTCAGGCCGGAACACCCCACTCCGCGCCCGCGCCCGCGCTACCAGGACTGGCATGTTTGCGAGATACTTGCCAAGCGTGATACCGGCGAAGTCCGCGCCGCCGTGGACGGCGTGGAGATCACCACATACCGACATCCCGATCCAACGGTCCTCAAAAGAGGCCCAATCGGGATGCAGATTCATTCCTCCGTCGGGGTTTTCGAGTACAAGGACATCAAAGTCGAAGAAAACCCGACAGAAAACAGACTTATCACCGTAAACTAATCCGCGACACGCGCGCTATTTGCCTATCGTTTTCTGCGCGTCACCCAGGGCTTTGTTGGCCTCTTCCACCGCTTTATTGGCCGTGTCTTTGATTACTTTTCCGACCTGATCGAGCGCGTCTTTCACCGCGTTCTTTTGCTCTTCGGTGAGCTTTGCGTTCGCGGCCAGACGCTGTAACGAAGCGGTCGCAGCCGGCCAATCCTGTCTTTTGACGGCCGTGATCGCTTTGTCTGCTTCGCTTCTGGCCACTGGTTCGGAACTACTGCTGAAACTGGTTTCCAGTTTTGCCGTATTGACTTCCTGCTTTTTCGAACAACCGGCGCCAAGGCACAGTGCCAAAAGGCCGATTCCGAATATGGTCATAACTGTTTTCATATCCACCTTGCTCGCCTGCAGATCATTGTAGCACGAATTCTAAATTCTGACTCAACTATCTGCTTTTGGCCGAAGCGGCTCGTTTTTCCAACGCCGCAGATGTGCCTTCTCCTTTTCGATGCTCATTACATCGTCGTTGCTCAAACCCGCTTGCCCACGGCGTGCCGTCAAGGCGCCGAGCCGCTGGTCGATGTGACTGTTCCGGAGCACGCGCACGGCTTCCGCAAGGTTCCGCGCCACGTCCACTTTGCCGATTTCGGTGGCGACGGCTTCGCTAATGAGATTTTGGACAAACCGATCTTCCTGCGAACTGAGAAAAGCCGGCACTCCTTGCCACGAATTTCCAGTGCGCGCTCGCAGGCGCTCGGCAACAATCACGCGCACCGCCTGATGCTGAATCCACTCCAGTTCGAGGTGGTCCGCGAGCCAGTCAATATCGTCGTCGCTATTCAGCATAAACCGCAATAGCCACATCTCCCGTTCTCCGGGCATTGGCTGGTCCTCCTCGCTGTTGGCATCGTCCGAATCCGATTCCACAGGTTGCGGCGCACGCCTGGAGGGCGGCTTTTTGAATTCTGTCCGCACTGCGTCCGGTGATACCGGCAACTGCATGAAGGTCGAGAGCTTCATCGATGTCTTTTGCGCGTACTTGTCAATCAGCACCGCGTCGCCCGTTTTCCGCACCATTTCTCCCATGCCTTTTACGACGGCGAGTTGCCCCTTCTCCAAGGTTGCATCGTGGATCGCGCAAAGATGATCGAGATAAAAATCGAGGAACTCCCGCGACTCAGAAATTAACTTCTGAAAAGCCGCGCCGCCATTCGCTTTTATAAAGCTGTCCGGGTCGTGGGGAGCTGGCATCGTCACGACGCGCACCGATAAGCCCGAAGCGAGAAGACTTTCCTGTACTCGCGCCGCCGCGGCTTGCCCGGCCGTATCCGAATCGAAGCACAAGACCACTTCATTGATGTAACGCTTCAAGATGCGCGCGTGGTCGGAGGTAAACGCCGTTCCCTGCGGCGCGACGATATTGCGCACGCCTGCCATGTAACAGGCGATCAGATCGAGTTGCCCTTCACAGATAATCGCGAAACCACTGTCAAGAATTGCGCGCTTGGATTTATCCAGTCCGAAGAAAACCTTGCCTTTCGTGAAGATCGGCGTCTCCGGCGAGTTTACGTACTTCGCAGTCTTCTCATCGCCGCTCAGCACCCGCCCGCTGAAAGCGATCACCCGCCCCTGCTCGTCGCAAATCGGGAACATCAGTCGCCCGCGGAATCGGTCATAGTGCCGCCCGGTTTCCTCGTTGCGAATTACAAGCCCGGCTCGTTCCACCGTCGCAACCTCGTATCCTTTGCTCTTTGCCCAGTTGACGGTGTCCTCCCACGAGTCCGGCGCGTAACCAATGCGGAAGAGTTGCGCCGCTTCGTCCGACACCCCGCGCTTGTGGAGATAGTCGCGCGCGATCTGGCCCGCGGCATCATTCTGGAGCGCTGCCTGCCATCGTCTCGCAATCTGCTCGTGCATTTCGAGCAGCGTGTCCTTAAGGAAGCGCGCCTGTTCCTGGCCCGGCGTTTTATCGAGCACCAGCGGGATGCTCGCGCGTTCAGCGAGACGCTTCACCGCTTCAACAAACGTGATGCTCTCGTATTCCCTGACGAACGTGAAAACGTCGCCGCCCTTGTGGCACCCGAAACAATGGAAGATTTGGCGGTGTGGATTGACGTTGAAGCTCGGCGACTTCTCTTTGTGAAAGGGACAAAGCGTGACGAAATTCGCCCCGGCGCGTTTTAAGGGCAGATAACTTCCAATGACGTCAACAACGTCACTGGCGGCGCGAATCTGTTCGAGTGTAGCGGGATCGATGAACCCGGCCATGCCTTAAAAGGCTGACCGAGGGTTTAGCGGCGGTCAAACATTTGCTGAACCTGCTTCTCGCGCGCCCGCACCACGTTATTGGCCCCGGTGAGTTCCTTGGTTTCGGGCGCAGTCGGCGGAATTAACAGGAAAGGCACAAACTCGCGCGTCACAGATCCAAGAGCCGACCGTGTGAAGACCTGGCTTTGCAGGTTCGCCAGCGTTGGAAAACGAATGTCACCAAAATTATTCTGCTGAAACGCCGCATCCGCCGCGATCTCTTCGGGAGAATAATAGCGCGCGTTCAGAAAAGCCATCGCGACGACGATTACGCACAAATAGCGAAACGCGCCGGCAACCATGCCCAGATAATACTCCGCGCTCCCAAAGAAGTCGCTGCTGACGAGCTTGTCGCCGATTTGCCTGCGGACGAACCCGAAAATCAGTTTCATCAGCACTACGATAATCGTGTAAACGAAAACGTAGCACGAGAGCAGGCTGAACATGGTCGACACCGCCAGCATTTCTCCCGCGGGACGCAGGATAAACGCGACGGCCGTGAGGACGGCCACCCACTTGATGATGTCCAATAATTCCTCAGACATGCCTCGTTTTCGACCACGGACGATCCCCGTCACCACCAACAGGACGATGGCCAGATCTACCCAACTAAATGTAAAAGGCAGCATATATTCATGCAGATTGGCCTTATCTGGCCTGCTCTGCGGATAGCGCTTACGCAAAACCCGTGCCGGAGTTGCCAATGGACACTGATTTTCCGGATTGGGCGCTTGAACACCCTTGGCGTGAAGGGGTAGACTGGTAAGCCGCTTCGGCCCGTGAAGCGGTCCAACAACCAGCAAATGTTTTGTTATTTTGACAATAACGCCACGACTCGGGTCGCCCCCGAGGTCGTCGAGGCCATGGTGCCGTTTTTGCGCGAATACTGGGGCAACCCTTCGAGCGCGTATCAGTTTGGCAGTCAGGTGGCCCAGCACGTCGAGGCCGCCCGTCAACGGGTCGCCGAGCTGATCCACGCCGATCCTAAAGAGGTGGTATTTACAAGCTGCGGCACGGAAAGTAATAACTCCGCGATTCACAGCGCGCTCTGTCTGCGGCCCGAGCGGCGGCATGTCGTCACGACCGCCGTTGAGCACTCTGCAAATATCAATTATTGCGAGTTCCTGCAAAAGCGTGGTTACGAAGTCACGTTCCTGCCCGTCGAATCCGATGGCTCGTTGGACCTGCACCTGCTCGACCAATCAATTCGGCCCGACACCGCCGTTGTCTCGGTCATGCTGGGGAACAATGAAACCGGAGTGCTGTTTCCGATCGAAGAAGTCGCTGCCATTTGCCAAAGCAAAGGGGTCTTGTGCCATACCGACGCAGTCCAGGCTGCGGGCAAAATAAAGATCGATGTGAAATCCCTTGGGGTCGATTACCTTTCGCTCTCGGCCCACAAACTTCACGCCCCTAAAGGCATCGGCATGTTGTATGTCCGACGCAAGAGCAGGTATCAACCGTATCTGATTGGCGGACATCAGGAAAAAGGGCGGCGCGGCGGGACCGAAAACGTCGCCGGCATCGTCGCCTTCGGCAAAGCCGCCGAGCTTGCGATGGCGCGCCTTCAGGATGAAAACGCTCGCGTGCGGGCGCTGCGCGATCAGCTCGAAGCGACGGTCCTGTCAACGGTGCGAAATTCCGTCCGCAATGGCGGCAAAGAACCGCGGCTTCCAAACACCAGCAATATTGCGTTCGACGGAATCGAAGCCGAAGCCATCCTCATGCAACTCGATCAACTCGGCATCTGCGCTTCCAGCGGTTCAGCGTGCACCACCGGTTCGCTGGAGCCATCGCACGTGCTGACCGCGATGGGGGTGAATCCAATGCGAGCGCGAGGAAGCGTGCGCTTCAGCCTCGGTATTTACAACACGAGCGCCGAGGTCGATTACCTGCTCCAGCACTTGCCGGGAACCATTGCAAAATTGCGGTCGATCTCGCCTGCGCTCGCCACCGCCTAGTCGAGCAGCAGCTCCATATAGATCACGTCGAGCCAGCGGTTGAACTTGAAGCCGACTCTCTTGAAGTGGCCGACCTTTTCGAATCCAAAGCGCGCGTGCAAACGAATGCTGACGTCGTTATCGGCATCAATGGCCGCGATGATCGCACGCAGGCCGCGCTTGCGCGCTGCTTCAATCAAGGGCGCGAGTAGCATCCTCCCAATTCCCTTGCAACGGTGTTTCGTCGCTACATAAACCGAATTCTCAGTCGTGAACCGGTAGCCCATGCGGGCGTGATAGGGATTTAGCGCGCTCCAGCCAACAATACTCCCGTTGCCGTCTTCAGCGACGAAGATTGCGTAATCCTGCTTCGCATGCTCTTCAAACCACACCACGCGATGTTCCATCGTGCGGGGTTCGTAGTCATACGTCGCGGTCGTAGTCAGCACCGCGTCATTGTAGATTTCGAGAATGCCGGGCAAGTCGGCGCGCGTTGCGGGGCGGACTGTCATTGCAGCCGCAGTTTTGCAAGGCTACGGCCGCCGGTAAAGAACGCTTAGTCGCGGCCACCACGGCCGCCCCGGCCACCGCCTCCCGAATTTCCGGACGAGCCGGAAGAAGAACTCGAGCGGCTCGGTGCAGAATATGACGGAGCCGAAACAGATGGCGCGGATCGCGCAGGCGCGGGAGCTGAAACCGAGGGCGCTGCCCTTGAAGGTTCAGGCCGGGCCGCCGGTGCCGAATAGGACGGAGCTGGCCGAGAGGGCGGTGCAGAAAAACTCGGACGTGCCGCTGGCACACTCGCATTCGCCGACGGGGTCGGCCGTGAAACGGCCGGCGGCAGCGGTGTCGAAGGGCGACTGGCTACAGGCGTATCTGCGAACACCCGGTTCCATTCGCTTCGTGCCGAAGCGTTGGGAGTCGAACGAGGCCCAAGAGTTGGCGTTGCCGGACGGTTAGCAGTCAGCGCGGGCGCGCTAGCCGCTGGTCGCTCTTCAGAACGAACGGCGGGAGGCGTCCTCACCACGCCCGGTGCGTTATTCACCGCAACGCGGCTTTCGACTTCGCCGCGGTTCCCGCTTTCATTGTTGTCGCGAGTCTCTGGTCTGGAAAAGTTCCTCGAATTCGGTCGCGCAGGCGCTCCTTGCGAAGAATCCCGTGCCCCCGCAACTGTCGAACCCGAGCCCTGACTGTTGGCGCTTGTGGAAGGGGTTGCCTGGCCCGCAGGAGTTCCGCTATCGGCGACCGAGCTGCGAGAGGGTGCGGAGCCGTTGGAGGGCCGCTCGCTTGTGTTGCGCCGCCCCAAACCAGGATTGTTTGGCCGTGCGGAGTCTCTGACATTGTCCGAAACACCGCGTGTCGGCAGCACGGTAGCGGCCTGTCCGGGAGCCACTGGCGCAAGCGGCCGTGTCGGAACTCTCACCTGCGAGCGTTCCGGCAGAGATGGCAACGTCGGTCGGACGATTGACATGGATGAACCATTGTTAACGAGTGTTTCGCGGCGATTGTTCGCGCGCGTCGGAGCTTCGCGCACAGTCGCCGTCGGAACCTGGCCTCCCGTTGCGCTTGCGATGCGATCTCGACCGAAGCCGTTGTTGATAATAACGGTGTTGTTGTTACCAATAACTTGAAAGTTATTAGCGGCAGTGCTCCGAGCGTGTATTCCGCGCACCCGATCACCTCGGACCACGTGCAGACCGACTGAACGATCGCAGAACCGGGACGTTGGCACGAAGTTGTAAAAGGCAAAGTTCAGACCAAAAGGATCCCCGAAGCTTAGTCCCAGCGAGCTTCCGTAGTAGCTGAATCCAAACCCCGGACGGTAACGGTACGCCGGCGACAGTGGGGCCCAACCGCAATAGGAAGAGGAGTAACGCCAACTGACCCAGGACGGACCCCAGCAAGTGTCCGGAACCCAAATCCAGCCCAGACGCGGATAGCTGGCCCAGCGGCCATAGTGGAACGGAGCCCAGCCCCACGTGTAATCGGAATACCAATACCAGCCGCTATCGCTCCACATCCAGCGGCCACGGTCACAGTACGGACGCCATCCGGGATTTGAAACGCCCACCGTCGGTTGCCAGCACAGGCCATAACCATCGACGTCAACCCAGCTGCCGTAAGGCGCCAGAGAGCTATAAAAGTACGAGACGCTCGCCGGTTGCTCGACGTAGTTCGCTGGCGGGGCAACTTCCGGTTCCGCCGGCGCGGGCACACCAACAACCGTACCCTCTTGTGCAGGAACTGTTTGCGAAACCGCGGGGGGATAAATGTTCGTCGCAGGATTGTTCAGGGCTACGCCCGGTGGCAATGGCTGCACAGCGTTTGCCATTTGTTTGCGCGCCTGCATCTCAGGGGTTGAGTCGTGCTGGATAAGAGCGGTGATAACGCTATTGGCGACGCCAAGATCGTTCAGGTAAACGATCGCATCCGACGTAACGTTAAAAAACGTCGCCGAACTCGTGATGTAAGCCATCATCACTTCTTCGCTGACACCTGCCTGGGCCAGCTTGAGGACGTCTTCGAGCGCCGGGGAGGCTTTGAGATCGGGCGGAATAATGGGATTCTGCACCAATTTCGGCGGCGCCACATTGGTGGACGTATTGGCTTTTTCGAGCGCGGGCGCACCCGCCACTTCGATTGGCGGCGGCGCGTTCGTCTCAAGGGCCAATTCCGGCACGAGCTTGTCGACGTCCGGCACTTCGGCCCGGGCCTCCTGCTGCTGGCAGCCTGTTCCAAGCGTCAGCACCGCACCTGCTACCCCCAACACCCATACCCGAAACATCTGGGTCTTCATAAAAAGTTGTCTTTCAGTGAGTGGGCTTTCTGGCACCTGCCATTGGGCTACACCCTAATGATTCATATCAATCGGACTGAACTGAAACCTCGGATATTCAACCAGTCGCACGCACACTAAATGTGCCTGAAATCGGGCAATTTTCAAGCCAGGAAACGCGTTAACTCAACTACTTCGAGGGCTTTTTTGATCCGTTTTTGGCAATCACTTGCAACCGCGTCACGAGCATGACGTCGATCACCTGCCACATGCCATCCGGCTGATAAACGATCATCTCGCGGCCAGTCGGCGCAAGGGCCACAAAGTCCTCGTGTTTAACAGGAATTCGCCCGCCGTCCGCAACGTGAATCAAAAACGGACGAAACGGCTCCGCATGCAGCAGCTTGCGAACTTCCTCGATCTTCAAATAGGTGCCGCGCTTCATCGGAGCAAGGTCGTCACATACCTTTCAAATACGCAATCAAGTCGGCCATGTCCTGCCGTGTCATATTTTTTTCAAGTTCCTGAGGCATGAGTGACAGGCCAGAGGATTCCATCGTCTCGATCTGGTCGCGTGGAATCGATTCCTCTTCGCCCAACGCTCGCCGGAGCCGCACGTGAGTGCTGCTTTCACTGGCGATCATCCCTTCGATCTCCCGGCCATCTTTGAGACGCAACCGATACGCCGCGTAGCCGGGCACGATTTCGTACTCGGGGACGATGATGTGCAGCAGGATGACTTCACGCTCCTGATTTCGAATACCGAAAAGATCGGGGCCGACCGGCACGCCTTCACGGTCCAGGCGGTGGCATGCGGAGCAATGTTGTTTGAATACGGTTCGGCCGTTTGCCGGATTTGGCTGCAGCGACAACACCGATTTGTAATCCTCAAAGAGTTTCATTCGATCCGTGGCCGCACCGAGTTCAAAAAGTTTCGCGGCGCGTTCTTTCACTTCGGGATCTTTGGCTTCGAGGAGTTGCTTGCGCTGCGAGCGCGTGAGAACGGATTCGGGAACGGCCTTGCATTCGATCGCGCTCAACAGCAACGGCCAATGACGTCGCTCGTTGAGCACATTCGCAATTATCGCGGTGCGCATCGCCGGCGCAAAGCCGCGCCAACGCGAGCCGTCGAGCAGCGCGGACGCGCCTTCGGCGCCGGACATGCGCGCCAAAGCCCGCACCGCGGCAACCTGGACTTGTTGCGGTTGCCGGCTGTCCAGGCAACGCAACAACGCCTCGCTCACCTCAACAAATTTCCCATGGCGCAACACCTGCACTGCTCCGACACGCCATGGAATGCCGCGCTTCGCGTCTGTAGCGACTTCGGCGGCACGGTGAAACAAGGCGTTATTGTTTTCGGTTAATCGAACCGGCGTCTCATCACTCCAACCGGCGACGAATGGGATCATTAAATCGGCGTTCGCAGAATTCGTGACAACATCGCGAATGATCGCCGGCGCCTCGCCTGATTTGTGATTCTGTCCGAGCAACCGGCCCAATTCGCGTAGCAACTCCGCGGTGCCTTCAGGAGCCCTGCCACGCGCAGCCGCAACGAACTTTTCGAGGAAAGACTCGCCGCGCGATGTCAGCGAACAGAGCACAGCCGTGCGGGTCCAGCGATCATCGGCATCGCGTAACGCAATTTTAATTAGCGCATCCACGACTTCTTCGCGCGAGGTTTCGCCGAGCGAAGCGGCGCACTGGAAACGCACGCGTGGATCCGGGTCGTCCGCTTTGGCGAGCACTGATTTGAGAATCTCCGTCGAAAGCCGTGATTCGGAGAGACGCAACGCCTGCTCGCGAACACCGGCGTGGGGATGCTTGAGCGCCGATACCAGAATGGAATTATCCAGTGCGCGAAATGCATCCAACAGACTGAGCGCGTGCACCACCGATTGCGGTGATGAGGATTTGGTTGCCAATCGCTTCAGCTCGGGAATCCCCGCTGTGTCAGGCCGCTCCAGCAACAGCCGGTGCGCGGTGTCGCGCGACCAGCCGTTCTCGTGGTCCAGGAGCCGGATCAATGATTTGGTGTCAGCCGTTGGAAATACCGGGCGCGACTTTGCGGCATTCGCCCCGGTGACACGATAGATCCTGCCTTTGTCTTTGCCGCTTTCGAAATCGATCCTGTTGCGCATGTCGGCGGGGAGATACTGCGGATGTTCGATCGTTTTGCGGTACATGTCGCAAACGTAAATCGCGCCATCGGGTCCATTCGCGAGAAACACCGGGCGAAACCAGTTATCCGGTGATGCGAGAAATTCATTGGTGCTGCCGCTCGCCCGTGCCACGAATGTCGCGCCGCTCGGAATCAATTTATCGCGATGGACCAGGTTTCCCGCGGGATCGCACGCCAGCACGCTGCCGCGAAATTCCGATGGCAGGGCCGTGCCGCGATACGCTGTTACGCCGCACGCAGAGGTGAACGTGCCCGCGTGCGAATCCGCAGTGGTGATGTTGTCGCTGATCGGGAAAATGCGCGCGGCCGCCCGGTGGCCGGGCAGCGGTTCGGGTTCCATTGCTTCGGGGCAATCCTGCACCGGCTCGATGAGCGCGAGCAACGGATTGCGCCGCAGGTAACGAGCAGGTAAGACCACGTGCTGGACGTGCACGCGGTTCATACAGATGAAGCGATGGCCGAAGTCGTCGAACGTCAGCCCAAATTGCGCACGGCCTTCCGCGGCTTCCCATTGGCTCAGATCGGGCCGGAAGCGAAAATCGGTTTTGATATCGAGAACGTTTGTGGCACCCGGTCGTTTGATCTTTCCGCTCACCAGCCCGCTGGTGAGATAAATCCAATTGTCGATGCTCAAGGTTGGATGGCTCACGCGCAATTGGGTTGTGTTGCTCGCGTCGAAGCCGGTGAACAGAACTTCACGCACATCCGCGCGTCCGTCATTGTTCGTGTCCTGGAGAAATAGCAGATCGGGCGCACACGTCACGAGCACGCCACCTTTCCACGGCATAACGCCATTGGGAAACGTCAATCCGTCGGCAAATACAGTTCGCTTCTCGAAACGGCCATCGCCATCCCGATCTTCAAGCAGCGCGATGATGCCAGCGGGCGGCTCGGAGTTCGTCGGATAACCGCGGTTTTCGGCGACGAACATCCGGCCCCGCTCGTCGAACGCCAGTGCGACCGGATCAACTACCATCGGCTCTGCGGCCACCAACTCGACGCGCAGGCCAGGCTCAACCCGAAACGACTTAAGGGCTTCCTCGGGCGAGAGCGGCCCATCACTCGCTGCAAATGCGCGGAAAGCAATGAGCAGCGAAACGATCTGACTGAGTCGAAACATTAGCTGCCAGAGCGGCGCGCACCGGTGACGAGCGTTGGCACTGAATAGAGTGATTTGCGCGCGGTGAGAAACACCGTCTTGCCGTCCTTTCCGCCGAAGCAGAGATTGGCGGCGGACTCCGGCAAATTGATCGTCACGATCAGTTTGCCGTCGGGCGCAAAAACCTGTGCGCCATGACCTGAACTTGTCCAAATGCGGCCATTGGCATCGCAACGAATTCCGTCCGGACCGCCCTTGTCGATCGTCACATAGACGCGGCCATCCGAAAGAGTCCCATCCGTCTGCACGTCGAAAACGCGGATGTGCCTTGGTTTTCCTGAATCGGCGACGTAGAGCTTTTTTTCATCGGGCGAGAAGCAGAGCCCGTTCGGCTTCTCGAAATCCTTCGCGACCGCCGCCAACTTCTGCGATTTCGGATCGAAGCGATAAACATAATTGCCCGGCTGTTCCTTCTGGTCCGGCTTGATGCCATAATCGGGATCGGTGAACCAGATGGCGCCGTCGGATTTCACCACCACATCATTGGGGGAATTGAGCTTTTTGCCGTCAAACTGATCCACGACCGTTTTTACCGTGCCGTCTTTCTCTGTTCGCGAAATCCTCCGCCCGCTATGCTCCGCGGTCACCAGCCGTCCGTCGGCGTCGGTGGTGTTGCCGTTTGAGTTGTTGCTGGGCTGTCGAAAGGTCGTGAGTCCGCCGTCGCGCGTCCACTTCTTCAACTCGTTGGCCGGAATATCGCTAAACACGAGGAAACCTCCATCGGCGCTCACCCACGTCGGTCCCTCGACGAACTGCAACCCTGTCGCCAACCTTTCCACGGCCGCGCCTTCTGGAAAAATTTTGCGAAACTCCACATCATCCTTCACATCGAAATCCGCGGCGCTTAGGAGCGAAGCCACGCCGATTAAGCCCAAAACGATAGTAGTCTTTTTCATGTTGCCTTTCGTGGTTGCTGGAGCCGGATAGCAGACGACGTTCGGATTGTCAGTTTAATTCGGGCAACAGCAACCACGGATGACACGGGTTGCACGGATAAATCCGAAATCCGAATGCCGAAGCTCGAACCCCGAGCGCAAAACCGGACGGCGGGGTGAGGACGTGCTGTTCGTTCCATGCGTGTGAGATGGCACTTGCGCTGGGAGCGGTGGCTCAGATTTTGCTCAAGACTATTGCGGTTCGCGACCGGCGCTGATGGGCTGGAGAGCGATATAACACATCAATGAAACGTTTGTTCAAGAGTCTGGGTCTAACGGCGGTCTTTATGACCGTTCCATTCTGGGCTGGCGCGCAGGAGGTCACAAATTCCAGGGCTCTGATCAATTTCGCGGAGAGGAACTTTGGCGTGAGCTTCAGCCACACCACAAACATCTCGACCAAATATAATCCGCATGGGTTCGCAGACAGAGTACCGCTGAATTACCGCAATCAGGCGCTCGGAGGGCTGCTGATTTGCCCAGCCCCTCCAACCGAAAGAATCAAGGAGTGGATCGAGGCAGGAAAGGCTCACTACAAAAAGAAGTGGGGCGCCTCGACTGTTGACTACGAGAATTATGAGAATCCGGGAAAATACAGGTTTCATCACCTGAAGGCCGAGGTGAAACAAGGCGATGAGGACCACGTGCTGATGCGATATGTCTATCTGCCAGAGGACCCCAAACCACCCATCAAACCGCCAGATGTTGCCGAGAAGCTAATTCGTTCCATCTCGGGTGCCTTTTCGTTTGAATTTATTTACTTGAAGAAGGATCAGGAGGAACTCAAGTCGGAGATCAAAACCATTATCGACACCTTCAAAATCGACGGGGACTCGGCTTTGGGAACTGCAAAAGGAACCGAGTTCCTCAAGTGAACTCGACTGCGCGATTGGGTCGTTAAGTCACTCCACAATGCCATGTCGCAGCTTATCTCCATTGAGACAACGCGCTACTCGGAGTTCTTTCGCCGCCTTTTCGCCGAGTATGCGGACGGCGTCACTATCGAGATTGATACCCGACGGTATTCGTCTGGCGACATTCCACATCTGCTGGCAGAGTGGTGCACCAATGCGCAGATTTCCCGGACACAGCACTTCAAGCTGTTGCGCGGCGACGTGGAGTTGTTTGGATTTGACGATCATCCGCGCGAGTTGTTCGCTGCCGCGTCAGAGCGCCCGTTCGTCGAGAGGTTGCGAGGTGAGCAGATTTTGCGTTACCGACTATTACCAATGGATGAGCCATTCAGATTGTTTCGTTGGTTGCGACGATTGTTCGCGAGCTAACAATGCCTCATGGCCGCCGTCCTCCCACGAGTACGGGATTTGGGTCGTTAGCCGGAAGTCAACGCGCACACGCTTTTATGGCTAAGAAAAACGAATGCATCATACCTAAAGAGGCCCTCGCGGACCCAAACAGCAGAGAGGTGTTGCGGGCATGGGTGGCAAACCAAGGGCTGCACGTGAGCCTCCTGATTCCCGATGCTTGGAGCGACCCCGGACACTGGGGTATCATGCTCACCGATGTCATGCGTCATCTCGCGGACGCTTATCACAAAAGTCAGGGCGTTCAGCCAGAGGTGACGATTGGCCGGATTCGAGAGATGATAGAGGCTGAGTTGGCATCGCCTACCGATACACCAACAGGCGACTTCACCGAGGAGTGAGATGACGAGGATCGGGACTCAGAAGCAGCGGCGACGGCGCGGGTTGACTCGGGCTGGTCCGTGGCATCAGTATATCATGAAGTTCAATGGGTATTAGGCGGCATCACACGCATGAACATTCCAGTGATCATCATCGCCAGTATCGCGGAGATGATCGCGTTGTTCATTATCGTTCGGCTTTGGAGGCGCCACACGGTCGGAATCAGTGCTCGTATTTTTTGGTCGTTCTTTTTGCTGGTGCCGGTTATCGGGTTGGCGATATACGGACTCATTCACGCCGACCCTGGAAGACATCCTATCAAGTCGGAAGACTCGGCATGGGCACCGATGGAGGTGGTGGCGTCTATCAGGACACCACTGAAGAAAATACCACCTAAGCATGTGCTGCAGCGAATCCCGACGGAGGGCATCGGGACTTGCAGCCGGGGCGCGGTTGACGGGCGAGCGGGCAGCACCGTTTACATTTCCGTGACAACTAACACTCGCCTGCCGGTGTTTGCTTCAGGTATGAAAATGCTCGTTGGGTTTCCGTCTCTCGTCGCACTCGTCACGGTTCTATCAAGCGGATGTTGTACGACGATCTCCGCGCCGAAGACCTGGGAATGCCGCGTCATCCAAGGCGTGCCGCGCCAGGAGGAGTTCCAAAAGAAACTGGACGCGGCGGCGGCCGAAGGTTACGCGATTGATTCATCGACGTTGGTTCCCGGCGATGCGACAACTCAGCACCAGATGATCCTCATTTTGAAGCGTCGGAAGCTATGACGTAAAAATGCGCTGCAGTAAATCCCGATAAAGAGCTCGGACTGGGGTCGGACGGTTCGAGTAATTTCGCTCGTGCGCCGAAACTCGGGATTGCAGTCGCGCGTCGTTCGGATACGATTGGAATCGCTCCGCTTGATGCTAGACGGCATTCGCGCATCGTAATGACTGCCACCAAGAAGACACTCTTGATCGTCGGGTCTATAGTCGGAGTCGCAGCGCTTTTGTTTGCCGGCTTCCTGGCAATGTTTTACTTCAGTATGGTCTCAATCGTGATGACCAAGCGCAGTCCAGACCGTCACCACACAGCCAAACTCAGTCGTGTAGATGGCATCGACGTCAACTTCAGGATTACCGTTGATGGCACACGCGTTTACAGCTCACCGGATTTCAGACCCGTTAGCGCAGATTTTCGAGAGCAGTTGATTTGGGACACCGACAGTCAGGCGGTCGTTCTTGAGGTGGCTGGTCGGCGTATTTTCGGCTATCACGTCGGCGACAAGCGGCCGCTCACAAATTCAGAGCTTCTTAACTTTCATCTCACGCCGTTCGAGGAACTACGTTTCGAGGGCACGTTGCCCAAATAGATTCAATCGCGCATGATCGAACGCGGCAGCACAGTCAGATTCGCGAGGATGCCAGAGTGGGTAGCTCAGCTTCCAGATGAGAGCCGACGCGTGTTTGAGTTCTGCTTTGGGTGGACGTATCGCGTTGAGGAGATCGACTCGCAGGGGTTGTTCGTGCTCGACGCGAGTGCTGACATTGACGAGCGGTTCGGTGGGTTTGGGAACGACATTCGGCTTGAGGCGCAGTTTCTTGAGGAGATCGCATGAGCAGTGGTGGGCAATATCCAAACGAAGAGGAATGGGTCGCACAAGAACGTCGGAAGGTGATTGGGATCCACCTTTTGGAGAAGCTGCGACGCGATTAGTCGCGCTGCCCGCGCCGCTCTGCGGAACCCGCAAATCTCCATTCCTCGCCTATCTTTTGGAGCAGCACGCGCTGCACTTTGTCTTCTCCGCTGCCATAGATCAGCAACATGGACTCGTTCGGCGATACGTCCTTCCTTTCCAGGATTTGATAACTGCTTGTCTTTGCAGTCTCGCGTCGAATCTTTTCCGCTACTTCCTCTGGCGATCGGTTGGCGGCGTCCATTTCCTTTTGCAGCCGTTGCGCTTCCTGAGGTGTGAGCGATCCCATGATCGTGTTGTAATCGGCCTTGCTGATCGCATAGAGGGTCGATTCCAGGCAGGCTTCCGGTGTTGCGTATCCTAGGAACTGCCACGACTCTCTTTGGCGCATGCCACTTGCGGTCCCTGCGGCCGGCGTGGCGACTCCGGATAAACTTGCTGATCTGAGTTGTTGGTTCTCGACCTGCAACTGATCGACCTGCTTTCGCGCCTGCTGCAATTCGTTGGTCGCGCTTCGCAGTTGCGCAGCCTGATTGCGGAGTCGCAACAACTCGCTGCGTTCCTCGTCGGACATGGCATCGACCGGGGCACCCGTTGTCGGAGTCGGCAGGGTGGCGATCCGCGCATGCAATTCGGCGACTTGCTGCGCCAACTTCTCGTTTTGCGCCGCCAGTCGCGAACATCTCAACGTCTGAATCACGACGCCTCCGCCCAACGCGACAACGAGAACGATAATGAGCGCTCGCATGAGAGCCGAAGGTAAACCGGGAACAGATGAAATGACGAGTCTCGAAGCAGAAGACTGTTGTCTCTGATTTTACAGCGGAACAGGAGAAAACGGGAGGCTCTAAACAGACCGAATCCCCAGAGGGCCAATCAGAGCCTCGTCACCTCGGCTGCTACAAGATGGCGCAGCGGGCTCGTCGAGGTTGCTATTGGGGGCAATAGACATATAGTTGAGTCAATCCTATGTCTCTGTCGCCTGAGCGATCGGATGCACCAGCCACGCAGGCCCGGTTCAGTACCACGCAGTGGAGCGTTGTTATAAAGGCCGGGCAGGGGGCGGAGGAGGCCCTGGTGAAGCTCTGTCAAAGGTATTGGCCGCCGCTCTATGCCTTTGTTCGCCGGCGAGGGCATGCCGTCCACGAAGCGCAGGACCTGACGCAAACGTTCTTCGTGCATCTTTTGGAGAACCGCATCTTCGAAACGGTTGCTCCATCGAAGGGGCGCTTTCGCTCGTTCCTGCTCGTCTCCCTGAAACACTTTTTGGACAACGAATGGCACAAGGCCCACACGATCAAGCGCGGGGGGCGACAGGTGTTCATTTCCTGGGACGATCTTAAACCTGCAGACCGCGATTTGCTGGGTCCGAGCGACCAAATGACTCCCGAACGGGTTTTCAACCGACGCTGGGCGCTGACGCTTCTGGAACGGGTGATGAACCGTCTTCGGACGGAATGCGTCGCGGCGCGCAAAGGGGAATTGTTCGAGAGATTGAAGACGTATCTGACGGGGGACGGACCCAAATCGTATCAGGAACTGGCCGCCGAACTGGAGATGACCGAGGGAGCGGTCAAGGTGACGATTCATCGATTGCGCCGCCGCTTTGGCGAACTGGTTCGCGAGCAGATCGCACAAACGGTGGAGAAGCCCGACGAGATCAATGACGAGATTCGTGAGTTGTTCGCGGCACTTAATTGAGGTGTGACGCGAGGAGGCGTGTAACCCGGTCGAGCCATTCCTGTTGTACCCGTAGTGAAAGCGCAAGATCGCACGCATGATTGAAGTCTTGAAATGCCGTTCGTGCGGAAGGGACATCGATGAAGATGTTTCTTTTGGGGAATGTCCCAAGTGTTTGCTCGATCTGGCCCTGTCCGCCGAACCCACCCCTGAGTCGATGGCAGCCGGCTTCGGTTTCGAGGCTGCCCAGAAGCCCGCGCTGCCCGATTATCAAATTCTGGAGCAGATTGGGCGAGGTGGAATGGGGGTTGTATATCGCGCGCGCCAAATTTCCCTCAATCGGACCGTCGCCTTGAAGGTCATTGGCAGAGAACTGGCGTCTCCAGCGGCGCTGGCCCGCTTCCGCCGAGAGGCGGAAGCCGCCGCGAAGTTCGATCACCCCAATATCGTGGCGATTTATGAAGTGGGCGAATACGAGGCGAACCCGTTTCTGATAATGAGATTGGTCGAGGGAGGCAGCCTTGCGGATAGACTCGGCGCCTTCGCACTTGGCCTGGAATCGCCACGGGCACATCGCGGAAGCAACCAACGTATCGCGCGATTGATTGAGTTGGTAGCCCGCGCCGTGCATTACGCCCACGAACGAGGCGTTCTGCATCGCGATCTCAAGCCCAGCAACATTTTGATCGACGAAGGCGGCAATCCGCACCTGACGGATTTCGGCGTCGCCAAGTTCATCGATCAGGCGACCGCGCTGACTCAAACCGCCGAGGTGCTGGGCACGCCGTGCTACATGTCGCCCGAGCAGGCGGCCGGGAAGACGCTTTCGGCGGCGTCCGACATCTACAGTCTTGGGGTGATTTTGTACGAGCTACTGACGGGCAGATGTCCGTTCACGGCCGAAAAGCCGGTTGAGGTGTTGCGGAAAGTAATTGAAGATGAACCTGTCTCCCCCGTTCTGCTGAACAACGCTGTTGACCGGGATCTCTCGGTTATTTGCCTGAAGTGTTTGGATAAAAATCCGGCGCGGCGCTATCACTCGGCGGCGGCGCTGGCGGAAGACCTTGAACGATGGCAGCGGGATGAGCCGATCCTCGCCCGACCGGCCGGGCCGTTCCTTCGTTTCTCGCGGTGGACGAGAAAGAATCCCGCGCTGACGACGTTTGTCGGGGCGTTAATCGTCGGAATTGTTTTGACGCTTGGGCTGCTCGCGGAAGCGCGAGAAGAAAGAAACCGCAAGTCGATCGCGCTGGCGATCCTGCGGACCGAAACGGCGCGGCAGGTCCAGGAGTTATGGGCTTCCCCAACACCATTTTTCGCGATCAACTCCGAAACTCTCGCGGCCATATCGGGGCATGAACCGGGACACTTGCAGTCCGGTCAACGACGTTTCACCATCGCATTCCTGGCGCAGGGAAATCCGCTGGACCGCATCCTGAGCGCGGCGCCGCTGCTTGATTACGTTGAGCGCAGCATGACAACGGCTGCATCGTCGCCTACACGGCTTGATCTTAGAATCTACAAAGCGGCGCAACGGGCTGTGGCGGATCTCGGCGCCGGGCAGGTGGACTTCGTGCAATTGAGTGGCAGCGAGTATTTGTCGGCAAAGACTCAGATTCCAGGCGTTCAACCGCTGTTGAGGCTTGCTCCTGTGGCCGGGCCCGTCGGCTGGCCGAATCAATCGGCAGTGATCTTCACCCGAGCCGACACAGGAATCAAAAGCCTGTCCGACCTCCGGGGGAGATCCTTCCTCTTCGGCACGACCGGATCGACGGTCACGTTTTGGGCAAAGGTTTACCTGGTGGAAGGCGGCATCCGCGCAACGGATCTTGCCGCGTATCGTTACCTTGATGTTCCAGAGGAAATGGCAGCGAAGGGGCGATCGCGCACTGGACCTGACCTGGGAAATCCGTTCAGCGATATGACATCGGTCGAAGCGGTCCTTAACGGAACGTACGATGCGGCGGTCGGGACCGAACGCCGCTTCATGCAGGTAGCGGCCCGCGAAAACCTTGTCCTGCTCAGGCAGTTCGCGAGCGCTCCGCCTGTTTTGGCCGCTCGAAGCAACCTCTCCGCGCAAGCGGCGGCGAGTTTCCAGCAGGCGCTGATTCGTCTGAAAGACCCGCAGATTTTGCAATCGTTTGCGCAGTATCCATACCGTTTCGAAGCGTATTCCGACGCTGAGTTTGCGGAAATGCAGAGCAAACTGCGATTAGCGGCGAGCTTTGATCAAACCTCGTATGAAAACTCGAACACCAAAGCAGATTCGCCCTAGGGGCGAGGCGTGGAGCGAAAATTCCGGCAACTCGGCATTCACGTTGCTGGAGTTGCTCGTGGCCATAGCAGTGATGGCGATTCTTTTTGCGCTCATCGTCAGCAGCGTTGCCCGGGCAAAGATGGCGGCACATCGTATCGGCTGCATCAACAATCTCAAACAATGGGACTATGCCGCTCACATTTACGCGAGCGAACGTGAGGACGCACTTCCGCGTGAAGCCGCGATCGATGGTATCAACAGCTGGCAGATAACCGCGCTGCCCACCAGCGAGGATGTGTGGTACAACGCCCTGGCCGTGACGGCAGGCATCTTAACGATGTCGCGGTACGCGCAGACTCCCTCTTCGCAACAGGACTTTTACCTCGCCGGAAAAATTTTCCATTGCCCGTCGGCCCGCTTTTCCGATGTCTCTGCGACTTACCCAAATTTTTCTCTGGCGATGAACTCCAAACTGATGCGCGACTTTGAAAAAGGTGAGCCCACATCGTCAGGGCCCCTCCTTTCCGAAGGCTGCAAACTCTCCGCCATCAAAGTGCCGGATTCGACGGCTCTTTTTCTCGACAACGGCATTCCCGGTGAAGAACGGCTTTGTGCGTTCCAACCGCTCTACAGGGGTGCACCCAAGGCCTGCGCCAGCGAGTTTCCCGGCCGGCACAATCGCGGTGGCAACATCGCTTTCGCCGACGGACATGTTCAAACCCTTCCCGGCAAGGATGTCGTCGAGATGGATCCGGCGAACACTTTTTATGGACGCGCGATTTATCCTCCACGAGAAGTCATCTGGTGTCCCAATCCGTCGGCAGTCCCGTAATCCGTTCCTTCGCTTGTGACGCAGATCGTAACCTTTTCCCTCGTTTCTGTTTGTACTGAGTGAGGTCGCGCGCCGCAGGTCGTTGTGCTCCTTCGCGACCAGCCCAGCCGCCGAGAACCGGCTGGGCGAAATTTTGATCGCTGCATTTTCTCAACCCGCCGTTATTGGGCTTTTTCGCGGTCAACATTTTCGAGAATCATCTGCCTCCGTGAATAATCGAAAATCACTTTGAACTCACGGAGAACATCGGCGCCAATGTGACCGGCGATCGGCGGATCGACGGGCGAGCCTTCGAGGAAAAAATCGGCCGAGGGATTTTCGATGGTCAATTTGCCGAGCTTCAGCTTTGGGATGTGGCCACTGCGCGTGCGCGCTCCACCGCCGACACCGCGGCGCTCGCTCTCGCGTCCTGTTGGAACGAGTTGGTGCGCCTCGACGAAGGGTTTGCCGACACAGAGGCCGCCCGTGCAGCCGGTGTCGATTTCGAACTCGGCGTTCACGGATGCGCCGTTTGTCAGCACAACCACAGCATCGACAATCGGGGTAGAACCTTTGAAGTGGATTGGCAGCACTTCGCCGGTTCCCGCGTAAGTATAATTGGTTGGTTCATGCAGCGTGAGTTTTTTGGCAGCGGGATCGATTTCAACGACAAAACTTCGGAAGAAGCTGGATCCGAGGATGCCGTCCCGCCGGCGCGAGCGTCCCTGCTCGAGAGGCAGCGCTGCGACGCGCCGCGTCTTCCATTCCATGGCGCCGATTTGAAATGTTGGCGCTTCGAACATGTCGGCGGGTTCCTCGCCTGCGATTCCCACGATGGTGATGTGCCCGGCGCGACGCAATTGAAGCGCCTCGGCATGATCTCGCCGCAACATCGTAACGCCATAGCCGGTGTCCAAAAGAAACGAGAAGCTATTCGTTCCAGCACGCACCGGGACCATGACGTGGCCGCGACGGCTTTCAATGAGGACTGTGGTCGATTTGGCCAGTTCGTCAGCGGCGTGTACGCATCCGGTCGAACAGATGACGAGCAACCAAATGCGTACCTGTTGCAATGTCATTCCGGTAGTGATGCGATAATGCGTTCCGCCGCGGCGCGCGGGTCCGGCGCAGCGCAAATGGGGCGTCCGATGACGAGCCAATTGGCGCCGGCCGCGAGCGCTTCTCCGGGGGACATCGTCCTTTTCTGGTCACCGGCGGCGTCCGTGGCCGCGCGAATTCCGGGAGTGACGAGTTGCACGGTTGCGGGCAAGACCTTGCGCAGCATTGGCAGTTCCAATGGCGAGCAAACCAAACCGCGCAAGCCTGCCTGCGTTGCAAGCTTTGCCAATCGCTCGACCTGACGTTCGACATTTGTTCCAGCGCCAACCTGTTCGAGAGCCGGGCCGTCCATGCTCGTCAACACCGTCACCCCAAGCACCAGCGGTGGTTCGCAACCGAGGGCGAGAGCGGTTTCCTGCGCCGCGCCTTCGGCGGCTTTCAGCATCTCCAGTCCTCCGCTGCAATGCACCGTCAGCATTTGCACGTGCAGCCGCGTGGCTGCTGCGACTGATTTTTTTACGGTGTTCGGAATGTCGTGGAATTTCAGATCGAGAAAGACGTGCCAGCCGCCGGAGCGGATGTGGCGAACGATCTCCGGTCCGGCACTGGTGAAAAGTTCGCTGCCGATCTTGAAGGTTGAAATGACTGCCGCGAGTTTTTCAGCGAGCCTCATCGCCTCGGTGGCGTCCGCGACATCGAGCGCGACGATGACGGGAGTGCGAGGAGACTGTCCGGCAGTTTTGCCTGTTATGCGCGCATTGGGATCGATCGTTTTCGTCACGGTTCAAACTGTAAAGGCGTTACGC
>Ga0193697_1000226_pt1 | contig 22460 bp, 23 predicted proteins | sample L3m2metaG_FD_145073 | JGI IMG/M metagenome (GOLD analysis project Ga0193697, IMG submission 145073) | Soil microbial communities from a riparian zone of the East river system, Colorado, United States - L3m2 | ecosystem: Environmental > Terrestrial > Soil > Riparian zone | place: USA: East River... | reverse complement strand
CGGCGCCTCTTTGAAGCGGCCCGCGATGGGATACTCATTCTCGATCCGAACACTCGAAGAATCACGGATGCCAATCCGTTCATGACGGAATTATTAGGCTACCCGCACGAGGAATTGCTGGGCAAGGAACTTTGGGAAATCGGGCTGCTCAAGGATGAAGAAGCCAGCCGGGCGGCCTTCCGGGAATTGCAGACAAAATATTTTATTCGCTACGAAGATTTGCCGCTGCAGAACAAAGCGGGCCAGCACCATGAAGTGGAGTTCGTGAGCAACCTCTACGACGAAGACGGCAAATATGTCATTCAATGCAACATCCGCGACATCACCGAACGCAAGAAAACCGAGCAGGCGCTCGTGGCCGCAAAGAATGAAATTGACCAGCATGCCTTCGAACTGGAGCAAGTGGTGACGGAACGCACGGGTGAACTTCGGGAGACGATCGGCGAACTGGAAGCATTTTCCTACAGCGTCTCGCATGACATGCGCGCTCCGTTGCGGGCCATGCAAAGCTTTGCGTGCTACCTGATGGAGGAATACCGCGACAAGCTCGATGCGCAGGGAGTCAATTACCTTGAGCAGATTATGCGCTCGGCCGTGCGGCTCGACCGCCTCATCCAGGATGTGCTGAGCTATACCCGAATTCTCCACGCGAAGTTGCCGATGGAGCCAGTGGACCTGGACCGGCTGGCGCGCGACATTGTTGAGGCTTTCCCGAATGGGCAGCCGATCCCGCCGCAGATTCAAATCAAGGGCACGTTACCAAAGGTGGTGGGGAACGAAGCGCTTTTGGCGCAATGCGTCTCCAACCTGCTGAGCAACAGCGCGAAGTTCGTGGCGCGCGGAACCACGCCCCAGGTGGAAATCGCGGCGGAGGAGAGCGAACCCTCTTTGGTTCGATTATCGATCAAGGACAATGGCATCGGTATCGCCCCGGAGAATCACAACCGCATTTTCCGTTTGTTCGAGCGGATTCACCCGGCCACGGAGTACGAGGGGACGGGCATTGGCCTGACCATCGTGCGCAAGGCGATCGAACGGATGGGCGCGCAGGTCGGCTTCGAATCAGAGTTGGGCAAAGGCAGCAGATTTTGGATGCAGTTCAAGAAAGGATAACCCCTATGAAACCAATACTTCAGGTCGAGGATGACCCGAACGATATTTTTCTCCTGGAACACGCCATGAAGAAAATGGGAGTGATGAATCCCATCCAGGTGGCGACTGATGGACAGCAGGCGATCGATTATTTGCGAGGCGCCGGCAAATTCGCCGACCGCAGAAAATTTCCGCTGCCGTGCCTGGTGCTGCTGGATTTGAAATTGCCCTATGTGATGGGGCTGGAGGTGCTCAGAGGCATCCGCGCACAGCCGGGCCGGGCATTGACGGTGATCATACTGACAGCATCCGCCGAAAACGCGGACATCGAGGCCGCCTACCGTCTGGGCGCCAACGGATTTCTGACCAAGCCAACCGAAGCCAACAAACTCCGGGAGATGGTCAAAGCCATCAAGGATTTCTGGCTGACGCACAACACGCTGCCGCAGGAGTCCACGTCGGAACCGCCGATGGAAGGAGTGGTGAGCCTCGGTTATGCATCGGCGGACGATTTATCGGGGAACCGTCGGCCGCCCGTACGCCGGGAAGAGTGGCCCCAGGAAGTTGAAGCAACATAATGAAAACAATTACCGTATTTCTATCTGACGATCACGCCATTTTCCGCGAAGGGCTGCGGCTTTTGTTGAAGGCGGCGGGCGACATCGATGTCGTCGGTGAAGCAAGAAACGGCCACGAGGCGGTGTCGAAAACAAAAAGACTTCAGCCGAATGTGGTCCTCATGGACGTAGCCATGCCGTCGTTAAACGGGCTGGAAGCGACCCGAAGGATCAGCATCGAAGTTCCGGGCACCAAAGTGCTCATCCTCTCGACTTACAGCGATGACCAAAATGTGCAACAGGCAATGGAAGCCGGCGCGGTTGGTTATTTAATGAAAGAAACGGCTTCAAACGATTTATTGCGGGCGATCCGCGAGGCCTGCAAGGGAAACGGCTTTTTCAGTCCGCCGATCGCAAAGCGCCTGGTGAAACGCTTGCGAAATCGTGATCCCCGATCCAGCAACATGGATGGGTTGGCGTTGACCAGCCGTCAAACGGAGGTCATCCAATTGATCGCCGAGGGATATTCCAGCAAAGAAATGGCCGGCCTGCTGGTAGTGAGCGTTAAAACCGTGGAGAAACACCGACAGGCGGTCATGGATAGGTTGGACATTCATGAAATTGCAGGTTTGACCCGCTACGCTGTGTCCGCGGGACTCGTCGAGTGTTGCCGTCCGGCCAACGGGCCAGCCCTGGCAGAACAGATGGCCCGCGGGAGAGCAACCCAGCTCACCGCCCCGGGAGACGGTTGAGAGGGCACGATGAGCGAGCACGAAAAAGACACGGCCTTTCTGAGACGATGCATTCTTTGTGATGACAGCGCGGAGCACCACCAACTGGAACAAGCAATTAATCAGGCCCAGCGCGACGAGCGCTGCGTGTGGCGCGCGGTGTTGCTCATGGCCCTCTTGACCGCGCTGGCGGCGGCTGGCCTTTACTCACTCCTGGGGGACTCTCCGCAAAATATTGCGGAGATCATCACACCTTTCGGCGTGAAAGTCTTTTGTGCATTGGGCGTGGCATCGCTGATTTGCATGCTGGCGTTTGCCGGTCTTGGGATGGTTTATCGCGAGAAGCTGGAGCACGGGCAGGAGGAATGCCGCCAATTGGCCGCGAAGCTTTTCGAGTCGCATCCGGTCAAGTTCAGCACGACGCCTGTGCCTGGAGTTGCCAAAGAACAGGAACTGATCGTGAACCACAGCAAAGTTATCGCGTGGGCGATCGAAAATAACATCACTGTCAAAGAGGGTGAATTAACAACGGTGCAAGGGGCGTGCTCAACGACCATGTCTCAGGGCAACCCGTGGGTCGCTGTTAGCCGGTGCGATGCACCAGCCTGCGGTGATTCGAAAGTAAATGAATGCGGATTAACAACCGGGATCAACTCCCGGACTGATGAAAGATCGTTATGAATAGAATGTTATCTATTGTTCTGCTTATAGGCGGGGTGGTTCTTATGGTCCTGGGTGTCCAGGCCACGAACTCTTTCGGCTCTGACGTTTCGCGGTTCTTTACGGGCTCGCCGACGGACAAGGCCATTTGGATGGTCATTGGAGGCATTGTTGCCAGCGTCATTGGCCTGGCCGGCCTGATGCGCGGGTCGAAACAAGCCTAAGCAATTGGCGGCAGAAAGATCGAAAGCATGGCTCTTCATTTGAACAACGAAGCCGAGACCGTTTTGGTGGTCGATGACGACGAGGTGGTACGCATGCTGGAGGTGCGGATGCTCAGCCAACTGGGTTACAACGTACTGGAAGCCGAAGGCCCCCTGGAGGCGATGTGGCTGGCTGCGGCGACCCCAACCATTCATCTCCTGCTGACGGATTTCTCGATGCCGGAAGCCGATGGTTTGGAACTCATTGAACGGTTCCGCGCCGTGCATCCGCGGAGGCCGGTATTGATGGTTTCAGGCTCATTGGAGGCGATTAACGGCCGAGCCGATTATCTGGAGCGATTTGCGGTATTGGCAAAGCCATTCACCTCGGAGGAACTGGTTGGTCGGGTTTGCGCGTTGCTGAGCGACTCAACCACCCACCATGCAGTCGCTTCACCATCAGCGTTGCCCCAAGGATGAATCTCAAATCACTGTGATCTCATGAAAACCACCAAGCCATTTTCGCAACAGAAAACTTCCATCAACGAGAAAGCCGAGAGCGGGAAAGACCCGACGGACCCGGCTATGATCGACTTCGCTTCTGTCCTGGACGATTTCCTGGATGAAGAGGTGGTGGACAAGCGAGGCACACCGGTAGGCACGCTCGCATGTTACTGGCAATCGGTCAGTGGGCTGGTGATCTTCCTCGGCATCAGCGTGCAGGGAGAGGAAAGCGTCCGGGTCGTCCCTGGCCGCCGTTCACAAGTGGACGAGCAGCATTCGTGTATTCAGGTCGGCTTCGACGCCGTGGACATGGAGTCTGCCCCACAGTTCGACTGCGCCACGGAGTTGGATGCGACCCTCGAGCGCACCGTATACGAACATTTCCGCGTGGTGGAAGCCCAGGCGCATGGCGGACTCCGATATTTTTCCCGCGAATCGTGAAGGTGAAAAAAGCAGCCTGCAAAAGACATGGAGAGCCATATGCTAAACGAAACCACCCGCCCCTGTAAGGGGGCTGATCGCAAAACCGCTAAACGCCTCGTCGCTGAGACACCCCACGAACACGAACCCGACGCCACCGTCCGCAGGACCGGCGCCCAGCGCGTCACCTCGCTCTTTGGCGAGGGCCCGGCCACCGCAACCCTTGACGGCCCAATTTTAAAACGCGATGCGACCACTCTTCACTCTCCCGGGGGAGAGGGTCAGGGTGAGGGCGGAATTTGGTCGCTTCAGCCTTTGGCCTTTAGACATCAGTCGTTGCCCAGGTGCCTTGTTTGCGGCGTCGTCATCCCGCCCACCTCCGTCACCTGCGACACCTGCCCAACCCCTCAGCCGTTATGAAGGAACGAGCCTTAACAACTCCAGACACCGCCACCGCCGGCGGCACGTTTGTGTCGCAGGAGAACATTTACGATTAGCCAACAAAAACAAAGGAAAGGACAGGACAACATGAACAGGCAGATACAAGTAATCAGGAACGACGAGTGCACACTCGCCGAAGATGCGCGCGAATTGATCGCCGCCACCGCCGACGTGGCTGAAGAGAAAGTCGTCGAGGCCCGCAAGCGCCTTGGTATCGCACTTGACGGTGGAAAGAAAATCCTTGGCCACGTTCGTGACAAGGCGATCGAAGGAGCCAGGGCCGCCGACAAGACCGTGCACGAGCATCCCTATGAAACCATCGGCATCGCCTTCGGCGTGGGGGCGTTGATTGGCTGCCTGCTGACGCGCCGCAACGGCAACTAATCCCGCTATGCCACGCCCTGCGAGTTCGATCAGCCGGAGTTGCTGCGCACAGACATGGCGCCCTGCCTGGCGCGAGCGCCGGTATCTCCTTCACCTGGCAGTAGGCGCGGCGGATGACAGTCCGATATGGCAAGGGGTTCGGCATTTCGGCGACGGCAAAGAAGGCGCTCACAGCCTGCGCGGGCTGAGCCCATACGACTTTGAGCGCGCGAAAACATCGGACTAAAAATTGTTAGCTGAACTGCAAATTGCGGCTGGATGTTTCGACTCTTTAGCCGCGACTCACGCGCGGCAAGTCTGCGCTTACGATATCGCGGGGCAGGGGTGAGAATGTGAATATGAATGGAACGATCACCGCTCACCCCATCGCGATCAACGGCGATTCCGCGGTTGAAGCCGCACCGCCTGCGGACACGCCCGGCGGCGAACCGCTGCCCGCGGACGGGATTGCCGCAACGGTGACCAAAACGAGCCCGGTGCAAATCGTCTTGATTGTGCTGGGGGCGATGGCTTTCCTTTATTTCGCTCGTTCAGTGGTTTTGCCGATTGTCCTGGCTTGTGTGGCGGGAATGACTCTCAAGCCGCTCATCCGCTGGCTCTCCTGCATCCACATCCCACCGGCGCTCTCGGCCGCGGTCGTGCTTTGCCTTTTGGTATCGGGCGTGGCGATTGGTTTCTTTTACCTGGGCCGCCCCGCGTTGACGTGGATGAATGAAGCGCCGCAACACATGACCGAGTTGAGGCAACGTGTTGAGAAAATTTTCCCGCGCATCACGCGCTTCAGCCAGGCGGCGGCGGCGGTGAAGGACCTGGGAGCGGCCGAGCAGGAACAAAAGAAAGTGACGACGGTCGAGCTCAAAGCCAGCCGTGTCCCCAGCGGATTCATCAATTGGACGGGCACCTTTCTCGTCGGCGCGGGAGAGACTTTGGTTTTGCTTTACCTGTTGCTCGCCTCGGGTGACCTATTCCTGCAAAAGCTCGTGCGAGGGATGCCCACCCTGCGCGACAAAAAGCGCGCGGTGGAGATCAGTCATGAGATTCAGCACAACATTTCCAATTATTTGTTTTCGGTTTCTCTCATTAACATTGGGCTGGGCGTGATCGTGAGCGGCGGCCTTTATTTCATGGGCGTGCCCAACGCCGCGATGTGGGGAATGTTCGCGGCGCTGCTTAATTTTGTTCCCTATTTTGGCCCGGTCGCCGGAATCATCCTCCTGGCTGGAGTCGGTCTGCTTACTTTTGACACGCCGTGGAAAACGCTTCTTCCGCCCGCCTGGTACCTGCTGGTTCATCTTGCGGAGGCAAATCTCATTACGCCGGTTTTGCTGGGCCGGCGTTTCACGCTTAATCCAGTGGTCATCTTTGTTTCGTTGATCTTCTGGACGTGGCTCTGGGGCGTGCCGGGAGCGTTATTGTCGGTGCCGATCCTCGTGTCGATCGCGGTCATCTGTGACCGCGTCCCCGCGCTCTCGCCCGTCAGCGAGGTCCTCACAAGTTGAACATCACGAAAGATAAATTTAATGACACCATTTGTTGACAAGACACTCCGCGCCGGGGGGAAAATTATATCCGCACTGGCGCGATTCTGGGGAAGGCACGCTGCCGGATTTGAGATGCGCAAACGGAGAGAGATGGAAGCCGAGCGAATCGATCGTCTGCGATACCCGAGCAAGTACCAAGGGCGGTGAAACCATTCATCGATGCACGCCATTGGCAAATTGGGCCAGGTAGTTTGGAGGCAGTGGGACGAACTGCGCCATGCTGCCGCTGTGATCGGGACAGTCCTGGGTCTCTCGGTTCAACCGCGGTACTGGGCGCGCACAGCGAGAAACCTCTTTGCGCGACAGGTCCTGGCTGTTGGAGTCGAACCACTCGTGTTTGTCTGTGCCGTGGCCGCGTTTGTAGGAATCTCAGTCGTGGTGCAACTCGCTTTCTGGACCGGAAAAGCCGGGCAGTCACAAATGCTAGGGCCGCTGCTGGTGGCTGTGGTGGCGCGTGAACTCGGCCCGCTGCTGACCAACGTTATTGTAATCGTGCGCAGCAGCAGCGCGATGGCGACTGAACTCGGAGTCCTGAAAATAAAGGGTGACGTTCGCGTTCTGGAAGCCCAGGGAAACGATCCCTTCCTGTATCTGGTGATGCCACGCGTGCTCGGGGTGGCGGTGTCGACGTTTTGCCTGACGATCGTGTTTATTCTGGTGGCGCTTGCCAGTGGTTATCTGTTCGGGGCCTGGCTGGGCACGGGGAGTCGCGATCTGTGGTTCTTCACCAACACCGTGCTCAACGCGCTGCATCCCCAGGATGTCGTCAGCATTCTGGCCAAGAGCATTCTGCCCGCCCTCGTGACCAGCGCCTCTTGCTGTATTGGCGGCCTGGGCGCAGGCGATTCGGTCACGGACATCCCGCGCGCGACGCAGCGGGCGCTGACGCGCTCCATCGCCGGACTCTTTGTCATTTCGGCGGTCGTGTCGCTGATGACTTATCTGTAACCATGCTCGAACCAATCGACATTCTGAGCGTTGACGAAGTGACCGAAGCAGGCAACCGGGGAAAACGGATCGAAGAGCGCTTCAAATTCCGGCACGTCCACGCGATTACGGGTACGTTCGTGCTCGTCGTGGTCGGCGTGCTCATCGCCGCGCTCGTGTTGGCGGGGCGCAGCCAGCGGTGGTTCATCGGCAATGTAACGTTGCGAATTGTCCTGCCCGAAGGCGGAGCCGCGGGCATCCGGCAAGGCTCGGAAGTGTACTTCCTGGGCACGCTCATGGGGACGGTATCCGATGTCAGCGTCGATCCGGCGGGACGCATGTATGCGCAGGTGAACATTCGCCGCGATTTCTTCCTCTTCGTGCGCGCTGACTCCTCGGCCGTCGTGAGAAAGAAATTCGGCGTGGCCGATGCCTACTTTGAAATCACGCGCGGCCACGGGCAGACATTGCCGGAGAAAAATGCCAGCATTGTCTGCAACGAGCAGCTTCCCAGCCCGCTGGAAAGTGCGGTCGAGGAAATCCGCCGCGACGCCGTGCCCGCGTTGAAGAAACTCAGCGCCGGCCTCGACACGTGGACCGTACTCGGCTCGAACCTGATCACCTCGCGAGACCGGCTGGACCAGCTCATCGTTCGCGCGGACAGCATCGTCACGAATCTCCAGCACGGCGAAGGCACTCTGGGCAAACTGCTCGTCGATCCCGCGGCCGCAGACCAATTAACCAGTGTGCTTGCCAATGCGAACCGTTCGATGAACGAACTGCAGGTGACGCTGACGAATCTCCAACAGGCCAGTGGCAGCCTGCAGCTTGCCAGCACCAATTTTCCGGCCATCAGCGAAGCCCTCGGCCAGGAGGCCAAAGGACTTCCCGGGCTGGTGTCGCAGACGCAGACTTCCATGCGCGAACTGGAGCGGTTGATCGAAGCGATGCAACGGCACTGGCTCTTGCGCAAATACGTGAACAAGACGAACCCTTCGCCGGTTCGATTGCTGACGGAGACGGCAGAACCAGAAAGAAAGCCGGTGACAGCGTTGCGGTCGCCCAAAGATTCAACGAGATGAGTGGCCAGCTTTGTTCGGATTTCCAGGAACCGAGTACTCGAATCGGGACACTGCCCAACGGCGAGGGAGAGTTGGCACCGTTTCGTTGCGCACTCTGAGAAACCGTTTATGAAACAAAACCATTTGTTCTCGTGTCACGCCGCAAGTGGAGTGGCATCCTCGTCCTCCTGCTGGAGGCTTACACCAGGTCTCATTAAAACGCTTGTTGCCGCGTTCCTGCTCGCCGTCGCGCCGACATTGCTTGTGGCCGCCGGAGTCCCAGGACCTCAGATCTCCGTTAATACCTCAAGGTCCGGTTACCAATTTCTCTCCGCGGTGGGGATGAACTCCGCGGGAAATTTCGTCGTCGCGTGGAGCAGCCAGGGGACTGGCGGGGAGGAGTACGTTTACGCCCAGCGCTTCAATCCCGACGCCACACCTCTGTGAGCGGAGATTCGCGTCGACGATCCGAATTTCCACCCGTTCCAAAACCCCGCAAAAAGGGACGTGGGCGTGGCCGTGGACCACCGTGGAAATTTCGTCGTCGTCTGGACCGCAGGCGCGCTTTTCTCCAGTGACCAATTTAACTATCAGTTTGAGAGATCTGAGATTTATGCCCAGCGCTTCGACTATCGCGGCACGAACCAAGGACCAAACTTTCTAGTCAATAGAATCAATAACGGCGCTGAAGAACACTCGGCCGTTGGGATCGACGGGTTTGGGATCGCCATCATCGCCTGGACGGGCTATGGGGACGGGAGCGGCACGGCGATCCGCGCTCAGCGCTTTGATTTTAGCCAACCATACGGGGTGTTGGGAAACGAATTTCTAGGCAACGAATTTGTGGTGAATTCGTTTACTAACGGGAATCAGTTTCATCCCGCGGTGGCGATGAATCCGTGGGTACCAACCTGTTCGTCGTTAATTACATCATGCGCTGTTTCGCCACTGGACTTTTACATCGTTTGGGACGGCAACGGCAGCGGAGGCGGCGGGATCTTCGCCCGCGGTTTCGACGCCGGCAACGGCGCGCCCGTGGGGAGCCAGTTTCGGGTCAGTACCAATTCCAGTTTTCAGGAACGACCGTCCGTGGGCATGAGTGAAGACGGATATTTCGTAGTCGCCTGGCAGGCCGACAACAGTGTGGGCAATGGGATCTTCGCCCGGCGGTACCTCGACATAAACGGAACGCCTCTTAGTGGCGAGTTCCAGGTCGCAACCCTGGTCGGCAATGTCCGCAACCATTTCGTCCGAAGCTCGCTCGGGGTCAGCGCGATGGGAAAATTCGTCCTCGCCTGGAATGACCTGGCAACTCCGGCGGGCGGGAGCGAAACGATCTTCGCGAGAGTCTTCGACGCCAACGGCGTGCCCGAGGCGAGTCCGTTCCCGGTCAGTCAGGGCGGCCCCTTTTATCGTCCGTCGGCGAGAATGGACGCGGCAGGGAATTTCGTGACCGCGTACGAGGGCGGCGATGACGGGAGTTTTTACGGCATTTACGCGCGGCGAAATGGGGCGCCGACGCTTTACATAAATGACCTGAGCGTCACGGAAGGAAATTCCGGGACGACCAACGCAACCTTTACCGTAACGCTTTCCCCGGCCAGCACTCAGACAGTGACCGTGGCTTACAGCACTGCCAACTTTACGGCCGCATCCGCCGGCGACTTCCAACCGAAGTCCGGCACACTGACCTTCGCTCCGGGCGCTACCAACATGCAGATCGTGATTCTCGTCAACGGCGACACGCAACCCGAGGCGGACGAAGCTTTCCACGTCAATCTCACCAATCCCATCAACGCGCCCATCGCTAAAAACAGAGGCGTCGGCACCATCCTGAACGACGATTCCTGTGCGGGTCCGGCGTTAAATGCGAGTATCAGCGGCACGAACTGCACCCTGCGATTCCAGGCAGCCAGCAGTTGCACCTATCGACTCGAATACAACAATTCGTTGAACGGCGGTGCCTCCTGGACGTCCCTGCGAACTATCAGTGGCATCGGCGGGATTGTCGCAGTCACCGACACGAACGCCACGGCTCGGGCCCGGTTCTATCGAGCCTGGACCCAATAATGAACCACCATCATGGCTGCAAGTCCTCGGGTCGATCATGTTGCAGCGTCGCAGACATTCGAGCAGTCGGGTCATCTGTGAAAGGGGCGTTTGCGTCGGCGGTTGGAAGCCGTACGCGAGCGCTGCGGTTGGTCGCAAAGGGAAGCGCGCTCGCTGATGAAATTCCGGATCGGTGCGAATTCCGGCAGGTTAGGGTCTCAGAATTACCGGCTCTTCGGGCGCGGCCTGGTCCGCGCTTTCGCCGCCCGCGGTGCGTTCACGCCAGATCTGGAGGACTGCGTAGGCGATTGCGAAAAGCAGCGGCCCGAGGATCACCCCCGCGAAGCCAAAGAGCGTCACTCCACCCAAAACCGCGATGAACACAGCGATCATGTGCAGGCGAATTCTCTTCCCGACCAGGGTCGGATACATGAGGTTATCCACCAATCCGATCGCCAGCATGCCCCATCCCATCAGGATGATTGCTTTGATCCAGTGCCCCTGCAGCGCGAGGAATCCGGCGGCCGGAACCCACACAATTCCTGTTCCCAACATCGGCAGAAATGAGAGCACTGCCATAACCGCGCCCCACAGGATCGGGGCCGGCAACCCGAGCCACCAAAACATCAGGCCACCGAGCGTCCCCTGCGCCAGAGCCACCAGCACCATTCCGTTGATGACAGCATTGACAGTGTCCTTCACCGCGTTCAGAAGTTTGTCGGCTTCATGGTCCGTGAGCGGCAGCACCGAGCGCAAGCCGGCCAGGGCTCGGTCCCAATCCTTGAATAAGAAGAATAGAAAAAAGAATACGATAAAGAGCCGTACGACCCCTTGCACCGAACCTTTCACGGCCGAGACGGCTGTGCCGCTTACTGCACCCGCCGCCTGCTGGAGGGTATCGCGCAAGTTGACCTCGCGTTCGATTCGGTCCGCGATCCGCCCCACGCGCGGGTGCTCCTGCTGGAACTTTTCCCACTTCTCAGGTGTCAGGTTTGCGCGGATTTGGTCGACGCCTTTGGCTATCTCGCTCGCCAGTTGCTGTCCGATAAAGAAAGCGGGGACGACAATTGCGATTATCACCACCAGGAGGGTCGCTCCCGCTGCCAGCGAGCGAACCTTGATTTTGCGGGAAATCCAGCGGTGGAGGGGAAACGCCGCGACCGCGATCGCAATCGCCAATGTCAGCGTGGTCAGAAACGGCTTCGCCACCAGGTAACAGGCGTAGAGCAGCAGCACCGTCAGGATAAACAGCGCCGCCGCCATCAGTCGTTGCCGTGTCCACCAACCCTGGTTCAGTTCTCCCCCGGCCGTTTGATTCATATTTATTCAGTCTGCCACACAAAGCGCTCGGCTGCCTTCCGGCGCGATATCAGTCTGATAGGTTTGGAGCATCACAAAGAGGCCTGAGGGGTCTTTACCCTACTCGCTTGTAGGTGGCCTGGCATGAGGTTAAAGCAAATAACCGGAGGAAATAGAAAGATAAAGAAGTTATTATGAACAAAGCTGGTGAAAAAACATACTCAACCCCGATCTCGACGCTGTATAGACGCGTTTCGTGGGGATCCGTATTTGCAGGACTCGTGATCGGTCTGGCAATTCAACTCGTACTTAGCTTGCTGGGGGTGGCAATCGGGGCGAGCACAATCGATCCGGCGGGAGGGGATACGCCGGGCAAGGGAATCGCGATCGGAGCCGGCATCTGGCTGCTGATCACGGGGCTTATTTCAACATACATCGGCGCGCGTGTCGCAGCGTCTCTCTCGGGCGCAGTGCGCAAGGCCGACGGCGTGCTGCACGGCGTTTTGACGTGGGGAGCAGCGACATTGCTAACAGCGTTTCTGCTGACCTCGGCAGTCGGCGCGCTCATCGGAGGGGCGATGGGGATAGTCGGCCACGCGGCAGGTGCGGCGGGGCAGGCAGTGGCGTCGAACGATAAGGGAGCGGTATCAGGCCGGATCAACGTAAAGGTGGATCCCGCGAAGGGCGAAGCGCGAGAAGCCGTGGGAAGCACTGGCGCACAGACCGACCAGCAACAAGGGGTGGCGGTCAGCGCGCAGGACAAAGCGCAACTGGAACAGAAAGCGCGCGAAGCGGGGGACGCGGCAGCACGAGGAACTTCGCAGGCGGCGTTCTGGAGTTTTTTCCTGCTGGCGCTTAGCGCAGGGGCGGCGGCGATGGGCGGCTCATCAGGGCGACGAACGAACATCGAACCGGAGTTTGAACCTGTGGCAGCGCAATGACGCCTGGGAAACCGTGAGCTTCATGCGGAGCGACGCAAGGTCGCTCCGTTTCGCAAGACCGGGCTGCGAGGTCCGGTTCTTTTATTAAACCGATTCGGGAAAAGCGCGTTACTCAACGCGGGTCAACTTTTCAAGACGACATCGTTGTTTGGATTGGCAAATCTCAGAATGATAACTGCGCCACCGCAGCGGTGATTTTGGCAATGATCATGAGCGGCGGCTGTAGATCGGAACTTCAGTGCCAGGTTGGAATCGAGCGACCAGCCGCCGAATTCGTCGAGAAACAACCCGGTTGTCAAATTCCTGAGCAAGATCTTCACATCGTCATTTTCTTTGGGTTCTGATCGACGAGAGCCGACGTGATAAACCAGGCCAGGTGAAGTTCCGGGCGGCGGGCGCGAGTTGAATGCGCCATGTTTTTGAAGACTCCGTCTCACGTTTCAATGTCAGGCTGCAAGGTGACTGTTCCTAATCGTTTGTTAACATGGACATGATAGGTGGATGCTATGGGTATAAAGCAGTAGTCAGTGGTCTGTCATCAGCGCCAGGCGGGCCAAGCCTGTTCGAAATAGGTGAGTACCCCTGCTGATGATCGGGGATGATGGGTGATTGTTATCTCGTGAAGGGGAGCAGGGAGACGATCTTAATTGTGGATGACGACGCGGATGATCAATGGCTTTTTAGGGAGTCGCTCACGCGTACGGATTGCCCTGTGAATGTGATGGCGCTCCAGGACGGGGGCGATGCGCTGGAATATCTGAAAGGCGAAGGCCAGTTCGAAGACAGAAAACAATATCCATTGCCCAAAGTGGTGTTCCTGGATTCATTGCTCCCGCATGTTCCGGGGGAGCAGGTATTGAGATTCATGAAGAGCACGCCAGAGCTGCGGAGAATTCCAGTGGTGATATTTACCGGCGGAATCTCGCCCGCCGACATAGCGAAGATGTATGATCTCGGCGCGAACGCGGTCTGTCTGAAGCCGGCCAGTGTGAAGGAGCTGGAAGCGTTTGGCGCGAGTGTGTGCCAGTTTTGGGTGCGGGGGACGGTGTCCGGAGAAGAGGACTAAAGGTAGTCCATGGCGGTGTTGTTTCGGTCACCATTGCGTTGCCGAGAGATGGGCGTTGACAGAGGCATCTGAGAAAGTAGATGTCAGTAAATTATCTGTTGCTGATGCCTGTGAAGGGGGGGCATAATAATAGAAGGACGCATCGCGATCTGACTCCCTTCACGCAAAGAGAGCGGACGGGCGTGCGTCGTCAAGAGTCAATGGCGAGCCGCACGAAAAAACCAGCAAAGGATGCCAAACCGAAGGCTCGCACTCATCCATCACTCCGTCGATCCACACATTCAGCGACGCGGTTTCCCGTCGTCGGCATTGGCGCGTCGGCAGGAGGGTTGGAGGCTTTCACGCATCTCCTCCATGAGTTGCCGCCTGACAGCGGCATGGGATTTGTGTTGGTGCAGCACCTGGACCCGATGCGGGAAAGCTCGCTGACGGGTCTCCTGGCCAGGGCTACTTCTCTTCCCGTGCGCGAAGTGACGAATGATTTGCGGGTACAGCCCAACCATGTTTACGTCATTCCGCCGAACGCGAACCTGTCAATAGCCAACGGGATTTTGAAGCTTCAGCGCCGCACGGAAACGAAGGGAGCACATCGTTCGGTGGATTTCTTTTTTGAGTCGCTGGCCCAGGACCAACACGAGTGCGCCATCGGCGTGATTCTTTCCGGCACCGCCACAGACGGGACGCTGGGACTGGAGGCGATCAAAGCGGAAGGTGGAATCACGTTTGCGCAGGACGAATCCGCCAAGTACGACTCGATGCCACGCAGCGCCATTGCGGCGGGCTGCGTCGATTTCGTTCTTTCGCCACAAAACATCGCCAAAGAACTGGCGCACATTGCGCAACATCCTTTGGTGGCCCGACCGGCACGGGGTGTCGACGAGGCAGGGCGCGGTGTCCCCACCGCGCCGGAAACTTTGGACCTCTCAGAACGGCGCGGCGGGGACACCGCGCCCTGCCTGTCCAGGAAGGAGGACGGCTTCAAAAAGGTCCTGCTCCTCCTGCGCAACCACACGAGCGTCGATTTCTCCCTTTACAAATCGACGACGATCCAGCGGCGCGTCAACCGGCGGATGGTGCTCAACAAGGTCACCTCGCTTGAGTCCTATGCGAAGTTTCTCCGCGGCAACGCCAAAGAACTGGAGGCCCTGTACTCGGACGTGCTTATCAGCGTGACAAGTTTTTTCCGCAACCCGGAGGCTTTCGAGTTTTTGAAGCACAAAGTCTTTCCCCAAATCCTGCCAGAACGGCGGAATGAGCCGCTGAGGATCTGGGTGCTGGGATGTTCCACGGGCCAGGAGGCCTATTCCCTTGCGATGGCTTTCACGGAATTTTCGGACGGGATCGCGCGCGCGCCCAAACTTCAGATTTTCGCGACGGACCTCAACGCAGCCCTGTTGGAGAAAGCCCGCGTGGGTCTGTACGCCAGGGGCCTGGTGCAGGACCTTTCGCCCGAACGGCTGCGGCGTTTCTTCATCGAGGCGGACGGCGGCTATCGCGTCATCAAGCCGCTGCGCGAGGCAGTGGTCTTTGCGCAGCAAAATCTTTTGAGGGATCCGCCGTTCTCGCGCATGGACCTTATTGCCTGCCGCAACCTGCTGATTTATCTGGAGCCCCGTTTGCAGCAAAGGGCCATGCCCACGTTTCATTACGCGCTGAAGCCGAAGGGGTTCCTGTTCCTGGGCGCGTCTGAATCGGTAGGCGCATTCACCAACCTGTTTGAGGCGGTGGATAAAAAGCTCAAGATTTATGCCCGAAAACCCGGCCCGTCACCTCCGCTGAGCCTGCACGATGGCCCGAGGAATGCGGACAGGAAAAAAGAAATCGGCGCACTCCGTCCGCCCGGAGGGCCGGAAGGGTTGCGTCCCGAGATTAACATCCAGCGCGAAGCTGACCGCGTTGCGCTCAATCGTTACGCGCCGACCGGAGTGCTGGTCGACGCCGAGCTGCAAGTGCTGCAGTTTCGGGGTGATACCAGCCCGTATTTGAAACCGCCGACGGGCCAGGCCAGCTTCAATGTCTTAAAAATGGCGCGGGAAGGATTGATGCTGCCGCTGCGCACGGCCCTCAACAAGGCGAAGAAAGAAAACAAGGTTGTGCGCAAGGAGAGCGTGCACGTCGATCAAAACGGCAAGGGGCACACGGCCAACATTCAAATCATGCCGCTCAAGAACCTCAGGGAACGATGTTATTTGATTTTCTTTGAGGGAGGGCGGACGGCAAAGCAGGAGGTTCCCAGCGCGCCGGTCCCTGAACGGCCGCGTCCTGCCAGCAAAAAGGAAGAATCGCGCCATATCGCCGAATTGGAGAGCGAGCTTTCGGAGACGCGCGATTATCTTCAATCATTCCAGGAACAGTACGAGGCGGCCAACGAAGAACTCCAGGCCTCCAACGAAGAAGTGACCTCCGCGAACGAGGAATTGCAGAGCGTCAACGAAGAATTGGAAACCTCCAAGGAAGAGCTGGAGTCGGCCAACGAAGAGCTGACGACGGTGAACGAGGAAATGGCCAATCGGAATACCGAGCTCAACCGCCTCAATAGCGACCTGGTCAATCTCCAGACCTCGACGCATTTGGCAATCGTGCTGCTCGGACGCGACCTGAGCATCCGCCGTTTCAGCACACAGGCTGAAAAGCAGTTCAATCTCCTGGCCACCGACGCAGGCCGGCCCTTTGCAAACGTCCGGCACAATCTTGACCTGCCCGACCTCGAACAAGTCATAGCAACGGTGATTGAGACCGTGCGCGAAAGCGAGCGCGAGGTGCGGAACAAAGAGGGCCGCTGGTATTTGCTACGGGTCCGGCCGTACATGACTTTGGACAACAAGATCGACGGGGCGGTGCTGGTGCTGGTGGACATCGACGCGCTAAAAAGGACAGAGGCGGAAATCACCGAAGCGCGTGAGTACGCCGACGCGATCATTCGCACGACGCGTGACCCGCTGCTGGTGTTGAACGCCGACCTGCGCCTCCACTCGGCCAACGAGGCGTTCTACAAAACGTTCAAAGCCGCGCCCGGGGAATCGGAAGGGCGCTTGATTTACGAATTAGGCAACGGCCAGTGGAACATTCCGCGGCTGCGCGAACTGCTGGAGGACATTCTTCCCCGGAACAGCTTCTTCAACAGCTTGGAGATCACCCACGACTTTGAAAGCATCGGCCGCCGCATCATGCTGCTCAACGCCCGCAAGCTGGGCGGCGCCAACGGGCGGCCAGCCAAGATTCTGGTGGGCATCCAGGACATCACCGAAATCCTGCACCTCGAGGCCACCACGCGGCGCTCGGAAGTTCGCTATCGCCGGCTCTTCGAAGCAGCCAAAGATGGCGTGCTGATTATGGACCCGGAGACGCGAAAAGTTATCGACGCCAACCCATTCATGACCGAGTTGCTGGGCTATTCGCGCGAAGAATTGCTGGGCAAGGAATTGTTTGAGATCGGACTTTTGAAAGATGAAGAAGCCAGCCACGCCGCCTTTGGCGAGTTGGAGGAGAAGGGTTTCATTCGCTATGACGATTTGCCGCTGGAAACCAGGGAGGGTCATCGCCGCGAAGTGGAGATGGTCAGCAACCTGTACCAGGAGGACGGAGAGAAAATCATCCAGTGCAATGTCCGCGAAATCACCGAGCGTAAACTTGGGGAAAGAGCGCTGCGCGAGAGTGAAAACCGCTATCGCGCTTTGTTTGACCTGGGTCCCATCGCGATTTATTCCTGCGATGCGTCGGGTGTGATCCGGGAGTTCAACCACCGCGCGGTGGAATTGTGGGGCCGCGCACCGGCGCACAGGGACACCGACGAACGGTTCTGCGGCTCCTTCAAATTACGCCGTCCCGACGGCAGTTTTATGGCCCACGCCGACTGTCCCATGGCCGAAGTGCTCTGCGGCAAAATACCGCTGACACATGACGGGGAGGTGATCATCGAACGGCCAGACGGCTTGCAGATTACGGTGATCGTCAATATTCGTCCGCTGAAGAACGAGCAGGGCGAAATCACGGGAGCGATCAATTGCTTTTACGACGTGACGGAGCGCAAGCGGAGCGAGGAGGCGCGCGCGAGGCTGGCGGCCATCGTCGAATCGTCTGACGACGCCATCATCAGCAAAAGCCTGGAGGGGGTGATCACGAGTTGGAACGCGGGCGCGGAACGGCTGTTTGGTTATCGACCCGAAGAGATCATCGGCCAACCGGTCATGACCCTGATTCCACCCGACCATCACGACGAAGAGAGAGAGATTCTGGAACGCTTGCGCCGGGGGGAGCACATCGAGCACCTCGAAACAGTCCGACTGCTCAAGAACGGGCAATGCATTGACGTGTCCCTTGCCATTTCGCCAATCCGGGATGAGGCGGGCCGCATTATCGGCGCCTCAAAAATTGCTCGCGACATCACCGGGCGCAAACGAATCGAACGAGAGTTGCACAAAGCCAGGGGTCAATTGCAGGACCACGCGCAACATTTGGAAACGCTGGTCGAGGAGCGCACGGCGGCGTTGCGCGAAACCGTCCACGAGTTGGAAGCGTTTTCCTACAGCATCGCGCACGATTTGCGCGCGCCGTTGCGGGCGATGAACGGTTTTGCCCAACTTCTGACCGAGAGCCACGCCAGCCACCTCGACGACCGGGGACGGGATTATCTCCAGCGCATCTCCACCGGCGCGGCACGACTGGATACATTGATTCAGGAGGTGTTGAACTACACACACATTGTCCGCGCGCAGACGGAGCTGGCGCGGATCGATTTGGACAAACTGGTGCGCGATATCATCCGCACACAACCCGACTGTCAGCCGGAGCGGGTGGAGATTCAAATTGAGGGGACACTCCCCGCGGTGCTGGGCCAGGTCGGTTTGCTGACCCAATGCGTCTCGAATCTGCTGGGGAACGCGATCAAATTTGTCGCGCCCGGGGTGATGCCGCGGATTCGCATCTGGGCTGAACCTTCAACCCTCAACTCTCAACCTTCAACCAAAGTCCTCTTCCAGGACAACGGAATTGGCATTGCTCCGGAACATCATGATCGCATTTTCCGGATGTTCGAACGCATCCGGCCCGCCGCGGAGTATGAAGGAACGGGGATGGGCCTCACGATCGTCCGCAAAGCGGTCGAACGCATGCACGGGAAGCTCGATTTTGAATCCGAGCCGGGCCGGGGAACCACGTTTTGGATTGAACTCCGCAGAGCCGAGGGGTAAAGTAATGGGCGCTTTCGAGAAAAGTCGCAAATGGCAGGAGCGCCCCTGTGCCCCGGGGAAAGCGGAGTTGATATGAACCAGACAATTCTCCTGGTGGACGATGACGAGAACGATGTTCTTTTCATCACGATGGCTCTGCAGAAGGCCGGTGCCAGCTGCGCTATTCACGTGGCCGCAGACGGGCAGGAAGCGCTGGATTATTTGAAGGGCCAAGGGAAATTCGCCAACCGCAGCGAATTTCCAATTCCATCCCTGGTCTTGCTGGATTTGAAGCTTCCGCAAGTCCCGGGTTTGGAGGTTCTAAAGCAGCTTCGCGAGCGTCCGGAGTACGACGGGGTTATCGTGATTGTGCTTACGTCATCCCGGCATCCCAACGATATCCAGAGCGCATACCGGCTGCGCGCCAATGCGTATCTGTGCAAGCCGTCCGGGCTAGAGAAACTGGCGCCCATCGCCCAGGTGATCAAAGACTTCTGGCTGACGCATAACGAGACGGTGGAGGAACATTCTTCGGAATCGGCGGAATGCCTGCCAGTGTAGCGGAGGTTTTCCCGTCCTCCGGCAGATCGGCTCAGTTGCGAACATCCTGAGCGGTGGGCACGCGAGAGACATCCAGTCGGATATTGAGTTCGGGCATGTCGAATTCCAGGGAAACGGTGACGTTACGGATATTGTGACGGAAGCAGTAGACCAGAGCTTCGATCGAGTCGTGAAAACGCCGGCTATGTTTAATTTCGCGTGTCCAGGAGTCTGGTTCGGCGAGATATTCGTCGGTAGTGGTCGATTGCAGTAAAACCTCCATGGCGATAGCGTCAGCCTTTAACCAGCGCGTGTAAAGAGAACACTGAACGGGACTGAACAAATAACGCGAGATAATCCTTGCTTTCCTTTACGCTGGCTAAGTTGGCCCGATGCCTGCGGTGGTGCAATCGGAGGTCATGGCGGCGAAATCGCCGCTGGCGGTAAACAGCCGGCGTAATTCTTCTGCGGAAACGGGGCGACGCAAGCAGGCCCCGGCGCCCATGGCATAGGCCTTTCTCATCTGCGCGGGTTCGTCGAGGCTGACAACCATAACAACGGGCACCCAGCGAAGGCCATCGCTGGTTTTGATCATCTCGAGGAAATCCCATCCGCTGCCACGGGCGAGCCTGGATTCGATGAAGATAACGGAAGGTGTGGGGAAAACGTCGGGCATGAAAGGCCCCGCGCATTCATGGAGGTAAACCCTTGCGGCGTCGGCATCCGCTATCAAGCGCAAGTTCGAGGGCACGCCCAACTGTTCCATCGTTCGGTAAAGAACCTTGTAATCGTCCTCATTGTCTCCAATAAACAAAACCATACGTCTTCCAGTGTTGATTCCTCCCACCGTGTTGATTCCCGCGCGATGCCGATTCGAAACCGCGTGCCCTTGTTCTAGCGTCGCCCCGGATCGCCGACGGGTCAAATGATGAATGAGAAATTTTTCGGTACGCGTTCCGTCGGAGCGGCAACCGCGCGACGTGTACTATTGATAATTGAGGAATTCGGAAAGTCCTGATGACGCTAGTCTTTTTGCCCCGTCCGCGGGCAGTATGACTCCCCAACAATTTTCCAGTTGAGAGAGTTTTTTGTTTCAACGAACTTAGAGAATTGAAGGCGCAAAAATTTACACTGCTGGTCATCGACGATAACGACGATGAGCGGTTTTTCATCCGAAAGGCGTTTCAAACCCTTGGCACAAAGTACCGCGTGCATGCCCTTGAGTCCGGCAATGAAGCCGTGGCCTACCTGAAGGGCGAGGGCAAATACGGGGACCGCGCGAAATTCCAATTCCCTTCGTATATCATCACCGATTTGCAAATGCGGAACGGAGATGGCTTTGAGGTTCTGGACTTTCTCAAAAGAAACCCGGCACTCTCGATCATCCCGGTGGTGATGCTCTCGACGTCGGATGATCCGGACGACATCCGACAGGCGTATCTCCTTGGCGCCAGTTCGTATTTCGTCAAGCGACAAGGTCTGGAGGAGTTGCGGGCCCTTCTGAGAAAAATCCATGATTACTGGGCCGAATGCGAAGTTCCCGAGGTCGATGAGTCGGGTTACGCCGTCGCGACGAGCAGCGCAGGAAAACCCGGCGCACGATTTATCAAGCCGAAGCGGCGAACGCCGTGACGATCCTTGATCGTCGGATTTTTCGATGACCTCTCCCGGTCATTTGCGTTCTCAACAGAATGAAGTTACTGGAGGGCGAAAAGCATCATTGACCAGGCCGCAGGTCAAGACTGCCGATCGGCGCGAAGTGGCGCGGGACGGGAGATTTGAGGAACCTTGTTGAGCAACCAGTAGTCGTAAATGGCTTTGAGAGTGTTGCGAAAGTCATCAAAGTGCACGGGCTTCACCAGGAAGGAATTCGCCCCGAGTTGATAGGCGCGGTTAATGTCGCGAATCTGCTCGGAGGTGGTCAGAACAACAACTCGAAGGGAGGCCAGTGAAGGATTACCGCGTATCCATTGCAGGACCTCAAAGCCGTTGGTGCGCGGCATCTTGAGATCGAGCAGCAGAAGGTCGGGCAGGGGATACTCGGCGCGACTGGAGTACTTGCCGTCGCCATGGAGATAAGAGATGGCCTGTTCTCCGTCGGACACGATGAGAATGGGCGAATCTATCTCCAGCTGAGTGAACGCACGCCTCAACATGAAAATGTCATTCTCATTGTCTTCGGCAATCAGGATTACAGGGTGTGCATCCATTCGCTCGCTCCAAAGCTAATGTAGGCCCCGAAGTACGAGATGTCGCGATAGGGTAATCACCCCATTCTGGCATCCTGGTTACGGAGGATCACGTCCGAGTGGAGCCCCGGAAGTGCATCCTCGTCACTGCGGACAGTGAAGCGGACGTGCTGACGTTACGCCGTGCCTCCAGATAGTGCCGATGTAAGTACAGGAAAACGTCGTCTTCGTTGTCTTCGACCAACAGGATGGGAAATGTGTTCTTCATTACTTATGCGCCACTGGAAAACGGAACCTGAAGCGGGGTTTTGGCGGGTTAGGATTTCGCGCGTCTCGCGGTTGCACGTTGGGGATAGACGGCCCCGTGGCCTGGCCAAAGCGGACCTTCGAGCGGAGCAAGAGCGTACCGAGGAGCAAGTCGGCCAGCGGCAGCACGACATTGAAGTTTCGGTTCATGTAACGGTGGTGGAGCAAATGATGACCGTTGAGACGGAAGAAAATTCCCGACCTTTCCACCGCGCGCTTCCGCGGCACGTGCATGCACCAGTGCAGAATACTCGTAAGCACCGTAGTAAGCGCAGGTCATCAGTACGGAACCGCAGAGCAACCCGACGTTCCCCACCAGCCAGGCGCAGAGGGCGAATGGGGTTTGCGATATGATAATGAGCACGGGCCCGTTCTACCACG
>Ga0193697_1000225_pt1 | contig 22501 bp, 20 predicted proteins | sample L3m2metaG_FD_145073 | JGI IMG/M metagenome (GOLD analysis project Ga0193697, IMG submission 145073) | Soil microbial communities from a riparian zone of the East river system, Colorado, United States - L3m2 | ecosystem: Environmental > Terrestrial > Soil > Riparian zone | place: USA: East River... | reverse complement strand
CGCAGCGACGCCACCGCCGTGTCATCCGCCGAATACCAGCAGCTCGCCGCGCGCGCCAAAGCAGAGAAGCAGAGCGCCTTGATGGATCCGCGACTCCTCACCGCGCCGGTCTACACGAAACCGCGTCCGCGTCCGCAGCCCCAGCCAGCGGACCAACAGGAGGCGCCGACGCAGCAGCGCATCTCGGTCCGTACGCCGCCGCGCGCCGAATACATCCCCTTCCCGGAGATTCACGTCGATCGCGAAACGACGATCCACCTCACGCTGCTCATCGGCGCCGACGGCCGCGTCCATTCGGTCGGCATCGACGGCGTGTTGCCGGGACAGACCGCGAAGCTCATCGCGGCGATTCATTCGTGGAGATTCCGTCCGGCGACGGAGAACGGCGTGCCGGTCTCGGCGCCATTTTCGACGGCGGTATCATTCCATGCGAATGAGTAAGGCCGTCTGCGCGGCATGCCAGCGCAAGATCGATGCAGCGGCGAAACTCTGTCCGTACTGCGGCGCGAATCCGGTCACGGGCGAGCGCGTCGACACGCAGGCGATCCTCGAAGAGGTCTTCCATCCGCGCCAGATCAGCACCACCGAGAGCGTGCTCGAATACGCGCGGCAGCGGCAGGGGATCGTCATCGCCATCAGCAGCTTCCTGGCGCTCGTCATCCTCGCCGCGCTGCATCAGTTCGTGACCGCGCGCAACAGCACGCAGACCACCGCGAGCCCCGCCGTGTCGCTCAGCGAGATCGCCGACATGGCGAACGAGCCGCGCGAGACGCCGAAGAAAATGCCCGAGATGCAGTTCCAGTTCGATGGACGTCCGGAGACGATGCGCACGTACCTCGCGGAGCCGGGTGCGATCGCGCTGGGACAACCGGCACCGGCGCCACCCGCAACCCCTCCTCCTCAACCACCTCCACGATGATCGGTCTCGCCGTACTCGTCACCTCCCTCATCGTGATCGGATGGCTGGTGGCGTACATGCGCGCGCAGAAACCGGTCAGCGCGATGCATCCATTGAATCAGGCGGAGTCGCTCAAGCTCGCCGGCAAATACGAGGAAGCGATCGCGATGTATCGCCGCACCGACGATCCCGCCGCGAAGGAAGGGATCGCGCTCTGCCTGGCGCACCTCGGGCGCGATCTCGATGAAGCGCAGCGGCTGATGGAGTGGATGATCGCCAATCATCCGCAAATCCAGGAGTTCCAGGCCCTCGGTCTCGCCTACATCCTGCTGCGCAAAGGCGACCGCGATGCCGCGCTGCGCCTGTACGAGGACAACCTCGTGCTCCTCGAGACACGCTTCCGCGACGACTACACCGATCCCGACCCGCAGCTCGTCGAGACGCTGACGATGTACGCCGCGCTGGCCGAGGCCAGCGGCGACATCGTGAAGTCGACGGCATTACGGAAACAGGCGGCGGAGTGGGCGCGACATCCACCGTCCTTCTCCCCCGCACGCGGGGGAGAAGGTGCCGCAGGCGGATGAGGGGCGCTTCATCGCGGCAGGCACGACCCCTCACCCGGCCTCCGGCCACCCTCTCCCCGCAAGCGGGGCGAGGGAGGTTTAAGATGGGTTACTTCCCGTGACCGACATCGATGAGCTCCGCCGCGAGAATCGTGCGCTGACCGTGCTCCACGAGATGACGGCGGCGCTCATGCAGAGCCTCGACTCCGCCGAGCTGCTGCAACGCATCGTCGACCGCGCCACCGAGCTCCTCGAGACCTCGTACGGCTTCATCGGCCTCCTCGACGCCGGCGGCAGCGTCATCGTCATCTGCCACACCACCGGCGGCCTGCAGCCGACCGTAGGCATCCGCATCGGACGCGGCCAGGGCATCGCGGGCCGCGTGTGGGAATCGAACGCGCCGATCGTCATCAACGATCTCCGCGGATGGGACGGCCAGGTCCTCACCGGCCTGTTCGGATATCGCGCCGTCGCTGAAGTCCCGCTGCGGCTCGAAGAACGGTTCCTCGGCGTCCTCGGAGTCGCGGCAACGGAGGATCGTCCGCCGTTCAACGCGGGCGACGTCGAAACGCTCGAGCGTTTCGCCGCCGTCGTCTCCATCGCCATCCGCAACGCGGAGCTGTTCGAGGCGGAACACGAGACGCGCAATCACGCCGAGCGCCTGCTCGAAGCGGCGAAGGCCGTCACCTCATCGCTCGAGCTGCCGCACGTTTTGCAGACCATCCTTCAACAACTGCAGCGGGTCGTGCCGTACGACAGCGCGACGGTGCAGGAGTTGCGCGGCGATCGCGCGGTGATCGTCGCCGGCGTCGGCTTCCCCGAGCCGAGCCCGATCGTCGACCTGTCGTTCGATCTGAACAACGCGGACATCCCCAATGGCCTGATCGTCACGCGCCGCGAGGCGCTGATCCTCGGCGACGTCGCGTCGTTCAGCGCGTTCAAGGACGCGCCGACCGCAACGCACATCCGCGGGTGGATGGGCGTCCCGCTGCTCCTCGGCGACGACGTCGTCGGCATCCTCACGCTCGACAAGCGCGAGCCCGACTTCTACACGCCGGAACACGCACGCGTGGCACTCGCCTTCGCGGCCCAGGCGGCGATCGCGTTGCAGAACGCGCGTCTCTACGCCGCCGCGAATGACGAGCTCACGCAGCGCTCGGCAGTGGAAAAACGACTGCACGCCGCGCAGGTCGAATACCGCACGCTCGTCGAGCAACTCCCGGCGACGATCATCTATCGCTACTCCATCCCCGAGCAGAAGACGCTCTACATCAGCCCGCAGGTCGAGACGCTCCTCGGCTACACGTCCGACGAGTGGATCGCCGATCAGGACCTCTGGTGGAAAGTCATCCACCCCGAGGATCGCGAAGCGACCAAGCAGTTGCTCAGGATCAAGGACGAGACGGGCGATGACATCAACATCGCGCACCGCCTCATCGCGCGCGACGGCCGCATCCTCTGGTTTCAGAACCAGTCGCGCACGATCACCGACGGCGGCAAGCCGCACGAGACGCACGGCGTGATGCTCGACGTCTCCGATGTGAAGCGCGCGGAGCAGGAGCTTCGCTACGCCAACTACAACCTCGCGGCGCTCAATCGCATCACCGTCGCGCTGACCAACGTCATCGACATCAACCATGCGCTCGACGCCGTGTCGCGCGAGGTGACGCAGCTTCTCGGCGCGAAGGACTGCAGAGTCACGCTGCTGCCCGAGAGCAGCGACTCGCCGATGCAGGCCGCGCTGATCGTGCGCGGCGAGACGATCGGCTCGATCAGCGTCGATACGAGCCGTGAGGATCCGATCGATCTGCGGCTGCTCGAAACGATCGCCGGACAGGTAGCGAATGCGATCGAGAACGCGCGCCTGTTCGAAGAAGAATCGCAATCGCGCGAGCTCGCGGAACGGCTGCAGGCAAGCGCGCAGGTGCTCAACGAAAGTCTCGAGCTGGCGGTCGTCCTGCCGGCGATTCTCGACGGCATCAGCAGCGTGATCGATTACGACAGCGCCAGCGTGCAGCTCGTGGAAGGCGATTCGATGCGTGTCATCGCCGTGCGCGGATTGCCCGACGCGGAGATCGGCCGCGTGCGCGAGCTGGGGTCGCACGAGTACAACCGGCGCCTGGCGACGAACCCGGCGCCGTTCGTCTACAACGTCGTCATCGGCGATTCATCGTGGCCGGGTGACACACACGATCTCGATGCCGTGCGCTCCAACATCGGCATTCCGCTCGTCGTGCGCGACCGGATCATCGGCGCGCTGACGCTGGACAGCACGAAACAGCACGCGTACGACGAACGCCACCTCGGCATCGCCACCGCGTTCGGACGCCAGGCCGCGATCGCCATCGAGAACGCGCGCCTCTACACCGCGGCACAGCACGCGAAAGAAGCGGCCGACGCGGCGAATCAGGCGAAGAGCGCGTTCCTGGCGACGATGAGCCACGAGCTGCGCACGCCGCTCAACGCGATCATCGGATTCTCGTCCGTGCTCGACTCGTCGGTCGGCGACAAGATGAGCGAACGGCAGCAGCGCTTTCTGCGCAACATCAACAGCTCCGGCGAATACCTCCTCGGCATCATCAACGACATCCTCGACCTCTCGAAGATCGAGGCCGGCAAGATGACGCTGGAAGCGGAGGACGTGAGCGTCCCGGAGATGATCGAAGGCATCTGCCGCGTGCTGCGCGGCGTCACGCTGCCGCGAAAGATTCAGCTCGTCGTCGACATCCACGACGACGTGTCGGTGGTGGAAGCCGATCCGATCAAGCTGAAGCAGATCCTCTACAACCTGATCTCGAACGCGGTGAAGTTCTCCCCCGACGCCGCCAACATCCGCATCGCCGCCCGCTCGCTCACCAGCGACGAGTCGCCGATCCGCCGCGACGCGATCCAGGTGTCGGTGACCGACGAAGGCATCGGCATCGACCCGAAGGATCACGAGATGATCTTCGAGGAGTTCCGCCAGGTGCAGGGCTCCACCAAACGCCCCCAGGGCACCGGCCTCGGACTGACCCTGGTGAAGAAATACCTGCAACTCCACGGCGGCACGATCAGCGTCCAGAGCGAGCCCGGCCGCGGCAGCGACTTCACCTTCGTCCTCCCGCGCAAGTTGGGGTCGGATCTGGAAACTCAACTTAACCGTCGTTAAGTTGAGTTTCCAGATCCGACCCCAACCTGAACTCTGCGCGAATGCGTTTCATCCCGATCGGCGCCGCGCACGGATGGACGCGATTCGTGAGCAGGACGAAGATCCGCCTCCGCTCGGGATCGATCTCGACCGATGTGCCGGTGAAGCCGGTGTGGCCGTATCCGTTCACTCCGATCAGCCAGCCGAGGCCGCGGTTCTCGTTGAGGCCCTCGGTGTAGTTGCGCGCGGCGAGCTCGCCCCATTCGCTGCGGACGAATGCGCTCGCGATGCGGAACACTCCGCGCGCGGTGGCGAAGAGTCCCGCGTTGCCGGATGTGCCGCCGCCGAGGTGATGCGCGTTGCCGTCGTGCGTCTCGCCCCAGATCAATCCCTGCCGCGCGCCGGGGAGGTCGTAGCGCGATGCGAGCTTCGCCTCGAAGCGCTGGCCCCACTCCGTCGCCGCGATGCGCGGACGGAGCAGCGCCGGCGGACGGAACATCGCATCGTCGCCGAGGCCGATCTGCTCGTGCGCGAGCTCCACGTACTTCTCGCGGCCGAGCATCATCCAGAGAAGGATGAAGTTGAGGTCGGAGTACACGACGCGCGTCCCCGGCTCGTACTCCGGACCTTCGTCCAGGATCGCGCGCAGCGGATCGTCGTACGCGTAGAGCGGCATCCACGCGCGCAGTCCCGACGTGTGCGTGAGCAGCCGCCGCACCGGAAAGCCGTGGAACGTTTCCTCGAGCAGCCCGAGGCGAAGGACGAGCTGCGCGGTGATCAGCGGCTTCGTAATCGACGCGCAGTCGTAGAGCGTGTCGAGCGTCGCCGGGATACGCAGCGGAACCGCGACGGCGTGACCGAGCGCGTTCTCGTACTCGATCGCGTCGTATGAACCGATCGCGTAGGCGGCGCCCGGGAAACTGCCGAGGTCGATCTCGCGGCGGAGGAAGTCGTCGAGGAGCACGCGAAGTGGAGTGTACGATGCGCTCGTGAAGCGAGTCGCCGTTCTTGCGATCGTGCTCGCGGCATGTGCCTCCACGCCACGCGCGCAGATCACCATCACCGTCCTGCAGAGCGGCGTAGCCCCTATTGACAGCGTGCCGCGCAACCTCGATGTCTCCGCAGGCACTCTTGCAGTGCGAGTCAAGGGTCAGCGCGAAATAAAGATCGTGCACGAAACATCAACTGTCCTCGCCCAACTCGATACGGCATTCGGGTTCACCTACGTTGCGCACCACGGGAACGACAGCGGTCCGACTCACCTCATGATGCGCATCCATCACCCGCGCATCGTCAACGCCGTCAGCGGGAGATCGTCCGACATCTCGCAGAGTGACGTAATCGTGAAGCTCGGCGAGAGCACCGCCGCGGTCTTTGCGTTCGATTTTCCGTGGGAGCTTCAGCCCGGCAAATGGCGCATCGAGATCCTGTCCGACGGTCGCGTTCTCGCCGCCCGCGACTTCGACGTCGTGGCGCCGCCGGTGCACTAGAACCGCTGCGCCGCGTCGATGTCAATCGCGAATTTCCCTTGCCCATCAATGGTTTACGCTGACCAGAAACACCTGCGGGCACCCTCGCAAAAGCTGCTAGTATCCGGCGTTTACTACTGAATCGGTCAGGTACATGTTTCGACTCGAAAAGCTCGAAATCAACGGCTTCAAATCGTTCTACGACCCCGCCAAGCTCGACTTCCCCGCCGCGATGACCGCGGTCGTCGGCCCGAACGGCTGCGGCAAATCGAACATCTGCGACGCCATCATCTGGGTCTTAGGCGAAAACCGCGCCTCGCACATCCGCGGCGAGACGATGGACGACGTCATCTTCCAGGGCTCGTCACGCCGCCGCGCGCTCTCCATGGGCGAAGTCACGCTCACCCTCGGCACGGCGAACGGCGACAGCAGCCATCCGATGGCCGACGACGGCCGCATCGTCATCCACCGCCGCGTCTTCCGCACCGGCGAGTCGGAGTTCCGCCTCAACGGCAAGCGCGTCCGGATGAAGGACATCTCCGACATCCTGATGGATACCGGCCTCGGCATCCGCAACTACTCGGTGATGGAACAGGGGAAGATCGACCTGATCCTTTCCAACAAGCCGCAGGACCGCCGCCGCCTGATCGAAGAAGCGGCCGGCATCACGAAATACAAAACGAAGCGCCGCGCCGCGGAGCTGAAGCTCGAAGAGACGCAGGCGAACCTGCTGCGTATCGACGACACGCTCTCCGAGGTCACACGCAATCTGAATTCACTCAAGCGTCAGGCGGGCAAAGCGCGCCGGCACAAAGAACTGAGCGAACAGCTTTCCACCGCGAAGCGCGCGCTCTACAAGGGACGCATCCTCTTCGCGCAGGACGAGCAGGCGGCATCCGAGGCCGCGGTCGCCGACTCGCAGTCGCGCGCGGCGCAGCTCTCGACGGACGAGGCGGAGCTGGCCGAAACGCGGACGAATCACGCCGGTCGCGCGACGCGCGCCTCGGCAGTCCGCGAAGAGATCGCCGGGCTTTCCGCTGACGTCGAGCGCCTCCGCTCGTTCCTGCAGCAATCCGAAACGAACGTGGGCGATCTGGTGCAGCGCATCGACAACGCGCGCTCGCAGATCGCATCGCTCGAAGCCGAGGCGACGGAGCAGCAGGCGCTGCTCGAAGAGAAGTCGCAGCAGCTCGACGCGGCGCGCGAGGAGCGCAATCGCATCCGCGAGATCGCCGATCAGCTCGAGCGCGACCGGCAGGAGAAGTCGGACGAAGTGCGCCGCTTCGAGAAGTCGCTCGCCGATTCGCGCGAGTCGCTGATGCGCACCATCGCGCGCATCTCCGAGGCCCGCAACCAGGTGCATCAGATCGAGATCGCCGTCGAGAAGTGCGAGTTCTATCTGTCGAAGCTCGACGAGACCGCGCGCCGCGCGCTCGAGAGCCGCGACGGCGCGCGCTCCGTGATGAACGAATGGCAGCAGCGCACCGTCGACGCCGAGCAGGCGTTGATCGAAGCGCAGCAGACGGCGCGCGATGCGGTGGCTCGCCGCGATGAGTTGGCGTCGCGCCGCGACGCGTTGCGCGAATCGCTCGCGTCGACGCGCGACCGCGTGTCGCAGACAACGTACAAGATCGATTCACTGCGCACCCTGCTCACCTCGCTCGAATCACAGGACGAAGCGGTGCACGCGGCGGTGCTGGAGCTGATCCCGAACGCCACCGCGGCCGCCGAGGCAGTGCGCGCCGCGGAAGGATTCGAATCGGCGCTCGACACGCTGCTGCGCGAGGTGTCCAAGGCGGTCGTGGTCGAGACTGCGGAGACGGCGATCGAAGCAATTCGCCGCCTGCGCGAGCGCGGAGCGGGACGCGGCGCGTTCATCACCACCGACTTCGTGCCGACAGGCGAAGGGTCGCGTCGCGGCAACGCGGCTTACTCGGTCGTCGGCGACGGCGCGGTGGCCGACGCGGTCAGGCATGCGATCCCCGAGGCGTACATCGTCGGCAATTTGCGCGAGGCGATCGATCGCGCGAAGGAGCGCCCGAACGCGACGTTCGTCACGCTGGAAGGCGACATCGTCCGTGGTCCTCTGGTCATCGGTGGCAAGACCGAAGGCGCGACGCCGGGCGTCTTCTCGCTGAAGCGCGAGCTGTCGGACCTCGAGGCGCTGGTCGGCGCGGAAGAGACGCGCGCCAGCGGCATCGCCGCCGAATTGCAATCACTGGAAGAAGAGCTTCGCAGCGCCGACGACGCGCGCATCCTTGCGGATGAGCGTGCGCGGACGGCGGATCAGGAGCTGCGCGATCTGAAGAATCAGCGCGATCGCGCCGCCTCCGAATTGCAGCGTCTCGAAAAGGATCTCGCCGTCGCCTCGGAAGAGCAGATGCTGTACGCCGAGGAGAAGGACGGGCTGCTGTCGCGCAAGAGCGCGGCGCTCGAGGAGCTGCAGCGGCTCGAACAGAGCGAGACCGAAACGCAGGCGCAGATCCGCGGCTTCGAGGAGCAGCTGGTCGTGGCGCGATCGGCGTTCGAGGAAGTGACGGAAGTCGCCTCGAAGTCGCGCGTCGATCTCGAAGCGGCGTCGGGCAATGTGAACGCCATCGGACGCGAGCACGAGAACCTCTCGCGCATCGTCGTCTCCCTCGGCTCACGCGCCACGCAGCTGCATCAGGAGATCGAGACCCTCACCCACAAGCAGACCGACACCTCGGCCGCGGCCGAGAACGCGCGCGGTCAGCTCGATGAATCGCTGACGAAGCTGCACGAGCTCTCCGAGATGCGCGTGGCGCTCGAGGCGGAAGTGGCGGACCTCGAGGTGCGCGTCAACGAGCTCTCGTCGCGCGCCGTGAACTCGCGCGAGCAGTGGAACACGGCGAAGGACACGCTGTTCGAGTCGCAGCGCCGGCTCGATCACGCGAAGTCGGCGTTCGACCTTCTCCGCGAGCAGATCTCCCTCGACCTTCACGCCGGCATCGACGCGCTCGCCGACGTCGAGCCGCCCGCGTCGGACGAGGCGCGCGCGGAGCTGGAGACGGAAGTCAACAAGCTGGCCGATTCGATCGAGAAGATCGGCCCGGTCAACGTGCTGGCCATCGACGAACATCAGGAGCTCGAAGGACGCGAGTCGTTCCTCCGCACGCAGCGCGACGATCTCGTGCAGGCGATCGAATCGCTGCGCCAGACGATCCGCAAGATCAACCTCACCTCGCGCGAGCTGTTCCGCGAGGCGTTCAACGCGGTCAACACCAGCTTCGGCGAGATCTTCACGAACCTCTTCGGTGGCGGCACCGCGAAGATGCAACTGCTCGATGAAGAAGACGTGCTGGAGTCAGGCATCGAGCTCGTCGCCCAGCCGCCCGGCAAGAAGAACCAGTCGATCGCGTTGCTCTCCGGCGGCGAGCGTGCCCTCACCGCGCTCGCGCTCCTGTTCGCGATCTTCCGCTACAAACCGTCGCCGTTCTGCATCCTCGACGAGGTCGACGCGCCGCTCGACGAAGTGAACAACGAGCGCTTCGTGCGCCTGGTGCGCGACATGTCGCGCGACACGCAGTTCATCGTGATCACGCACTCCCGGCGGACGATGGAAGCGGCGGACGTGTTGTACGGCGTGACGATGGAAGAGGCGGGATGCTCGCGACTGGTGAGTGTGAGTTTTGCGGAGATGGAGAGCTAGGTTCGCGGGTGCGAGGGCACGCGGGGACCCGGCGGCGGCCGAGATACCGCGCGACGCCTACGCGCTTTTCGCGATCATCGGCACCACCGTCATCTCACCATTCGGCTGAGTGACGAGCCGCCACACCGCGGTGTCGCTCATATCGGCGAGCTTCCCCTCCGCGCCGCAGTGGCGGCAGCGGCAGGGGGCGGGGACGGCGCCGATGGGGACGAAGTGGAAGTGCTCGCGGCGGCAGCTTTCGCAGAGCTCGCGGAGCAGGTCGTAGTTGATCAGCGACAGGCGTTTTGCGGACATGACGGGGGCGAATACTAGTCGGCGGGCTCGTCCGCTCTTGTGACCCGGGTCACGCCGGCTGTCACGATCCAGGAAACGAGCAGGCCGGCGGCGGCGGATGCGAAGACGTCCGATGCCCAGTGCCGGAAGGCGAAGATGCGGGAGATGCCGATGGCCGCGGCGAGCGCGATGGCGGCGACGCGCAACGGCCATGAGCGCGATCCGAACAGCAGCACGCCGGCGAGCGCGAACGCGCCGACGGTGTGTCCGCTGGGAAACGAGCTCGCCGACGACCGCGCATGTTGGAACGGTCCGAGCCAGAGCTCCGGGCGACCGCGCTGCGTCAGCAGCTTCACCGCCTGCGCGAGGAGTCCGGCGCCGAGGCCCGACAGCGCCATCGCGATGGCGTAACCAATCCAGCTGCGATGGCGATACGCGAGTCCCGCCAGGAGAAAAAAGAAAACGACCAGCCCCGGATTCATCCCGCCGCCGAGACGATTGAGGATGCGCACGAAGTCCTCGGTGCGCTCCGACTGCAACCCCTCGGCCCACGCCGTCACGTGCGCGTCGGCAAGGCGCGCGAGGCCGAACGTCATCGCCAGCGCAGTGAGCGCGACGCCGGGCAGCGCGGGCGGAAGGGTGAGACGCGTCGCGCGAAAGATGCGCAGGTCATCGAGCTTCGGATTTCCCGAATGCACGATGGCGATGGCGAAGAGACCGGCGATGCACCAGAAGATCGCGTCCCATGCCGGCGCCTCGCGTCCGAGGAACGAGAGCTCGTCGACCGGCAGCGATGCGTCGCAGCAGAGGCGATTCGTCGACACGATCGGCGACGGCCAGAAGACGGAGAGCATCAGCAGTGCGACGAAGGCGAACGCCGCGATGCGGCGCTTAGCGTCGATAGACATCGAATGACTTTCCGATCATCTGCACTGTGTCGACCACGCGATATCCATTCAGTGCGGGCGCGATGTCCTTCGCGTTCTTGCGCGCCACCGCGATCACCAGCGGATGGATGTGCGCGAAATCCTCCGGCGCAACGTAGTGCACGCGCTCCAGCTCGCGCGGCATGTCGCGGGCCCACAACTGCGGACAGGAGTAGAGAGCGATCTCCTGCGCCGGCACCTGCTGTTTCGAGAGCGCGGCGATCAGCGGACGCGTCGTCGCGAGATCGTTCGCCATCGGCGTGAGCATCACGGCGATGTAGAGATACGTGAGGAGCAACGTCGCGCCGACGGCCACTCGCGTCCCGACGATCGCGCCGATGGTCGATGCGATCGCGAGCACGATCAGCAGTCCGCGCACCGCGGGCGTGTCGTATGGCGTCGGGACGAAAACCCAGCCCGCGATACCGGCGACGGCGAGGAGCGCGAGCGCGATCCGGTTGGCGATGACGCTCTCGTAGCCGGCGATCAGGATCGCCACCGGCGGAATCATCGCCATCATGTAGACATCGAGCTTGCTCGACATCAGCGAGTACGGCAGCAGCACCGCGATGATCCAGCTGATGCAGAAGCGATCGAGCGGATCGTTACGCTTCCACGCCACGGCGATCGCGGCGACGGCGGCGAAGAACCAGGGAAAGAGATCGGCCGGCGCGTGCAGCAGGTAGTACCAGGGCGGCGCCTTGTGCACCCACGTCGAGAAGGCGCGGCCGACGGTCTGCTTGACGATCACGTCGTGCGCGTACGAGTCGCCGCCGAGGAGGAGGGCCGGGATCAGCCAGAGAAGAGGGATGACGATCATCGCCGCGAGCGCGGGGAAGTAGTTCGCGCGCGGCACGCGATGGCGGCGCCAGCATTCCAATCCGAAGAGGATGAGCGCGATGACCGGCGCCATCGGGCCTTTGATCATCGTGGCGATGGCGATGGCGACGCCGGACCACAGCAGCGCACGGCGATCATCCCGCTCGAAGAATCGAAAGAGCAGCCAAGCGCCCAGCGTGAGAAACGCCGTGAATCCGACATCCATCCGCGCGGTCTGCGCGGAGCCCCACACCATCAGCGACGTTCCGCAGACGAACGCGGCGAGCCAGTCACGCATCCGCGTGAGGAGCCAGAGAAGAAACGCGAACGCGAGGAGCGACGGAAGGACGAAGGCCCACATCGAGTACGTACCGAGGGGAAAGGTCAGCAGATCGACGAGCCAGAAATGGAGCGGCGGCTTGTGCGTGAACGGTGTGCCGTTGAGCGTCGGCAGAAAAAACGCGCCGCTGGTCCGCATTTCGCGTACGACCTGGCCGTACTTCGTCTCATCGCCGACGAAAAGATCGCGCCGCGAGGGGGTGAAAAGGACGGAAACGAAGAGCAGAACGAGGAGAGTGCGGCGCCACATACCTAACTGGCTCAGCAGCTTAACAGGTTGATACCGGGCATGTGCGCCGGTGGTAAAATTTCTGCGAAGGCATCACTTCGAAGGAGGAAAATCGATGTCGAATACCGCTGACATTCAACGGCTTCTCAGCACGGAAGATCCTCAGTTCCGCGAGTGGATTGAAGAGCATCACCGTTGCGAGAGCCGCCTCAACGAACTGTGCTCCAAGAAGGAAGTCTCAGTCGATGAGGAGGTCGAAGAGAAGACGTTGAAGAAGCGAAAACTCCTCCTCAAGGATCAGATGGCGGAACGTATTCGCAGCTACGAAAACTCGCACGTCGCGTAATCACACGCGACCATTCGTCGAAAGGGGAGCCGCTCGGCTCCCTTTTTGTTTTTGCGACCGCAACTAGCAACGAGCAACTGTTTTGCATACGATCCCGGCACAATGCCGAGACTGCGATTTGCCCCTGAGGGTTGGATTTTTCTCGTCCCGGTCGTCATCCTTTTCGCCATCGCTCTGATCGCCGGCTTCTACGTCGCCGCGATCATCCTCGGCTTCCTCGTCCTCTTCCTCATCAACTTCTTCCGCGATCCGCACCGTACCGGCTCAGACCGCCACGTCGACGTCCTCTCCCCCGCCGACGGCACCGTCGTGCAGATCAAGGACGTCCCTGACGGCGCGATCTGGCCCGGACTCACCACGCAGGTCTCGATCTTCATGTCCGTCTTCGACGTGCACGTGAACCGCGCGCCGATCACCGGCAAGATCATCCACTACCGCTACAACCCGGGAAAGAAACTGGCGGCGATGGTGGAGAAGTCGTCGACGGAGAACGAGCAGAACCTCATCGTCATGCAGGACGCGCGCGGCGGAACGCTGGCCTTCAAGCAGATCGCCGGACTCCTCGCGCGGCGCATCGTCTTCGACAAGAAGGAAGGGGATGAAGTGGGCCGCGGCGAGCGCGTCGGGATGATCAAGTTCGGATCGCGCGTCGACATCTTCTTCCCCGCCAACGCGGTCATCCGCGTCGGCATCCGCGACAAGGTGAAGGTCGCGCTGACGGTCATCGCGGAGCTGCCGGAATGAAGCGTCCCGATCTGAAGAAGGGACTCCGCCGCGGCATCTACGTCATCCCGACGACGTTCACCATCCTCAATCTCTTCTTCGGATTCCGCTCCATCATCAACTCCACGCTGGCCATCGAGAAGATGGCGCTGGGACGCATCGACCTCGCGGTGCCGCTGTTCGAGCACGCCTGCTGGGCGCTCTTCATCGCCGCGGTGTTCGACACGTTCGACGGACTGGTCGCGCGGCAGCTCGGCGCGACGAGCGAGTTCGGCAAGGAGTACGACTCCCTCGCCGACGTCGTGACCTTCGGCGCGGCGCCGGCGGTGCTGATCTACGCCTGGGGCCTGCACATCCTCGGGCCGCTCGGCGCCGGCATCGCGTTCCTCTTCCTCGTCGCCGTCTCGCTCCGCCTCGCGCGCTTCAACGTGATGACCGGCAAGACCGATTACCGCTACTTCGTCGGACTGCCGAGTCCCGCCGGCGCGCTGACCATCGCCTCGATCGTCAACTACGCTCCCGCGCCGGTGAACGATCAGCGCTTCGCGTACGTGATGCTCGCCGTCACGATCTTCGTCTCGTTCTCCATGGTCTCGCCGATCCGCTACCGCTCGCAGAAGGGCCTGGCCGTACAGAAGGAGCGCTCGCTCGTCTACTTCCTCGCCTTCGCGCTGATCCTGGCGGTGGCGATGAAGTGGCCGAAGGAGTTCTTCTTCATCGGCGCGATCCTCTACCTCCTCTCCGGTCCGTTCACACGGCTCTGGTCGATCGCCTCCCCGCCCCGGCATGTCGACGAACCGCCGGCGGTGGAACCGGTGGAACATACGCCGTGAAATCGGCGAGCGGCTACCGCCTCGGCATCATCAATCCGCTCACCCTCGTCGGGAACGAGATCAAGACGATCCTTCGCGATCGCGCGTTTCCGTTCGACCGCATCGCGCTGCTCGACTCGGCCGGAGAGGCCGCGGGCGCGCTGACCGACGTCGGCGACGAGCCGGCGGTCGTCAAGCCGATCACCGACATCGAGCTCGAGGACCTCGACCTCGTCTTCTTCTGCGGCCCGCCGGCGGTGAACCGTCCGTGGATCGAGCGGCAGCGCGCGGACGACTTCGTGGTCATCGACGTCTCGCAGCCGACGTCGATCGAGGAAGGAAAGCTCGCCGTCGCCGGCATCAACCTCGAGAGCATCGACGGCACGGACAAGCTGATCGTCTCGCCGCATCCGGTGACCATTCCGATCGCGCTGATCCTTCATCAGATCGAAACCGTCTCGCCCGTCGAGATCTGCACCGCAACCGTGGTGCAGCCGGCGTCGGAGTTCGGGCAGGCGGGCATCGAGGAGCTGGCGAAGCAGACCATCAGCGTCCTCAACATCCAGAGCGTGCCGCAGGAGGTCTTCGACCGCCAGCTCGCGTTCAATCTCTATCCGGCATCGGAGCACAACGAGGAGCTCATCGTCGCGCAGGTGAAGGCGCTCACCGATCCGCGCACGCAGCTCGCGCTGCTGGTGACGCAGGGGACGATCTTCCACAGCCACACCTTCTCGCTCTTCGTGAAGACGCAGAGCGAGCTGACGCGGGAGCAGGTGCTCGATGCGCTCCGCTCGTCGCCGGCGATCGCGCTGCCGGAAGGAGATCAGGCCTTCGGCACGATCGACGCGGCCGGAAAAGACGAAGTGCTGATCGCCGAAGTGCGTCCCGATCCGTCGATCCGCGGCGGATTCTGGGTGTGGGCCGTCTGCGATAATCTGCGCCGCGGCTCGGCGCTGAATGCGGTGCTGGTGGCCGAGAAAGTTCTATTTGGGAGCGGGGTAACCAACTGATGCAGGACTTCTACGAACCGAAAGTCGGCGACGTCGCACCGGACTTCAAACTTCCCTCGACGCGCGGCAAGGACGTCTCGCTGAAAGAGTTTCGCGGCAAGGACGTGATTCTCTACTTCTATCCGAAGGACGACACGCCCGGCTGCACGAAGGAAGCGTGCTCGTTCCGCGATCACGAGTCCGACATGTCGAAGCGCCACGCCGTGGTGCTCGGCGTCTCCACCGATTCGCTCGCGTCGCACGAGAAGTTCAAGTCGAAGTACGACCTCAACTTCCCGCTTCTCTCCGACGAGACCTCCGACGTGGCGAAGATGTACGGCGTGTGGAAAGAGAAGAACCTCTACGGCCGCCGCTCGTGGGGCGTGGCGCGCACGACGTTCTGGATCGGCGCCGACGGAAAGATCAAGAAGATCTGGAAGAAGGTCGACACCGAGAAGCACGCGGAAGACGTGATGGCGGAGCTCGACGCCGCACAGGCAAAGAAATAATGAAGTAGAATTTTCATCCCCCACAAAAAGGAGAGAGAGCCATGAGCGGATTCAGCGTCCTGGTCAAGAACAGCACAAAAGTCGACGGCACGCTCTTGTTGCACGTCGCGGGAAAACCCGAGCCGCAGAACACTCCGTTTCCTTCGGGCATGATGTATTGCTATGCCGTCGAGGGAGCGGATACGGCCGAAGTCGAGGCTACTTTCGGCGACGGCAGTACCGGCCCTTACAAGGTTCACGAAAGCACGACACTCGATACGACGGCGCAGAACGGCAAGTACGTCTTCACGAAGGAGCTGGCCCGGGGGGCGTGAGGCAGTTCGGCCCCGGAGTGCGGCAGCTTGCCGCCGAGTCAGACGCGTGCCGCGCGGAACGCGCGCACGCGGCGGCACGCCTCCTCCAGCGCGTCGAAGTCCTTCGCGAAACAGAACCGCAGCAGTTTCTTTCCTCGGTCCGAGGCGTAGAACGCCGATCCCGGGACCGAGGCCACCTGCGATCCCTCGAGCAGCGCGGTCGCGGCTTCCTTGTCGTCGCCGAGCTCCGGCGGCACTTCGGCGAGCATGTAGTACGCGCCCTGCGGCACATACGGCGTGAAGCCGGCCTCGCGTAGCGCGTCGGCGAGCATGTCGCGCTTCTTCTCGTAATCGGCGGCGAGCTTCGCGTAGTACTCCTCACCGATCTCCAGCGCGCGGGCGATGCCCCACTGCAGCGGCGTCGGCGCGCAGACGTAAAAGAGATCGTTGACCAGGCCGATCGGTCCGGCGACCTCCTTCGGCGCGGCGACGTATCCGATGCGCCAGCCGGTCACGGAGAACGTCTTCGAGAAGCCGGAGATCGTGATCGCGACGTCGCGACACGACTCGATCGAGGCGATCGACACGTGATGGCGTCCGTCGTAGACGATGTATTCGTAGATCTCGTCCGTGTAGACCCACGCGTCGTGCTCGCGCGCGAGGGCGCCGATCTTCTCCAGTTCCTCGCGCGTGAAGACCTTGCCGCACGGATTCGACGGCGTGCAGACGACGATGCCGCGCGTCTTTGGCGTAAACGCCGCGCGCAACGCATCGAAGTCGATCGCCCAGTCCGGCGGATTGAGCGGGACGAACTTCGTCTCCACGCCGAGGATGCGGAGCGTGTTGAGGTGGTAGCCGTAGTACGGCTCGAAGAGGATCACTTCGTCGCCCGCGTTGAGCGTGGCCATCGCCGCGGTGGCGAAGCCGCCGGTCGAGCCGACCGTCACCACGATCTGTGACGCTGGATCGACACTGAACCCGTTGAAGCGCTCGCACTTTTGCGCGATCCGCTCGCGCAGCAGGTCGATCCCTTCGAACTTCGAGTAAGTCGCCTTCGACGACGCGATCGCCTCGCACGCCCCTTCGACCAGCTCGGGGATGGTCGGGAGGTCGCAGATCCCCTGACCGAGGTTGATGCCGCCGACGCGCTCGCATTCGCGCGACATGCGGCGGATGTCGGACTGGACGACGTTTCGGACGCGATCGCTGATCTGATTCATGGACGTAGTGTAGCGTGCAGCGGACGGCCAGACCGCTCGCGGGGCGGCCTCCCTCTCACAGTCCACCTCGGCACCTCCCTCGCACTATCGCGTGCCGCCGGACCCGAAAGGATTCAACGTGATCAACCGCAACCGCCTCTTCGCCGCGCTCCTCTTCAGCCTCGCTGCACTGCCGCTCGCCGCTCAGGTCAACGATACGTACGTCGTGCCGGCGGCGGCGAACGTCCCGGGCGCCTTCGGGACGCGCTGGCAGACGCGCCTCAGCATCTTCAACCCGCAGCTCGACTATCCGCTCCGCGTCAGCGTGACTTACCTTCCGACCGGCGGCGGCCAGGGCGACGAAGTGCTGGTCGACGTCCCGCGCAACTCCGTCGCGCTGTGGGACAACGTCATCGGCACGGTCTTCCACGGCCAGAGCACCGGCGCGCTGCTCGTCGCCACGTTCCCCGAGGACAACCCGGGCGTGCCCGATCAAGTGCTCGACCGCTCCTTCCTCGTGCACTCGGAGACGTTCAACAACGTCGAAGGCGGCACGTACGGGCAGACCATTCCCGGCATCTGGACCGGCCTGATGGACATCAACTTCGACGGCATCAGCGCGGTGGCGCACGGCATCCGCAACCTCGCGAGCCAGGGCTGGCGCACGAACATCGGCGCCGTGAACCTCGGGCGCACGCAGGTCACCGTCAACGTGACGGTGTACGACTACGACGGCAACACCGTGCGCAGCAACATCCCGTTCGTCGTGCCGCCGCTCAGCCACTTCCAGGATCGTCTGCCGGTCGAAGTCGACCGCGGCTCGATCGAGTTCGTGGTCAGCGATCCGACGCAGCAGGCGGTGGTCTTCCCGTACACCTCGACCATCGATCAGCTGTCGGGCGATCCGACGTATCAGTCGCCGGTGTTGCTGGCGAGCGCGAAGGCGCTGTACGGCAAGAAGGGGATGTCGAGCGACGCGCTCCTTTCACCGGGACGGAAGATCGACGTGAACTTCGCGCGCGGCGTGCGCGAATCGGCGAAGCACCTGGGCGTGATCGTGGCGCCGGTGCCGGCGGCGCAATAATTCGTGGCGAGCGAGGGGCGGCGATAAAATGCCGCCCCTCATGAACACCGCGATCAACGAGACTACGCTCCCCTTCCCTCTCGCCCGCCGCGGAAAAGTGCGCGACGTCTACGACCTCGGCAACCGCTTCCTCTTCGTCGCCACCGATCGCATCTCCGCGTTCGACGTCGTCCTCTCCCCCGGCATCCCGGACAAGGGAAAAGTGCTGACGCAGATCTCGACGTTCTGGTTCCGCAAGTTCCACGACGTCGAGAACCATCTGCTGGAGACCGACTTCGAGCGCTTCCCTGACGACATCCGCAAACACGAGGAGCTGCGCGGCCGCAGCGTGCTGGTGAAGAAGTGCGAGGTGGTGCCGGTGGAGTGCGTGGCGCGCGGCTATCTCGTCGGCTCGGGATTGAAGGAGTACAAGGAATCGGGGAAGGTCTGCGGCATCGAGCTCGAGCCGGGACTGACTACCGCGAGCAAGCTGAGCACGCCGATCTTCACGCCGGCGACGAAGGAAGAGACGGGACACGACATCAACATCTCGTTCGAGCGGATGTCGGAGATCGTCGGCGGCGGACTGGCGTCGAAGCTGCGCGAGCTGACGCTCTCGCTCTACTCGCGCGCGGCCGACTTCGCGCAGTCGCGCGGCATCATCATCGCCGACACGAAGTTCGAGTTCGGACTGATGGGCGATCAGGTGATCTGGATCGACGAAGCGCTGACCCCCGACTCATCGCGCTTCTGGCCGGCGGACTCATACGCGGTCGGCAAGAACCCGCCGTCGTATGACAAGCAGTTCGTGCGCGACTGGCTGGAGACGACCGGCTGGGACAAGAACCCACCAGCTCCGGAATTGCCGCGCGAGGTCGTCGAGAAAACGCGCGAGAAATACCTCGAGGCGTACAAAGTGCTGACAGGGGAACGTTTGCAGGTTTGATTCAGGCCAATCGCGGGGAGAGCCATACGGCCCTCTTGAACCCTTCTTTTAGCCTTACCGAGAAGGCGCAAGAATAGCACTCAAACGGTTGAGTGCAAGCTATTTCTGCTGAATGACTATTCAGTCCAACATCCGCCGCTTCGTCGTGTTTTTGCTTGCCATCAGCGTAGTGGCAGCAGCACTACTGCTGTGGCGGGCACGTAACATCGCTACTGAGATAGCGAAACCGACCGAAACCGAAATCGATCTCGGTGCGGTGACGACGCGCATCCGCAATCTCAACCGCCTCGAGACGGCGTCGATGCATGTGGTGCACGTCAGCACGCTCAAACAGGAGTACAAGCTGCTCCCGAACTCGATCGCGGGCGATGAGCTCACGCTCTTCGCCGGCGGCGACGTGATCGCCGGTATCGATCTGGCGCAGCTGAAAAATGGCGATATCTCACGGGCGCCGGATGGCACGGTGATCGTCCGCCTGCCGCCTCCGGTCGTCCTGCTGACGCGCATCGACAACCGCGAGACACGCGTGGTATCGCGCAAGACCGGCCTCCTCCGCCGCGCCGATCCGGGACTGGAAGGGCGCGCGCGCCTCTACGCCGAAGGGGGCGTGCGCAGCGAGGCGGTGCGGAAGGGAATCCTGCCGCTGGCGAAGAACAACGCGCAGCTGCGGATCGCGGAGCTGCTGCACGCCGTCGGGATCATGCGCGTGACGTTTGTCGAATCGTCGATCGCGCCATCGCGATCGCCTTCCTGAGCGCCGCCGATTTGTTCAGCGTCTCCTCGTACTCCTTGGCCGGATCGGAGTCGTAGACGATCCCCGCCCCGGCCTGCACGTACGCGCGGTCGTTCGCCAGGACGATCGTTCGGATGGTGATGCACGAGTCGAGATTGCCGGAGAAGCCGATGTACGCGACGGCGCCCGCGTACGGACCGCGGCGCGTCGGCTCGAAGCCGTCGATCAGCTCCATCGCCCGGATCTTCGGCGCTCCGCTGACCGTTCCCGCGGGAAAGGCCGAAAGAAACGCGTCGACCGGCGTCCGCTCTTCGTGCAGCTTCCCTTTCACGTTGGTCACCATGTGAATGACGTGGCTGTAGCGCTCGATGTGCGCGAACTCGCTGACTTCGACCGTGCCGCTGGCGCAGACGCGCCCGAGGTCGTTGCGCCCGAGGTCGACGAGCATCAGGTGCTCGGCGCGCTCCTTCGGATCGGCGAGCAGCGACGCCTCGAGCTCCGCATCCTCCTCGCGCGTCGCTCCCCTCTTCCTCGTCCCCGCGATCGGCCGCACCTCGGCCACATCACGCGTGACCCGCACGAGCATCTCCGGCGAGGCGCCGACGAGCGTGCAGTCGCTGGTGCGCAGCAGGAACATGTACGGCGACGGATTGACGGAGCGGAGCGTGCGGTAGAGCGTCAGCGCGTCGCTCGTCGGGAACTCCGTCTCCCACCGCTGCGAGACGACGATCTGGAAGATCTCGCCGGCGACGATCTCTTCCTTAGCCGCGCGCACCATCGACTCGAACTGCTCGCGCGGCATGTTCGTCTGCATCGGCTCGTCGCCGACCTGCGCAGGAAATTCGAGCAGGTCGACGCGCGCGCCGCGCAGCCGCTCCAGCGCCCGATCGATCCGCGCATTCGCCGATTCGATCGTGGCGTGCGGATCGGCCGTGAAGATGTTCGCGATGACGTAAAGCCGCTGCTTCACGTGATCGAAGACGACGACGTTGTCGAAGAAGAGAAGCTTCGCGTCGGGCAGCGAGTCCTCTTTCGTGTCGGGGATGCGCTCCGTCCATCCGCCGACGCCGTATCCAAAGTAACCGACCGCGCCACCGAAAAACGGCGGGAGCTTGTCTTCGTCCTTCACCCGCAACGGCCGCAGCTCTTCGTTGAGCAACGCGACCGGATCCTCGGTCGCGCGATCGAAGCGCAGGCTGCGGCGTGGATCGAATCCGACGAACGAATAGCGTCCGACGTTCTCCCCCCGCTCTACGCTCTCGAACAGGAACGCCTCGCTGCCGTCGGGCGAGAGCGCGGCAAATGCGGCGAGCGGCGTGAGCGCATCGGCGCTCAGCTCGCGAACAACCGGGATGACGTCGTAGTCACGATTCATTTCAGGGCCTCGCGAAAGATCTCATTCTGGCGGATGGCCTGCGCCTGCAACAACGCTTCGCCTCCGCCGGGGTAGCGGGCAGTGATGGTGGGGATGTCCGGCAACTCGATCGCGACAGGCAGCGTGTCGATGATCAGATCGCCGTCGAAGTTTTTCAGGTTCTCCAGCGGCTCGCTCGCGAGCTCGCGCTGACTGCGATTGAACACACGTACGCTCGCCCCGACGCGACGGCATGCGACGAGCGCCGCCTTCGCCGTGCCGCCCGCGCCGACGATGGCAACGCGCAGTGGAGCGCGGGCGTCTCGCCCGCAGCGATCGGGCGTCTCGCCCGGTCGCCGGGGTTGGTCGTCGGGCGGGACGCCCGACGACTGCGGGCGGGACGCCCGCGCTCCGATCAGCGCGAGGAAGCCGTCGACATCCGTGTTGTCCCCGAACGTGCTGCCATCGCTCATGCGGACCAGCGTGTTGATCGCCCCCGCCTCGCGCGCGTTCTCGCCGAGGCGATCGGCGTACTGCATCGCCACTTCCTTGAACGGCGCGGTGACGCTCAGCCCGCGGATGCTCTTCTCGTTCACGATCTCCTCGAACGTCTCGAACGACGCGATCGTGTACGCGGCATCGACGCCATGCTTGCGGAAGAGCGGATTGTGAATCGTCGGCGAGAGGCTGTGTCCTGCCGGATTGCCGGCGATGGCGAAGATGTGCTTCACGTGGAGTGTTTCGCGATCGGGGCCGTAGATGACGAGCGCGCGATCGAGGGTCAGTTGTCCCGGTGCCGCGCTCTTCGTCGCGGCGACGAAGGTCAGCTCCGAACCGAGAAATGGCGCGAGGATGCGCGAGTAAAGGCCGCGCTCCCCCATGCCGATGACGGTGATCTCGTTCGCGTGCTCGAGCAGACGAACATTTTCCTCGAGCGTCTTCGGCGTCACCGCGAGCTTCGTGTACGCGCAGCCGAACGCGCGCATCTGCGCGAGCGGCGCGAGGTCCATCGCTTCGTAGTCGTGATGGGAGAGGACGACATGCTCGCGCGGAACATCGATGCGCAGGCCGGGACGCCATTCGACGTCGATGAAGTCGATGCCGGCATCGAGCGCTTCGACAGGCGAGGGCGCCTGTCCTACACCGCGATACGTGAGGATGATCGGCTTCGATGTCGCCTTGCGCAGCGCGGCGAAATCGATCGCGCCGAGGTGCTCCGCG
>Ga0193697_1000224_pt1 | contig 22587 bp, 24 predicted proteins | sample L3m2metaG_FD_145073 | JGI IMG/M metagenome (GOLD analysis project Ga0193697, IMG submission 145073) | Soil microbial communities from a riparian zone of the East river system, Colorado, United States - L3m2 | ecosystem: Environmental > Terrestrial > Soil > Riparian zone | place: USA: East River... | reverse complement strand
GGCGTCCACGTCAGAATCTAACCCCTTCAAATGTGAACATCACCAAAGAATCGAGCGCCGCTTTAGTGCAGATGTTCTATAGAACCAATGGTTGGTTGCGCGATACGGCGCAACGATTGCTGGTCGAACGGAAAGACGAATCGATAGTTCCCGTGCTCAAGGGATTTGCACAACCGATCATCGATGCGAGATCGGCAAACCCGCTGCCGCGCTTCCATGCGCTCTGGACTTTGGAAGGGATGGGCAAGCTGGACGGCAGCACACTAGGAAAATTTTTGCACGATCCTCATCCCAAAGTGCGAGCGGCTGCGTTGCGCATTGCGGAGCCGACGCTCAAAGCTGGCAGCGGGAACCTGCGGCCAGTCATTTTTGGTCTGGCCCGTGACCGGTCGGCTGACGGACAGGTCCAACTCGCGCTGACCTTAGGCGTGATCAGCTCGGATACAAAGGCGAAGGAGATTCTCAACCAGATTGCGAAATCGTCGCCGTTTCAACTCGCGCGCGACCTCGCAAACTTCAGCCTTGGCGCAAGCAATGGAATTCAGCTCGCCTCGGCCAATCGGCGCGCCGCGAACACGAATGCAACGAACGTGATCAAAGTCGCGCCGCTGACGGCGGAAGAGCAAAAGCTATTTGATAATGGAAAGGGAGTTTATGAGGCGACCTGTTTGGCGTGCCATCAGCCGCATGGACTTGGACAGGAAGGTCTGGCGCCACCTTTGGTGGGCACTGATTGGGTGGCAGGGCCTCCGGAGCGCCTCATACGGATTCTGCTTCAAGGGCTGCGCGGCCCGGTGAAAGTCAAAGGCCAAACGTATGAACTTGATATGCCCTCGCTCGGTGTCCTCGATGACGAGCAAATCGCTTCGGCATTGACCTACGTTCGCCGTGAATGGGGCCACACATTTTCCGCGGTAACGCCAGCGCAAGTGAAAAAGATCAGGGAAGAAACCGCAAAACGCGAAGATGCCTGGACTGAAGCGGAACTGCTGAACCTTTCGGGGCAATGATCTGCTTAACGTAATGGGTTGGCTGCGTCCGACAGGCGTGCCAGCCTGCGAACGTTGGCAGAACACCACGATCCACGAAGCGACCAGGAGTTGATTGCGGCCGCAAATGCCGGAGATGCGGGCGCGTTCGAGTCACTCTATTTTCGCTATCGCGATTGGGTCGGTGGCCTGGCATTCCGGTTTACGGGTGATCGCGATCTCGCGCTGGACGTGCTGCAGGAGACCTTTCTTTACTTTCTGAAGAAATTTCCGGGATTTGTCCTGACTTCCCATCTCAAGACATTTCTTTATCCGGCGGTGCGCAACCTGTCGATCGCCGCCCGACAAAAGACCCGGCGTGCGCAGGGAGATACGCCGATGCCTGAAACGATCGAGGCGCCGACGCCCAGCGGAGTCGGCCCGGTCAACGAAGTGGACGCTGTGCTGAGCACGTTAGGCCAGGAGCATCGCGAGGTGTTGCTCCTGCGATTCGTCGAGGGATTGACGATGCCGGAAATCGCGGAAGCACTCGAAATTCCGGTGGGCACCGTCAAGTCGCGCATTCACAACGGGCTCGCAAGGCTTCGCGCGGACGAGCGCACCAAAAACTTTTTTGAAAAGTGAACCTTTCGGTGCCTTCGCTCACTTAACGTTTTGAATCGATGAATGACGACCAGAACAGAAACGAGCAGATCCCCGATACGCTAACAGAAAAACTTCGGGAAGTTGCCTCAAAGACGACGATTCTGGTCCCGGCATCCGTTGATGGGGCAGTTTTGGCACAGGCCAAAGCCCATTTCGTGCAGATCAGCCGAGAGCGTTCAAAAATCCTTCGCATATCGTGGCTTGCCGCCGCCGCCTGTGTGGCCCTGCTTGCGATTTTTGGCATTCGGCATTTAGAACACGGTCGTTACGAGCGGGCCGATATCGATCACAGTGGCCATGTGGATATTCTTGATGCGTTTGCTCTCGCGCGGCGTATCCAGCAAGGCTCACAGCAAGGCGTCGATGTCAATGGAGACGGAGCTGTGAACAAAGCCGACGTGGACGCGATTGCAGCACAGGCGGTGAAGTTGAAGAGGGGCGTATGAAACGGGCCTGGCTGATCTTCATCATTTTTTGCGCAGTGAAATTGTGCGGGCAGGAATTGGCCACAAGTTTTCGTGCGGTAGACATTTTTATCGATTCCGGGAATCAGGCTTTGGCGGCCTATCAACTGACGTTCCGGGGCACGAATGGTTCGGTCAAAATCGTCGGCATTGAAGGCGGTGAACACAGCGCGTTCGCCGAGCCGCCTTACTACGATCCGGAAGCGATGCAAAAGGACCGTGTGATTATCGCAGCATTTAACACCGCGAGCGCAGATCAACTGCCGAGCGGCCGCACGCGGATCGCGACAATCCACATTCAAATGCAAAGCGGCCAGGCGCCCGCTTACATCGCTCAAGTGAGTGCGGCTGCCGGCACAGATGGCAAACGAATTTCAGTAAAGGTGAACCTGGTGGAAAGGACGGCACGATGAATATACAAAGACTACGAATCGCAACCTTCGCGGCGATTTTACTTCCGGCTGCACTTGCAGCCGTATTCCTGATCGCCGGTTGTGCGAAGAAAGGTGTTCAGGGGGTAACACCGCTGCACGGATATAAGCCGTCAACCGACGCACCAATCCCTCTGGCGGGTCACATCATGAATCCGGCCCCAGCACCCTCTTTTAACGGGATTCCTGGCTCGCTTCCTTCGCTCGGTGAAGAAGTCTGGGTTGTCGCTCGGACGCGCTCCATTTCGGCGGTGCACGATGAAGATATGCCCGGCCAGGGATCGCTGGTTACGGAGGACGAAGGAAAGCGCGTCCCGCTTCCGCTGAAGCATACGGACGTGGATGCGATGATTGAAGGTTACATCGCGACGGTCACGGTCCTTCAGCAATACCAGAATCCATTCGATCACAAAATTGAGGCGGTTTACGTGTTCCCACTCCCGGAGAATGCTGCGGTGAACGAGTTCGTGATGGTCATTGGCGAGCGGCGCATTCGCGGAATTATTCGCGAGCGGGCCGAAGCTGAGAAAATCTACAGCGAGGCGAAGGCGCAGGGATACGTTGCCTCGCTGCTTACCGAGGAACGGCCGAATATCTTTACGCAATCCGTCGCAAATATTGAGCCCGGCAAACAGATCGATGTGCGGATTCATTATTTCCACACGCTCGCTTTCGACGATGGCTGGCACGAGTTCGTCTTCCCGATGGTGGTCGGACCACGGTTCAATCCGCCAGGATCAACGAGCGGCATCGGCGCTGCGCCACGAGGGCAGGCTGGCGTCTCTGAACAGAAAACCGAAGTCGAATATCTCGCGCCGAATGAAAGGAGCGGACATGACATTTCTCTCGCAATTCAGCTTCATACAGCAATTCCCGTTGAACAGGTCCTTTGTCGCAGCCATCAAGTAACGATTCAGCACAATTCGCCCACCCAGGCTTCAATCACGTTGAGCGAAGAAGATTCGATTCCGAACAAAGACTTTGTCCTTCGCTATCGGATGAGCGGCGAACAAGTGAAGGCCGGGATGGTCACGGCGGAAACTGAACGCGGCGGGTTCTTTACCCTGATGCTCTATCCGCCGGCGGAATTGCGGCGCACAGAACGTCAGCCGCTCGAACTGGTGTTCGTGCTCGATTGTTCGGGCAGTATGGAGGGAGGACCGCTTGCGCAAGCCAAAGCGGCCGTGCGCCGCGCACTCACATTGCTGCGGGAAGACGATTCATTTCAGCTCATCAATTTCTCGATGTCCGCCTCACAACTTGGCCGCATTCCGCTCAATGCCAGCCCTGAGAATGTGCAACGCGGTTTGAGGTATCTGGATCATCTCAACGCTGAAGGAGGCACGATGATGATCGAAGGAATCAAAGCCGCATTGGTCTTCCCACATCATCCCGGAAAGTTGCGGTTCATCTGCTTTCTCACCGATGGTTATATCGGAAACGAAACCGAAATTCTGGCGGCGATCAGAGAGCGTATTGGCCCATCGCGAATCTTCAGTTTCGGCGTCGGCTCTTCGCCGAATCGTTATCTGATGGACAGCATGGCAGGAATCGGACGCGGCGCCGTCGCCTATCTGAGCGACAAAGACGATGCAACCGCGGTGATGACGGCATTCTTCGAGCGCATTCGGTACCCGGCCCTGACGGAAATCGGTTTCGATTGGCATGGCGCGCAAGTCGTCGAGACGTTTCCTGCGCGGGTGACTGACCTGTTCGTTGGGCGTGCGATCACGTTGAGTGGGCGCTTTCAGGGTGAGCCGCCGAAGGCGATCGAGGTGCTGGGACAAATTGGAGGAAAACGCGTACGGATACCCGTGCACGCTGAGCGCGCAGAGAATTCGTCAGCCAGCATTGCCAGTGTGTGGGCCCGCTCAAAGATTGCGAGCCTTATGGATGCCAGTCTCGATCCGAGTGCGCCGTCACAGCTCGCCGCCGTGCGCCAGGTCGCATTGGATTTCAACCTGATGTCAGCATTGACGGCTTTTGTTGCGGTGGACTCAACCGCGACTACTGCCGGAGCGGGGGCTGCAACAGTGCCGGTGGCAGTCCCTGTTCCGGTCGGTGTGCAATACGAGACCACGGTGCAAGAGGTTCAACCAAAACAGCCATAACATGAAAATACATCGAGACACTTTGTTCGTGTGCGTGGTCGCAGTCGCGCTCGCGATGGGATGCGCGAAGACGCGTTCAATCTCCAATTCCCATTATCATCGTGACCCAAACCATTATCAAAATCGGCACACCGAAGCGGCCTTCGCCTATCGGGGTGAATTGAGTGAGTATGACGTTCTTGCGATTGACCCGGATCGCATCATCTCGCAAGCAGACATCGAGCAGGCGCTTACGAACGCCGCGACGCCAAAACTGAAGCGGGGCGCCCCGATTCTTCTCGTGCAATCCGGCGCCGCATTTCCCGACGCCCCCATGGTTGCAGCGCTAAGCTGCGACTTTGCGATCATTCCATTTTCCGGCTCACCGACGCATAAGCAATTCGTCGCTGACGGCAAAGGAGCTTATGCCCGGCTGTTGCGGTTGGCTGCGGCGCGCGCCGGTTGCGAAGCAATTGTTTGTTACTGGGGCATTCTGGAATCGGGCCGCGGCGACTTGGCCTCCAAAACCGTCTCATGGGTGCCACTTGCCGGCTGGCTGGTGCCCGATGAACAGCAACGGATGCGCATTCAGCTAAAAGTCGCGATCATTGATGTGCGGTCAGGAAGCTGGACGGTGTTAGCGCCGCGGTCGTACGGTGACAAGGCCGTCAGCACCCGTTTTTCTCGCAGCAGTTCAGACCAGAGACAAGTCGAGTCACTGAAGAAGCTCGCCTACGAAGCGACGGCCCGTGAGTTAATCACGCAATATTCCCGGTAAGCGCGACGTAGACGGACATGCCGAGATCACTCTTTATCCTTGTCACTCGTCGGTTCCGGTTCGATCACGATGAAGCGGCTCCCCGCGCGACTGGACACGCGCAAAAGAGCGCGATTGCCTTTGATCTTGCGGCTGATCTCCACTACGTCGCGCGCGCTCGAAACCTTCTGCCGGTTTATCTCGAGGATGATGTCACCTACCCGCAGCCCGGCTTCGTACGCGGGGGAATCGGCTTCGATGCCGGTAACAACAGCTCCGCCGCGCATGTCCGGCGGCAGATTCATTTGTCGGCGTATCTTTGCGTCCAAATCGCTGACCTCGACGCCGGCCAAACCTTCAGGCTGCCGCGCGCTCGGGCGGCCAGGCGCGCCTGCGCTCGCCAGTTTTTCCGTCGGGAGTTCGCCGAGAGTTGTCGTTACCGTTTTCTCTTTGCCATTATGCAACAGCTTGAATGACGCTTTCGTTCCCGGCTTGCTTTGCGCGACCATCAGCCGAAGATTTCGGCTATCCGTCACTTTTGTTCCGTTGAACTCAGTGATTACATCGCCGGGCTGTATCCCTGCTTTCGCCGCCGGTCCATCTGGACTCACACCACCGACCAACGCCCCTGCCTCTGCCGCGACGTTGAACTCCCTGGCCAGCTCCGGCGTAATCGGCTGGATATAAACGCCGAGGTAACCCCGTACAACTTTCCCTTCCTGGACAATGCGCTCCATCACCATTCGCGCCATGTTTATTGGCACCGAAAAGCCGATGCCAACGTTGCCACCACCACCGCTCACGATTGCCGTATTGATACCCACCAGGCGTCCCTGGGCATCGACGAGCGCGCCGCCGGAATTGCCCGGATTGATCGACGCATCGGTCTGAATGAAATCCTCGTAATCCACAATCCCAAATCCACCTCGGCCAACAGCGCTCACGATTCCCATTGTCACCGTTTGTCCAACACCAAACGGATTGCCGACGGCGAGTACCAGATCACCAACCTGGAGCTTTGTGCTATCGGCGATTGCCACCGGCGTGAGGTTCGTGGTTTGGATTTTGAGCACTGAAATGTCCGTTTGCGGGTCGGTGCCAATCACTTTTGCCTTTAACCGGTTGCCCCCTTCGACAAACCCTACCGTCACCTCGTCCGCGTCCTCGACCACGTGGTTGTTGCTGAGAATATAGCCATCCGACGAGACAATGACGCCGGAACCGATCCCCTGTTCCTGGTGCGGACGCCCCCGCCGTCGGTTTCGCGGCATCTCTTCCTCCTCATCCTGTCCGAAAAATCGCCGGAAGAACGGATCGTTGAGGAGCGGGTTGCGATAATCCTCGCGCACCATTTTCGTGGAATAGATCGTGACCACGCTCGGCGCGACCTGTTTGACGACCGGCGCAAAACCCGACAGCGCTGTCGCCTCTCGCGAGACGGGGTTCGTCTGGATATTAAGCCGCGGCAACGCCGAAGCCCCTGCCTTGAATGGTGGATTGCAGGACCACAGAGCGATCACTCCCAGGCCGCAACGAAAGAGGATTGCAAAATTCGTATGCACAATAGGCCAACGTAAACCCGAATCCAGACGATACCCCGGTAGGGACATGCCCCACTGCCCGGATTCGTTAACCTTCGCGGCTGGAATACTGAACTTGCGGATGAACGCAACCGGACGGATTACACTCGCGCCAGGGAAATGAACTCGGCACTCGTCAGGACACGTTCCTCTCGCGTGGAGAGATTCTTTATCCGGATGTTGCCACCTTCGGCTTTGGCGGTAAAACGCGCGCCAAGCTCCAGCGCACGTTTGAACTGCTTATCGGACTTGCCCGGCGTAAGGTTGTATTCCACAACGAAGCCCGCGTCGCGGAGTTGCTGCACGAGTTGGAGCGCTGAACTCCGCTGCGATTCCTCTTCGATGAGGACGTAGACGTCCACGGTAACGTCGAACTTCGGCAGGAGCTTGCGGGCCTTGAGCAACTCCAACAACACGACATCGCCCATCCCGAAGCCGAGCGCGGGAAGATCGACCCTGCCCTCGCTAATGAGTTTAACAAGGTTGTCGTAGCGTCCGCCTCCGGCAATCGCGCGAAACTCGCCTTTGCGGTCGAACGCTTCGAAGACCACGCCCGTGTAATAGGCCAGCCCGCGAATAACCTGGTAATCGAGCTTCGCGAACGCAGTGAGACCCCGCGCCGCCAGGTTATCGAGGATCTCCTGTAACTCTGGCGTGGGTTTCGCTTGCTGGATGAATGCGCCCACATCATCGATTGAAACACCCAACGTACGAAGCTTGTCGCGAGTGACCTCAGGCTTCTCTCGCTCCAGTTTATCGATTGTCTGATAAAAATCGCGAGCTTTTGCCGGATCACCTCTGTTATCGGCGTAGAATTGTTGCCACGCATTCCGGCTGCTGAGTCGAATCACGAAATCCGACTCGGTCAGCCCTAAGGAACGAAGTGAATCGATCAACAGGGCGATCAGTTCGGCATCGGCCGCTGGTGAGGTCTCGCCGATGATGTCGGCATTGAATTGGAAGTGCTCACGCAGCCGGCCCTTCTGTTGGCGCTCGTAACGAAAGAGCTGCGGGATTGCGAACCATTTGATCGGCTTTTTATAGTTCCGTTCGTGCGCGGCAATCATGCGCGCCAGCGTCGGCGTCATCTCCGGGCGCAGCGCAACCGCGCGGTCTCCCTTGTCACTGAAGTTGTAAAGCTGCCCAACAATCTCCTCGCCACTCTTGGTGGTGAAAAGCTCCAGAGACTCCAGCGGTGGACCGTCGTATTCGCTAAACCCGTAGCGTCGCGCCGTTTCACGCCAACGCTCAAAAATATGCTGGCGCGCGTTCGCGCTCCAAACGTCGGAGTGCGGAAGCGGTTCAGGATAAAAATCACGAAAGCCTGGCAGCCGTTCCATAGAAGAAAATTAAGCGCGGCGCCTGCACCCAATCTGGTCCAGGCGCATCAGGATCACGCCGGCCGATTCCGCGGCGCGCTATTATTCGCGGCCAGCTTTTGGACGGATTCGCGCATTTCCTTGCCGGGCTTGAAACGCACCACCGTTCGCGAAGGGATGGCAACGTTGCTGTTCGGTTCATTGGGGTTGCGGCCGACACGTGGCTTGCGCGTGCGCACCTCGAAAACGCCAAAATTGCGCAGTTCGACTTTTTGGCCGCGCGCCACCGCTTCGCTAATGGAATCGAGGGTCAGTTGCACGACTTTCTGCACGTCCATCTGAATCATCCCGGTCTCATTGCTTATGCGGCTCACGAGGTCTCGCTTCGTCATACGGCTGGGTTCTGATCTTCTTGTGACCGGTATACGGCCACAAGTTGCGACGGTCAAGAACCGATTCGGACACGCACCAATGCGCTGGGCACGCAGAAACGCCTTAGCTTTCGATAACGTTGATTTCGACGGGTTCGACTTTGATACCGGCCTTTTCGAGCCATTGAATCGCCGCTTTGACGTCCGGGCGCTGTCCTTCCAGTTCGAGGCACACAATTCCAATTTCGTCCGTGACGCTGGCCTGGCGCACATTCGTGATGACCGGAAATTTCTGCGCCAATTGCCAAATGATCGGGTCGGTGATCAGCTTCGGCGGATACATCAACCAAAGCCGGGTCTTTTGCGGTCCCGTGGAAAAGGCGGTATCAGACCGTTTGCCGGTCTTTTTAGCTTTTGCAGGAGACGCCGCGCCGTTGGATTTTCGAGGCGCCATGGCTATCCGCCGGCGATCGCCGGAATAATGCTGATCTCGTCGCCATCTTTGAGCTTCGTCTGCTGATTGTCCAGAAAACGAATATCTTCCTCATTGACGTAGACGTTGACGAAACGGCGCACGGTGCCGCTCTCGTCGATGAGGCGCTCCCTGATGCCGGGATAACGCGTCTGCAATTCGCTGATTGCGTCGCCGATGGTCGCCGCGCTCACCTCGACAACTTCCTCGTTATTGGTCAATTTGCGGAGCGGAGTTGGGATACGAACTTTCTTTGCCATAAATTATGCGTTCACGATCGCGCGTTCATCCGGCGAGAGCACGCCCTCGAATTCGCGCAAGCTGGGTTTGATTTCCCGCGGTTGACCAGCGTGGCCGTTGACAGCATCGAGCGTTTTCAATCCATTGCCGGTGATACAGAGCACAATTGAATCTTTGGCGGGAATCTTGCCCGAAGCAATTAACTTCCGCGCCACGCCAACGGTCACGCCACCGGCAGTTTCAGTGAAAATGCCTTCGGTCTCAGCCAGCAACTTGATGGCGTCGCGAATTTCGTCGTCCGTCACGTCTTCAGCAGCGCTGCCGGTCTCCTTCATCACCTTGAGGGCATAAAAGCCGTCTGCCGGCGTGCCAATGGCCAGCGACTTCGCAATCGTGTTCGGTTTCACCGGCTTGAAGAAATCCAGCCCCGCCTTTTGCGCGGTGGAGATCGGTGAACAACCGGTGGCCTGCGCGCCATGCACCTTGTAAGGGCTCTCCGCCACAAGTCCCAGTTTGATGAACTCCTGATAGCTCTTCTGCACTTTCGTGAGCAGCGAACCTGAGGCCATCGGCACCACTGTATGCTCAGGGATGCGCCAGCCGAGTTGCTCCACGATTTCAAAACCGAGGCTCTTCGAACCTTCAGCGTAATAGGGCCTCATGTTTACATTGACGAATGCCCACCCGTACTTGCCCGCAATTTCCGCGCAGAGGCGATTCACCTCGTCGTAGTGGCCCTTGATGCCGATGACATTCGCGCCGTAGATCAGGGAGTTCACGATTTTGCCCTGTTCGAGGTCGGCGGGAATGAAGACGTAAGCGCGGAGTCCAGCCGAGGCGGCATTGGCGGCAACCGAGTTGGCGAGATTGCCAGTCGAAGCGCACGCGACGGTAGTGAAGCCGAGCTCACGGGCGCGGCTCAACGCAACGCTCACGACGCGATCTTTGAAGGAGAGGCTGGGGTAATTGACGGTATCGTTTTTGACCCACGCCTCGCGAATGCCCAACGCCCTGGCGAGACGATCCGCTTTTACGAGGGGCGTAAAGCCAACCTGTCGGCCCACCGTCGGCTCATTGGCGACCGGAAGCAATTCGCGATAGCGCCACATGGTGTGCGGGCGGTCGGAAATCGCCGCGCGGCTGAGCGACTTCTTGATGCGCTCGTAGTCGTAAACGACTTCGAGCGGCCCGAAATCGAATTCGCAGACGTGCGTGGCGGTGAGTGGATACTCGCGGCCGCATTCACGGCACTTGAGCGCCTTCATGAACCCTGATTCGTTATGCATAACTCAGCTCAATTTCGGGGCATCAAAAAACCCCTTCTCATCGGCTGAGAAGAGGTTACGAAACTGAGTGCGCTCTTCTCATCTTCTTCTCGTCCCGACGTTGCCGGGACAAGCTGGATTTGGCACCTGACATTATCCCGACGCTTCGGGATAACCGGTTGCCGTGGCGTCTTTGGGCCAGTCCCTCGACCACTCTCGATGAGTCCGTTGATATCAACGGATGCGGATAGGTTGATATATGATTGGATAGTTGTCAACGGCAAAAATAACCCGGAAACCGTCGGTCGCGGGAGTTCCTGTGTAAAAGCGGGAGAGTAAGAGCAAGAGCAAGAGTAAGAGTGGGAGCAGGAGCGACCCCCCGGGGGGTATGTGTCAGAAAAGTGCCAGTTTTGCATTTTTTGGGGCGATTTCGGAAGGAATAAGGTGGGGCAGGTGCCAGAAAAGTGTTAGTTTTGTGTTGGTTTTGCACGCGGTCGTTCAAAGTTCAAAGTTCAAAGTTCAAAGTTCAAAGTTCAAAGTTCAAAGTTCAAAGTTCAAAGTTCAAAGTTCAAAGTTCAAAGTTCAAAGTTCAAAGTTCAAAGTTCAAAGTGACACAGGGCTGGTTCTACACCTGGCCTCCATCCGCGTTGAAGCGTTCGTTCCGTTCGTTTCGTTCGTCGTCCTTGAAAACCATCTGGCGAATATCTATCTTGGCCGTGGCCTATCGAAGGGTTATGCGGGCTGATTTATGCAAGGCTTGAGGACTTGCCGAGTTTCTCGCAATCTGTCGTTCAATGGAGGCGTTTGTCAGCGTGATGGTCTTCCGGAATCAACAGACGAAATGACAGGTTCGACAGCGACAACGACCGAACTTCAGAGATAGAAAGGAGCTGGCAACAGAAAAGTCGGGAGCGACAACGTTTTACCTCTTGACGCAACCCCCTAATGGGCGACCCCTTTCGACCCCTTTCCATGTTATCGTAGCTATTGGTGACACGTGAGCCGTTCGGCAGCGCCAGATTCGTTACCAGTGATGATGGCCCAGAATACCCGTAAGTAAAAGTTCCAGCGGGCGAGGTCACGGCGCTCAGGCGTCCCATTGCATCATGTGTGTAACTCTGTGTCCACGCGCTGGCGTTTGGCTGCTGCAAGGTCGAGCCGCAAGCCATCATTGATTTTCTTGAACTTGGGGAATTTCCACGGAGCAGTTATCGGAAACACCCTCCCGCACAAAATAGCACGCTTGACCTGCGTCTCCACGAAAAAACGAGACAGGAAGATACGGACCTCTATTAACCTTCCAGTGTTGCGTTGGGCAGAACAACACTGTTGCGTCGTAGTCTTTCGTCCAAATCACATTCTTCGTACTTTTGAGGTGAGTAACAGTCTCATCCTCCTCAGGCTGATAGAAATCGACCAGAGCCACTCCTATGGGTTTATCTGTTCGACTATCGAGGATTTCGAGCCATTCGCAGCAAGAACCACGGTCTTTAAAAGTCGTACCGAAAAGGCGCACGTCGCTTCCGGAACGTAGTTTTTCGGCCAACAAGGGGCTAACGCGATAAGGTCGCAATTCGCCAGCTTGCAAAAGCAGAACTAAGTCTGTGTGAATCATATGACTTCTATTCGTGTAGTCTAGGTGCGTTGGGGCGCTCCCCTCTAAGAAATTTGGCTCGCTCTTCGTTGAAACGAGTATCTTTCCTCCCTTTGGATTCCATACAGTCAGCTGCCATTTGATACAAGGCGCCGATTAAAGCCCGCAGTTCCGGCGTCAGACCGGGGACTTTCCCGAGGTCGGCTTGGGAGCCGCCGGCCTTGATCACATTACTCACCCCGACCAATACCTTATTGTGCGCCTCGTTATTTCGGATTAACTTGCGAAGTTTATCCCAATTATCGCACGGGTCGTCAGGCTTGGGGCAAAAGCTGGTCGAGGTTGCCAAAGCAGCCAAAGCGGCTGCCCTAGCAGCCGCTTTCGCTGTCGCGATTTTCGCTGCCTCAATCGCAGCCTCATCCATTAAAACTCCAGCGAGCCCTGGTGTTGCGATGCCAGTAGTTTGTAAGCCCTCCGCGTCGACATGATTAACAGGATTGTTGTAGACGAATCTGTACAAATGAAAATCGGTTTCTTCCTCAATCGGATCCCTATTCACCCAAGTTTCCAGGTTCGCGTCGTAATACCGCCGAAGGTAGTAAGCCAAGCTGGACGCTGCATGAAATTCCTTAGTACTAAATCGATAGAGGTTGTCTGTGGCTAGTGGCCCGCTCATCGAGAAAACGCGGCCAAACGGCTCATATACATAACGAGCAAGGACGTTCTGAGTCATGTCGATGAGCGCGACTACGTTCCCATTCCCGTCCGAGTGAAAATACGAAAAAGGGGTCGGTTCTGAAGATTGTACACTCGCATGGGTCATGTGGCAGGTTCACGTTTCGATTTTGCGAAGTTCGTTGGCCAAATGCCGCCATACACCGGTATGAAGGCGGGTGGTAATCCAGGTCCAGGTCATGGTGGTTTCCGTCCGCAGGCGGCGTGCGATTTTGAGTTTGCGCCGATCGCTCTTGAGGATCGTGCGCAGTTGTTGGGTGGTCCAACCGAGTTTGCGCAGTTCTTCGCGGACGATGTGTTCGGCGCGTTGCTCTTCGGATTGGCGCAGTTCGTCGCCACTGGTATGCTCGCGATTGGGAGTCTTCACGGCGTCGAGGAGTTCCGCGCGAAATTCGTCGCTGCCCAAAACCCAGCCACGCCGAATTTTTTGATACATCTCGTCGTCGTCTTCCCAACGGCGCAGTTCCATGCGTTTGCCGAATTCTTCTCGTCCTGCCGGGCTGTCTTTGGGGATGCCCGCTTCGCCCAGGACGCGATCGACGCGCAGCCAACGCGGACGTTCGGCGCGGGGTTTGAGGTATGCAGGGTAGCTGCTCCAGGGATAATCGCGTACTTGATGGCCGCGCTTGAGCAGTTGGGCGCGCACGGGGTTGAGATGGACGTAGTCGCAAACGGTGCGCAGGTAGCCGGTAGCGCTGCCATCAACGATGAGGGCCTTGTAACGTCCGCTGAAGAGGTGGCCGAAGTAACGGTGGCGGCGATTGAAACGGGCGGTTGTAGGTGCTCAAGAGCCATTTCATGCCGGCAACGAGGTTGGCGCGCGGGGTTTCGATGACGAGATGAAAGTGGTTGCGCATCAGGCAGTAGGCATGCACCTGCCAGCCGGTGCGAGCGCAGGCTTCCCCGAGGGTCTTAAGAAAAAGTGCCCGGTCCGCATCGCTGTGAAAAATGTCCTCGCGCCGATCGCCGCGATTCATGACGTGGTAAATGGCTCCTTCGTATTGAATGCGCAGCCTGCGGGCCATGGTTGGCGAGAGTGAGTTGAACACCGTGACCTGTCAAGCAGTGTACAATCTTCAGGACCGACCCCTTTTCTGTCGGTGGCCACTGCTGTCCAAATTAGCCGCTATTGGACGGAGCAGTGTGCATTTTTATTGATGTTTCCATACTGCAGTTTGGAGTTGTGAAATGAGGTTGGTCATGCCGGTGGGACGGTGCTGTCCAACTTGAGGTCCAGTTGAGCGGCAGGTTGGGGAGGTGTGTCGAAGGGACGATTGAGCCATTCCCAAAGGTCGCGGTAGCTGAACAGATTCCAGCGCAGCAGAGCGACCAGATTGGAAACGGCCCAGCGAAAGTTGGACCGGAACTGCAGGTAGCGCACCACCAGCACGGCAATCAATGCTGTCCAAATCTGGATGCGCACCGCGTTGGCGCTGGTCCCGACAAAGGTTTTGATCTTCAAGTGCTGCTTGAGCAATTTGAAGAACAGTTCGATCTGCCATCGTTGCTTGTAAATGGCCGCGATGGTCGAAGCGGCCAGCCTGAAGTTGTTGGTCAGCAGCACTAACTTCTCTTGCTTGTCTTCCAACCAGACGGTGACCATGCGCAGATCTTCCAGGTCTGGCCGTCCAGCCACAAAGGCCTGTAAGCGCACGGTCTGATCAGTCAACACTTGGCCGCGCTCACCGACCTCGTGGCGTTGGACAATTTGGATATCGGCGTTGGCCTTGAGCCGCGTGACAAAGTACACACCCTGACGAGTCCACCGGGTGAAGAGGTGATAATCCACATAGCCGCGGTCCAGCGCCACGATGCTTCCCCTTGGAAAATCGAGGTTTTGCGCCACTTGCACGTCCCCCGTTTTGCCATCGGTGATATGCCCGAAGATCGGTAAACAGCCGTCGTGATCGAGCAACAGATGCAGTTTCACCGCATCCTTGGTCTGGCGCCAATGAGCCCAGTCAAACATGCTGGCACACAACTCGATGGTGGTGCTGTCGAGGGTGAGCAAACGATTTTTGAATCGGAATTTCTTCCGGGGACTGATCGCCTGGCATTGGGCCAGCAGATCATAGAACAATTTCTCGAACAACTCCCACGGCCGGTGGGCGTTGGCATAGGAGAGAGTCGAACGCTTGGGTTCCTTCTCCAGCCCCAGGTGCTTCAACTTACCCTCGCAACACTTCAGACCATCACTGATTTCCCGCAGCGAGCGGGCCTGAGCCAGTTGGCAGAAAAGCATCGCGACAAATTGCGACCAACTGGTAAAACCCCGCGCATGACGCTCCGCTTTGAGTTCCCGCACGTGCCGGGCAAAATCAGAGCGTTGAAAGAGAGACAGGATTTGGGTAAACAGACTGGCAGTGCTGACCATTTGAGATCTCCGTTGATGATGGGTTGTGGTTTCAATTTCACCCGCATTCTCATCAAAGACGGAGATCTTTTTCAGCCATTTTCAAAACCTAATTTGGACACTAGTGGTCGGTGGCGACGACTGAATGCCCTCGGTTGGCAAGTACCTGCGCCGTTGCCATTCCTATGCCGCGTGCCGCGCCTGTAATCAAAACCCTTAGCGCCTTTGACATTCGGAAGTCCTCTTGCGTTTCGTAGCTAGTTAGTTTGGCTCTGCACTGAGCGAGTTATCTTTGGATTGAGGCTAACGTCCAAGCTCGGCGACCCGGCCCACGAGACGCGTGGATTGCAACCGCGCCGCTCAAGCCGTCTATCGTGAGCTGTCATGTGTCTGTCCGAGAAATCGCCTCGACCAATCCTGTGCCGCCCGAATCTGTGTCTCTGCTGTCTGCAACTGCTGCAGGACGTTCGTGTCTCCAGCGTGTAGCTTTGCTTTGGCGTCCGCAATCGCCGATAGCGCCGGGCCGTAGTTGTCGCTGTATGGTCCCGAAAGAACAGCGACGCGCGCTCTCTGAGAAGCGATGAACCAACCACCCGCCGCGCCGATGACGACTCCGACAAGCAAACCTGTGAATGTGCGAGCGTGTGACATGCGGCCTAACGACCCAAGATCGCAGCCACAACGACGACAGCCAGAATAATGACAGTGCGAATCTTCATAGTGACGTGCGAAGTGGCCTAACAGTGATTCATCTTCGACGTATAGTAGTGCCGCTCAGCAACCCCGGTCAACCGCCGCTCTTCGCGCGCGATTCTGTCTAGGTGCAATTCAGACTCCCGCTGCGACCGAACGCGACCCACTGGGCTTTGGAGAAGCCAGCTCGGATTGAATCGTCTCGATCAACTTTTCCAGCCGGCGGCCATATTCGACGTAGGTGCTGTATTGCGCGTCCGCGGATGCAGTCACTGACGCGTCGTGGAACACCACAGCCAGGTGCGGCTCAATGGAGAAGGCGCCGTCGTATCCGCTGGCGAGCAAGTCTTTGATAATCGGGCGCACTGCACCATCACCTTCGCCCGGGAACTTATAGTCGGCGTCATTCTTCGCCGGGTTCCAGCGGGCATCTTTGATGTGTACGTGCACGATCCACGGCTTCACGCGGGTGTAAAACTCCCATGGGTCCTGTTTGGGCCACGGTTTGGGTTTGCTGCGGTCATCGTTGAAAATGGGATTGGCGGTGTCGAAGACCCATTTCAGGCCGGGCACATTCTCAAGCAGACGCAGGGCAAACGGCCAGCCCATGCCCCCGTAGTTCATGCAATTCTCGTGGACTGGCTGAATGCCGGCATCGAGGAAGCGCTTCGTCACTTCACGCATTCTGCGAAAACGCTCCTCTTCCATCTGTTCGTCGCCGTCGCGGGGCTTGTAGCTCATGACGCGTACGAATTTCGTGCCGATCCGCTGCATGCGCGGGATGGCACGCTGCACTTCGCCCAGGGTAATATCGAATGGGTCCTCAATTTTCTTGCTCCAATTGCCGATCGTGCTCCCGAAGCAATTCACACCGACACCGCTTTCTTTTAGCTTGCTGGCAACAATATCGAAGGCCTTGTCCGGAATGTCGTGAAGGTTGGCCTTCTCGAATCCCTGGACCTCGACGGTGCGCGCTTCGATATACTTCCATCCGAGCTCTTTGGTGGCGCGGATTTGTGTATCAATGAGCGAACCCGCTTCGTCTGCAATTCCAGTGAGGTACATAATTTTTTTAATCGGCGCCCGTTCTTACGGGCGTGTTGCTCAAACCCCCGGCGAAACAATGTTTTTTAGAGAGCCGGACGAATTGAACGTCAGAACCCCGGAGGGGTGACATGTTTGTAGTTAGGGCGACATTTGAAGAGGAGAGGTTCCGCAGGCCGCGGCATAGCATGCAATACCGGCTGTTTAAGACCATGCCGCCGCCTGCGGAACCGAAGCTTGTCCTCGAACGTTCTTTCCATGAACCGACAGAATGAGTCGCCCTCACCCTGACCCTCTCCCCCAGGAGAGGGAACAGCATGTGACCGTCGTCACGACATTGAGCAGTTTTGGGATTCCGCGGCAGGTTCATGGTGACAATGCGCTCTTAAAAGAGATTGGAGGCTACAAATATGTCACCCCCTCCCGGGGTTCTACATTTCGTTGAGCAACACGCCCTTACGTCGGGGGTTACAGTTAGCGCTTGTTGTCTTGAAATCATAGTCAGCGGTTGAAGGATTTGGTGAAGTCTTCACCGACAACGGTTTTGACGACTTTCTTTTCGAATTTTGATTCGGCGATCAACTGCTGTAACTTGCGCTCATAAGCGGCGCTGTCCAGCGGCAGATCGATCGTTCGATTCTCGAGCGAGGAGTAAAGGATGGCATTGGCGAGTTCCACCGAGTGCATGCCTTCCGAAGCAGGCGCAATCAAGGGTGCGCCGTCGAGGATGGCGTCCACGAAATTTTGCGTGATTTGCTGATGCTGGCCGGCGGAGTTTTCGTAGGGGACCTCGATGTTCCACACCTCGGGCCGGGCGAAACCGACTTTGCTGGTCTTGCTGAACTCGAACATGGAAGTCTCGTTGCGCGTGAACGTGATCTTGTGATTTTCGACGACAATCTTCCCGCGTTCGCCAACAATTTCCAGGCGGTTGCTGCCGGGAGTCTCGCCTGTGGAGGTAATGAACACGCCGGTGGCGCGATTCGTCCACTCGAGATAGGCCGTGACGTTGTCCTCGACTTCGATATTGTGAAAGCGCCCCAACTGGCAGAACCCGCGCACGCGCGAAGGCGCGCCCATCAGCCAGATGAGCATATCGAGATTGTGCGGGCATTGGTTGAGCAGGACGCCACCGCCTTCGCCCTTCCACGTCGCGCGCCAGCCGCCGCTCGCATAATAGGTTTCGGTGCGAAACCAGTCGGTCATGACCCAATTGAAGCGAGTGATTTCGCCCAGCTCGCGATTGGCCAGAAGCGACTTGAGCTTTTTGTATTTTGGTTCGGCGCGCTGCTGAAAGACCGCGGCAAAGATGACTTTCTTATCCCGGTGCGCAGCAATGAGCCGTTCGCAATCCGCTTTGTGCACGGAAATTGGTTTTTCAACGAGCACATGGATGCCATGTTGCAATGCCTCAATACCCAGCGTGGTGTGCTGGTAGTGCGGCGTGGCAATGATCAACGCGTCGATGACACCGGAATGAATCATCTTTTCGGTGCTTTCGAAGGTCTTAAGCTGCCGATACGGCTCGAGGCGGGCGAGAGACGTGCTGCTGACGGCGACCAGATCGCAGCGCGCGACTTTGCCTTGCAGGAGGTAGTCGGCATGGAACTTCCCAATGTTGCCCATCCCGGCTATGCCAAGACGCACTTTGTTCATCAGGTGATATGAAACACGGGGCCGGGCCATTTTTCAATTCGATTGCGCTCGCGGAATCACCTCCTTTACAAGGTGAGCGCATGGCGCCTGTGCCTCAAACTGCGCGGCGGGTCAGTGTGGACGGAAAATTCTTTCGCACGGGCGAGGAGAAGTTTTTCGTAAAAGGGGTTACATACGGTCCGTTTGCGCCTTCCGAGCAGCACGAAACCTTTGCCTCCCCGGAGCAGACGGCACGCGACTTCGTGCAAATTCGAGAACTCGGAGCGAACCTCGTGCGTGTCTATCACCTGCCTGCAAAATGGTTTTTGGACCTCGCCCTGGAGCACGGATTACGCGTGTTCGTCGACATTCCATGGCGCAAGGACGTGTGCTTTCTCGATTCGCAAGCATCGAAGCGCGCGGCGAGGCAGGCGGTGCGCGATGCCGTGCGCTCTTGCGAACGACATCGGGCCGTTTTCGCCTTTAGCGTTGTAAACGAAATTTCGCCGGACATTGTGCGGTGGTCAGGCGTGAAGGCCGTCGGGAGGTTTATCGATGAACTCGTTGAAGAGGCGAAGACCGTTGACCCGGAAAGCTTGTGCACCTTCGGCTCGTATCCACCGACGGAATTCCTGCATGCCAATGAGATCGATTTCGCGTGCTTTAACGTGTATCTCCACCAGCGCAAGGCTTTCGAGAGTTACCTCGCGAGGTTGCAAATGCTCGCGGATTCCAAGCCACTGCTGCTCGGCGAATACGGGATCGATTCGATCCGCGAGGGTGAGCAGGCCAAGGCGGAAATTCTGGCATCGCAGATCGAATCGGCGTTTCGCGGTGGTCTGGCCGGGGCGGTGGCGTTCAGCTTCACGGACGACTGGCATCGAGGAGGCCGGCAGATCGAAGACTGGGGATTTGGACTCACCACCCGCGATCGTAATCCGAAGGCTTCCTTTGCCGTCGTGCGGAAGATGTATAACGCCGCGCCCTATTTTCCGCTGCAGCGATACCCGAAAGTCTCGGTGGTGGTTGCGACCTACAATGGAGAGCGCACGCTCAAGAGTTGCCTGGATTCATTGACGCACCTCAATTACCCGGACTACGAGGTTATTCTGGTGGATGACGGTTCCACAGATCGCACAGGCGAAATTGCGCGAGCATACCCTCAGGTGCGGCAAATTCGGCAAGCGAATCTGGGACTATCGGCCGCGCGCAATACTGGCATCGCCGCGAGTGAAGGCGACATCATCGCGTTCACAGATTCGGACTGTCGCGCGGACGAGGATTGGCTGCATTACATGGTGAGCGATCTTTTGAAGGACGGTTTTGTTGGAGTGGGCGGTCACAATCTCCTGCCGCCTGAAGATTCTGCCGTTGCGGCGGCGGTGATGGTGTCGCCCGGCGGCCCCGCTCATGTTATGCTGACGGACCGCGAGGCCGAACACGTGCCGGGCTGCAACATGGCGTTTTATAAAGAGGCGCTCCTGGAGATCGGTGGCTTCGATCCGGTATTTCGCAAGGCTGGTGATGACGTGGATGTCTGTTGGCGTTTGCTGGAACACGGATACAAGATCGGCTTCAGCCCCGGTGGATTTGTGTGGCATTACCGCCGATCGACGGTCGCCGCTTATCTAAAACAACAGGCCGGTTACGGCGAAGCGGAAGCGTTGCTCGCGCGCAAACATCCCGAATATTTCAGCGCACTCGGCGGGAGCATGTGGCGAGGGCGCATCTATGGCCGATCACGGTTTGGCATCACGGTCCGCAGGCCGGTGATCTATCACGGATTGTTCGGCGGGGGCTTCTTTCAAAAGCTTTACGCACCCGCGCCGGCATCGGCATTGATGTTGTGCACCACGCTCGAATACCACGTTCTCGTCACGTTGCCGCTGCTTGCGATTTCGATTTCGATACCTGCGCTGTCTCCGTTATTCGCCGCCAGCCTGTGCCTCACCGCGGGCGTGTGCGCGGCCGCGGCTGCGCAGGCTGAACTGCCTGCCAGGCAAAGGCGCGTTTGGTCGCGGACTTTGGTGGCACTGCTTTTTTTCCTTCAGCCTATCGCCCGGGGTTGGGCGCGTTATCAATGGCGGCTGACCGTGGGGGCACAGCCGCGAAAACCGTCGCGACCGGTGCCCGCGCGAGCGCACAAGCTCAGCGGCAAAGATTTGGATGCCGTGTCTTACGAGAGCCAGGACAACATCGAGCGACTTACATTCCTGCGAGCGGCTCTCCAGGAACTCGCGGTGGACGGCTGGCAAACGAAACTCGACACCGGTTGGGATGATCACGACGCGGAAATTTACGGGCGGAGGTGGGCGCGCTTGCGATTAACGAGCGTCGCCGAAGGGCCTGCGGGTGGGCAGGTGATCATTCGCTGCCGTTTGAAGGCACAATGGTCGTTGCGCGCAAAACTGTTTTTTTGGGCTTTGATTGCGGCGGAAGTGATCAGCATTGCTTTGTTGCACCGAGTGCAGCCATGGCTCTGGATGATGTTGCTGACGATCCCGCTCGTCGGCTGGTTCTTTGAGCAGGAGAAACGAAATCTTCAGGCGATGATTGGCGTGGTGTTTGACCGCGCGGCAACGGAACTGAAGATGGTCAGAATGAAGGCTGGGCGCGAATAATGCGGGCCCATCGATTCGCATAACGGCTTGCGCATTCCGGCCCATGGACTGAATGTTTGCTATATGAACGAAGTCAGCTCTATCGACCTGGTCCGCGATTGCGAGGCGGTGCAGATTCCCCACGGGGCGACGGTGACGATTCCCAAAGGAACGCCCGTTGACATCACGCAGACGCTCGGTGGCAGCTATACAATTCATGTCCAGGGCGGGCTGTACCGCATCGCGCAAAAGGATGCCGATGCGCTCGGGATGGAATCTGCGGGTTCCGCCCCGAAACAAGCGGCGGGTCCGCCGGTCGAAGTTGATGAAAAGCAGGTGTGGGACACGTTGCGAACCTGTTTCGATCCGGAAATTCCCGTCAACATCGTCGACCTCGGTCTGGTTTACGACTTGAACATTGAAAAGCTCGCGAGCGGGTTCAGTCGCATAAATGTGAAAATGACGCTGACAGCTCCCGGTTGCGGCATGGGCGCGACCATCGCGGGCGACGCTCAACAGAAGCTCATGTATCTGGATGGCGTGGAGGACGCGAACGTCGAAATCGTGTGGGACCCGCCCTGGCATCAATCGATGATCACAGTCGAAGGGCGGCGAGTTTTAGGGCTCGAGTAGGCAATTGGCGGGAAAACTTTTTGACAAACCGACAGTCGATTCTTACTTTAGTGGCTCTAAGATGGGGTCGTAGCTCAGTTGGTAGAGCACCACAATGGCATTGTGGGGGTCAGGGGTTCGAATCCCCTCGGCTCCACCATCACACGGCATCAAGGACCTAAAGCTCGCCGATCGAAGATATCGTCGTGGCGACCCTGGATCATTTCCGGCTGAACGTCTGGCGGCGTTGGTGTCGGCGTGGCAGGCCGGGGCAATCAGCCGGGATACGTTGCTGCATAATCTGAGGCAGGGGGAGATTCTGCCGCCGGGGCGTACCGGAGAACACGAACTCAACCTCATTTCTACAGAAGCTAATTTTTTACAGAAGGAAACGAAGGTAACGAAGAAAGACCCGGACTGATTTTTTTACAGGAGGAACGGAGGCAACGGAGGCCTGAATGTTTTTACAGAAAGCCGCTAAGGACGCGAAGGACTGAAAGAGAAAAGCCCGGGAAGGTCTGACCGGGCCGGCGGGACGCTTGGATTGCGATAGTGACGCGATGGCCGGGTTCGCTGCAGCGCGAGACTGTGTGAAAACTCTGTCATCAGGTGAATGATTAAAGAACTTATGCGTCGGATGAAAGCGTGAATCATCGCGCTGGGCTGGCCCGCAATCAAACCCTGCTCTTCCCGGAGTC
>Ga0193697_1000221_pt1 | contig 22822 bp, 16 predicted proteins | sample L3m2metaG_FD_145073 | JGI IMG/M metagenome (GOLD analysis project Ga0193697, IMG submission 145073) | Soil microbial communities from a riparian zone of the East river system, Colorado, United States - L3m2 | ecosystem: Environmental > Terrestrial > Soil > Riparian zone | place: USA: East River... | reverse complement strand
GGCTGCGGCGGCTTTCGCTCGCACCACCGCCATGACGCGCGGCGCGAGCGACGCGGGCGCTTTCCAGAGCGGCAGGTTTCGCAGTTCGCGGTTAAACAATTCTTCCAATTCAGGCTCGTGCTTGGGATTCATGATGTTTCTCCTCCCAGCGTTCGTCCCCTCGCAAGCTGGGTGTCAGGTACTTCTTTAAAGCGATGCGGCCCCGGTGAATATCGGTTTTAACTTTGCTGAGGCTTACGCGCAAATGTTTCGCGATTTCCTCATACGCAAGATTGTCCACGTGAAAGAGCACCAGCGGCACGCGTTGTGCCACGGGCAACTTGAGCAAAGCCGAGTTCAGCATATCACGGTAATCCGACTCCATGAGCGACTGGTCGATCGTTTCGGGTGCGGCGAGCGAATCGACGAACTCGGTCTCATGCTCCTCCGAATCGAGTTCGGAAAAAAAACGCCAGCGCGCGCGATACCGCGAAAGGTGATTCAGGCTCAGGTTGCGCGCGACAGTTTTGAGCCAGCCACCAGCGCTGCCGCCCGTCGCAATCTGGTCAAAATGATCGTACGCCTTTAAGAACACCTGCTGCGAGATATCTTCCGCGTCCGCCGGGTTGGCGACCAGGCGAATGGCCGTGGTATATACCATGTCCTGGTAATTCTTCACGAAAACCTCGAACTCGTTCGGGTCTGTCATTGCACGCCCGGGACCATTCGGGCTTCATTCTAAGCCAAAAACACCCTCCCAGGGAAGCAAGTTGCAGAAATCTCCATTTCTGAGGCACCTAACTGCTTAATCCGAGGTTGCGGGCTCTCGGCCCTCTGCCAGGCTGCCGCTCAAGGTGCCTGAAGACGGGAAATCTCCGAATGCTCAATCCCCGCGCCAGGCTAAGTTCAAAATGCCGGCGCGCACTTACCTGTTGTAGATCGCTATTATCGGCTGACTCCGCTGCTGGTAATCTTCCAAAGCAATGCCACAAATCGCGCGGATCAGCTAAGCCAATGTCAATTCTCGCAAATGCTTGATGCCTGACGCAAACCAGCTTGGCCGCGTTTCTGCTCCGAATTTCCCTGAATCGTAACGCGGTGCCAATACAGAACAGAAAATCGCGGAAATGCGAGGTTGCGAGAGGGGTACACACATGATAGTGTGCGGCGTTAAAGCAGGATGCCAGACGACAATAAAAAAGGTGATGATAAGGGGCGAAAGGGCGCCGAGTTCAAGGTCCCGCCGCGCACCTACCTGTTGTGGATAGCCATCATCGGTTTGATTCCGCTGCTGGTGGTTTTCCGCAATAACACTGCCAGTCAGGGGCAACAACTCAGCCAATACGAGTTTTTACAGAAGGTCACCAACGACCTGATCATCAAAGCCGTGGTGACGCTCGATCCGCAGTCGCCGTTTCTTCGCGACATCCGCGGTAAATACTACAAGACCGACACTGACGGAAAAAAGGTCATCGAGAATGGCCAACCCGTGCAACTGCCATTTTACGCCCAGGTCTTTTTGACCGACGCGACGCTTCAGGAAGTACTCACCAGCCCGAAATTCGAATCGAAGCGGCCAAATGCCCTCGTCATTAACTTGATCTGGAGCCTGGGGCCCATTCTGCTCGTCGCGCTGCTCATCTATTTCGTGTTCATCCGGCAAATCAAGATGGCTGGCAAAGGCGCGCTCAGCTTCGGCAAGAGCAAAGCCCGCATGCTCAACAAGGAAAAGAACAAGACGACTTTCAAAGACGTCGCCGGGGTTGAGGAAGCCAAAGAGGAAGTGTCCGAATTGGTCGATTTCCTCAAGGACCCCAAGAAATTCCAGAAGCTTGGCGGTCGTATTCCCAAAGGCATTTTAATGATTGGCGCGCCGGGCACAGGCAAGACCCTGCTCGCCAAGGCTATCGCGGGCGAAGCCGACGCGGCGTTCTTCAGCATCAGCGGATCCGATTTCGTGGAAATGTTCGTCGGCGTCGGCGCAAGCCGCGTGCGCGACATGTTCGAGCAGGCGCGCAAAAACACCCCTTGCCTCGTTTTCATTGACGAAATTGACGCGGTCGGTCGCAGCCGCGGACATGGCCTGGGCGGCGGCAATGACGAACGCGAGCAAACGCTCAATGCGTTGCTTGTGGAAATGGACGGCTTCGATACCCAGGAAGGCATCATCATTATCGCAGCCACGAACCGTCCCGATGTGCTTGATCCGGCGCTGTTGCGCCCTGGCCGCTTTGACCGCCAGATCACGGTCAACCTGCCCGATGTGCGCGGTCGCGAAGCAATTCTCAAAGTTCACGCCAAAAATGTGAAGCTGGACCCAAGCGCTGATCTTGCCGTCATCGCCCGGGGAACGCCGGGCTATTCAGGCGCGGAATTGGCCAACCTCCTTAACGAGGCCGCGCTCCTGGCCGCGCGGACCAACAAGAAGGCCGTCAGCATGCCCGAGCTCGAAGAGGCTCGCGACAAAGTCCGCTGGGGTCGCGAGCGGCGGAGCATGGCTATGACCGATGAGGATAAGAAGTTCACTGCCTGGCACGAAGCCGGCCATGCCCTCGTCAACGTGGTGCTCCAGCACACGCATCCGCTTCATAAAGTCACAATTATTCCTCGCGGGCAGGCCCTCGGTTCCACGATGTATCTGCCCAAGGACGATATTCTCAACCGCAAGCGCAAGGAAATGCTCGATATCATCGCGGTGACGATGGCAGGTCGCATCGCGGAGGAAATCGTTTCCCAGGATTTCTCGACCGGCGCCACCGGCGACATTCAGCAGGCAACGACTCTTGCCCGCGCGATGGTCTGCCAATACGGCATGAGCGAAAAGCTCGGCATGGTGCAGTATGGTGACAATAGCGAATACGTTTTCCTCGGCCGCGAAATGATTCGCAGCAAGGACTACAGCGAAAAAACGGCCCAGGAAATCGATGACGAAGTCAAACGCATCATCGACGAGGGCTATCGCAAAGCCAAAGCGATCATCGACGCGAATCGCGCCAAGCTGGAATTAATTGCGAACTGTCTGCTTGAATACGAAACTCTGGAGGGTTTCCAGGTCGAAGAAATCGTGCTCACCGGCAAGTTCACTCCGCCTCCGCCAGCGCCCGACGTCACGCCTCCGACCGGCGCGCAAGCCGCCACACCTTTGGGCGATGTTGTTCCCAAACCGCCCAAACCCGAAATCGGCGGCCTCGGCTCACCCGCTCCGGCAACCGCCTAAGCGGCTGACCGGACACCTTTTAGCAGCAGAAGTATCCCAACGGCCAATTCGTCCGTGACCGACGTGTCTTCTCGCGGCTCGGAAACAATCTGTTTGAGTGTCTCTGGAGCGGCGATAACACCTTGCCGGATGGGCACTTCCCAGCTTTCGGTGCTGAAGCTCACTTCTATGCGCTTGGAAGCTTTCATGGGACCTGTGTTTGGCACTTAAACGGATGCCGTCTCTCTTTCTTTCAACAAATCGTGCGCTCGTCTGCGCGTGAAATTGCTGCTCGTCTGTCTCCGAAGAGGGCGGTAGCTTCAGGCCGTATGACGAAACGCGAGGTTTTGGACACCCACCAAAAGGCGCTCCACATCAACCTCGATCCGAGCAAGTACGGCACCTTCGCCGAAATTGGCGCAGGCCAGGAAGTGGCGCGCTGGTTCTTTCGCGTAGGCGGAGCCGCAGGCACTATCGCCAAGAGCATTTCCGCCTACGACATGACGATCAGTGACGCGATTTACGGCCCCGCGGAGCGTTACGTCACGCGTCAGCGACTTCAGGCGATGTTCGACCACGAATACACCCTGCTGGAGCAGCGGCTGAAATCAGTGCGTGGTCCGACGACCCGCTTCTTCGTCTACGCCGACACGGTCAAGGCTCGCGGTTACAAGCAGGTCGACGAGTCGCACGGCTGGATGGGCGTGCGCTTTCAAACACAGCCGCTCGGCGAGCCCTCCCAAATCCTCGTTCACGTTCGCATGCTGGACAAAGAAAACCTCCAGCAGCAGGAAACGTTGGGCATCATTGGCGTGAACGTTATTTTTGGCGCGCTCTACCACCATAACGATCCGCGAACGCTTATCGAATCGCTGATGGACAATCTCACCGCCGATCGTGTCGAAGTGGACATGATCAAATTCAGCGGTCCGGCTTTTGAAAAGGTCGATAACCGGCTGATGACCCTGGAACTGGTGCGGCAGGGCCTGTCCAATGCCGCCATGTTTACCGCCGACGGTGAAGTCGTGCAGGCGGCAGAGATGCTCTACAAGAAGCCCATTCTCGTCGAACGCGGCAGTTTCCGGCCCGTCACCAAAGTGACCCTCGACATGCTCGAGTGCGCCCAGGCGCAATTCGTCCAGGAACCGGCCGTGGAGGGCGAAAAGATCGTCGTCCTCATGGAGATGACTCTCAAGAACCTCACTACCGAATCGGGTATCGATTACAAAGACTTCCTCGATCGCGTTGACCTGCTCGGCTCGCTCGGCAAGAACGTGCTCATCTCGAATTACGCGGAATTTCACCGCCTCGCCGCCTATTTATTTCGCTACACCAAGAAAATGATCGGCATCGTCATGGGCCTGCCCACCTTGCGCGAGCTTTTCGAAGAGAAATACTACACCGATCTTGAAGGTGGAATTCTCGAATCATTCGGCCGTCTATTTAAGAACGCGTTGAAACTTTACGTTTATCCCCATCGGGACAGCGCGACTGGCTCGCTCATCACCGCCGGCAACTTGCGCGTCGCGCCGAACCTCCGTCATCTTTACTCCTACATGATCGAAAATCTTTACATCCAGGGCATCCGCGATTTCGACGAAGCATGTCTGCCGATTTTTTCGCGCGATGTGCTGTCGAAGATCCGGCAAGGTGATGCTTCGTGGGAACAGATGGTCCCTCCGCAGGTCGCTGCCTTGATCAAAGATCGCCAGCTCTTCGGTTACCACGGATGAATATGAGCGAACGGCTCTCGCAGCGCGTCTGGTTCATTTCGCTCGCTCTCGCGGCCCTGCTCGGTTGCAGTGGCAAAAAGCAGGACGAATTCACAAAGCTGACGAACACGGGCAAAAATTATTACGATCAGGGGCAGTTTGACAAAGCTATCGCAGCCTTTGAGAGAGCCGTCCCGCTTCAACCCGAACACCCCGATGCGCATCTGAATCTCGCCAACGCTTACCTGCGAGCAAATCAACCCCAAAAGGCCCTGCAGCATGCTGAGGAAGTCCTGAAGCTCGATCACAGCTCGGGAGCGGCTCATTACATCAGTGGCTGTGCATCACTTCGATCAGGCAAGCCCCTCGAAGCTGTTAAGTCGCTGCAACAAGCCAAGGACATTGACCGCACCATCAACGCCGTCAGCTTTCAGCTCGGCCTTGCACACCAGCAGGCCGGGAACTTTGCGGATGCCGCCGAACAATTCCAGGAAGTCGTGAAGTTCGAACCCAACCACGGCGCGGCGCACTACGCATTGAGCCAAGTGTTGCTCCGTTTGAACAGAACCGGCGAAGCTCAACAAGCCCTCGCCCAGCACGAGAAAATAAAAGCCGGGCAACCAACGCGAATCACCGATCCCGCCCTGTTCGAAAAATGCCGCTACACCGAAATTCGCGCTCCCTTCGAACTCGAACAACCCGATCTAAAGGGCATCGCAGTCACATTCACCGATGCCACAGCCAAGGCATTTGGCAGCGCCGCGGGCACGTACTCCGGGCCAGTGGGCGTCATCGATCTGGAGCATACCGGCTGGAACAGCCTTTTCGCGGTCGAGAGCAATTCCTTTCGGCTCTTGCTCAACAGCAACGGCACTTTTCAGGTCCAGGAAACTGCAATGCCCACCCTTCCCGACGCCAAGTACACACAGGCGTTCGTGGCCGATTTCAACAACGACCGCTACGACGACGTTGTTGTCCTTGGGGACAAGGGGTCACACGCCTTCAAGCTGGCGACGAATAGCGGAATTATGGATGTCTCCCGTTTCTCACGACTCGCCCAGGTCAGCGCGCAAAGTGGCGCTCTGGTCGATCTTGATTTTAGCGCCAAACTCGACCTTGTAATCGTCCGTCCTCCCACCAATGCCGTGCGCTATCTGCGTAATCTTTCCAACCCGTACTTCAGCGACAATACCACCAACTCCGGTATCCCGTTGTCGCTCTCCGGCGCGCGGCAACTCGTTGTAGAAGATTGGAACAATGATGAACTGCTAGACTTGTTTATCGTTCGCGACGGCCAGCCTCCTCTGTTGCTGATCAAACAGCGAGGTGGCCCTCTCGTCCAAACAAACATTGATCTACCCGCTGCCACGATGATTGCTGCAGGAGATTTGAACAACGATTTGCGATTCGATCTCGCGATTCTCACGGGTTCCGAAATCGTCTGCGTCTTCAACGGCATCCCGGAACGCAAATCCATTCCAGTCGGCGCGTCAAAACCGACGGCTCTCCAATTGATCGATTACGATAATGATGGCTGGCTCGATATCGTTCTGGCGGGAGACAGTCTGCGCGTCTGGCGCAATCGTGGCAAAGCCGGATTCGAGGAACGTACCGCTGCACTCGGTCTGGACAAGATTCGCGCGGGCCGCATTGCTGGCGTGTCGGCCGCCGACTTTGATCGCGACGGTGATACCGACCTTCTTTTGACGCACGAAAACGGCGGCCTCCAACTTCTCAGCAACCAGGGTGGCAACAAAAATCTCCAGGTGAAAATCGATCTTGTCGGTCACAAGGCAAACGCCAGCGGCATTGGCACCGTCATCGAAGTGGCCGCGGGCGGATTCCGCGTCGCCCGCCGCGTGACCACTCTCCCGATCGAGATCGGGGTGGGATCACATGGCCAACTCGACGCGCTCCGGGCGCGTTTTGCCGTGCACGTCAACTATGCCGACTTTAAAGTCGATCCGACCAACGTCTTTACGCTCGATGAACTTGTCCTCCCCGAGGGTTCATGCCCGTATCTTTATACGTGGGACGGTGAACGGTTCCGCTTCGTGACCGATCTGCTTGGCGCTGCGCCCGCCGGCCTGCCCGTCGCTGAGGGCCGTTACATCGAAAGTGATCCCGACGAATATGTCTGGCTCGGTGACGAAAAGCTCTTCGCCCCGCGAGAAGGAAATTATACATTGCAAATCACCGAGGAATTACGCGAGGTGCTCTATCTCGATGAGGCAAAACTTGTTGTCGTTGATCATCCGCCCGGTACCGAAGTTCACACCACAGGCAAGCTGCTTCCCGGCAAACCATTTCCGCTTCACGAGCTGATCACGCTCCACAATCGCCATCCACTGTTGCGCGCCGTCGACCATAGTGAAACTGATGTCACGGCGTTGCTTCAGGAGACCGACAGCCGTCGAGTCTCTCCCACGAAATTACGTTCGTCTCAACTGCGCGGCCTCGCGGAAGCACACAGCATTACGCTCGATTTCGGCGATCTCCCTGCCGATAAGCCGCTCGTCCTCGCGCTCACCGGCTGGCTTCGCTTCGGCGGCGGCACCGCGAACGTCGCCGCCTCACTTGAACCCGCTCTCCCCTTCCCGTTCCCCACCCTTGAAGTCGAGGTAAATGGCACGTGGACGCCCGTGCCGGTCATTGCAGGGGCTCCCGCCGGAAAAACCAAAACCATTGTCGTCGACCTCACCGGCAAACTCTCCCCCGGCGCCCGGCGATTGCGTCTCAGCACCGCCTTCGAAATTCACTGGGACCGCATCGCTCTTTTCGAAAAACGCGATAACTCCGAGACGCGTATTGCATTGATGTCACCCGACGTCGCCGATCTTCACTGGCGCGGATTCAGCGAGGTCAAGCACCTCCCCTGGCACGAACCACTCACACCGGATTATGATAGCGTCTATTCAACTGCTCGATGGACAATCACCCCGGCCGGTTGGTGTACGCGCTACGGTGACATCAGCGAGTTGATCGCAAAGCGCGACAATGGCCTGGCACTGATCAACGGCGGTGACGAACTCACACTGAAATTCTCCACCAGCCGTCTTTCGGCGAAGCCGGCCGGCGCGCAACGTGATTTCTTCCTCTGGTCAGTCGGTTGGGACAAGGACGCCGATTTTCACTGCGTTCGCGGCGCCGAAGTCGAACCGCTCCCATGGCATGGAATGAACGACCAAAAATATGGTCACGAAGCGCGCCCGGAATTCCCCAGTGACCAACTGATGAAACAATACAACACTCGCTGGGTCGGTCCCTACACTCTCTCGCGGAGGTAGAGCGCAGTGCCCTCACTGCGCCGCGAACCACCAAAACCTAACTCCCACTGCTCGCGGACTTTGGCGGCGTGGCCGGATTTAAGTTGCCGCTCTGCAAGCGCAACGCGATTTCCTTGTCGATGTCGCCGGCGAGGTCCGCGTCGGGTCCACCGCCCTTCGTGCGGGCCTGGACCGTTACCTTGGTCATCGTCGTGTCCACCGGCTCCACTCTCACCCAAACCGTGCGCGTGTTCACGGACGCCTCCAACGTGCTCTTCATCACGTCCTCACTGTAAACCTTGCCCCTGAAATTCAGCACATCTTTCGCTGCCGTCCAGATTTCCATCGGGGAGCGCTGGTAACGCGCCTCTTTTTTGTCATTAGCGAACGGCAACCCAACCTGCTGCCGTCCATCTACACTGGTCACGCAGCCCGACACCACGCAGACCAGCGCCACTCCGCAGACCGGAACGATAAATTTGAGTTTCATTAGCTCTATGCAATCAAATGCAGCGCCGCGGTCAAGCGACTTTTAGAATGCGAAATTGAAAACACGCCTCTGGCAAGCCACTGTAAGTGCTGTGGAACGACTGATTAAGGTCTGGGCGCTCGCTTGCCTCTATTTGTCACTGGCCCTTTCAACCCCTGCTCAGCGGCCCATGCGTTTTAGTCTCCAAACCGATCTTTTGGACCTCACAAACTGTCTCGCGCAGCCCGGCAGCGTGCCTATCCCTCTCGGATCCACCAACGCCAATATTGAAATCATCAATTGGACAACCAAACCCGTCAGGACCAATGGGGCCGGCGAGTTCATCATCCGATTCAAACGACCGACGACCGTCGGCACTCTCATTCAATACGAGGGCGGACAAGTCTCGGTCGAAATCAGCAATGAGTGGGTGAACGTGCCGGCTCCCCTGGACGCCGGGCGCAAGTTACAAACCGTTCCCCTGCCCTACGCGCAGGTGTTCACCGCGTTGAAAATCACCGTCCCGCCGGAAAAGACAAACGACGCCTATCAATCGCATTTGTCGTTCGCGACTATGATTCCCGTGCGCGCGATAAATGTCGCTCCCGCAGCCACGGCCTCCGCCACTTCCGTCGCGCCAAACAGGAAACCCGAAATGCTTCTCGATGGAATCGTCGACCCTAAAGAAAATTTTTCCACGACTCCACAAAAGCAGAATGTTACACCCGAAAAATCAGCATCGGTGACCCTCACATGGCCCGCGTCGCAGCGCTTTCGCGGCCTTGGTTTATTTCGTGGCAGTTCGGACGAAGGAGTCGGTGAGCCACTCATTGAGTCATTTTCCGGCAACGACAACCCGGCGCAATCGACCAACGAATGGAACCCTGTCTTCACGCGCTCGACTCCGCCCGGATTATTTCGCTCCAACCAATTCTTTGTTGCCATGGAAATGCAGAGCACCCGCGCCTTGCGATTGAGCGCCACTGGCGGAGTCGACCGGCTTGCTCTCGGAGAAATCCTCGTCTTTCAGGAGCTCGGCGCTGCGCCCGCGCCTTCCGCGGTCATTTCATCCGCGCCGAAGACCTACACCATCGCGCATGTCCCGGCCGGCAAAATTAAAATCGACGGCAAAGATGACGAATGGCCTGCCGAACGCATCGACGGCTTCGCGCTCCAATACGACGACGACAATCTCTATGTGCTGTTCAAAGGCAAAGACCCGCACGCGACTTTCGAGAACAAAGGCACCAATTACTTCGAGCTGTTCCATACGGGCGACGCCCTCGATGTAATGCTGCAGACGCGCCCGGGACTCACCCCTGGCCGGCTCGATCCCGCCCCGGGAGATGTGCGTCTGCTGTTTGCAATGTTCCAGGGCAAACCGGTCTGCGTCTTCTACAACTTCCGCAATTCCGAACTCCTGGGTCAATCCGTCACCTTCAAGTCGGAGACCAAAACCGTCTGGTGCGACAAAGTCGAACTGCTCAAGGACGCGAAGATCGACGTCAAACGCGGCGACGGCGAATATACTTTGGAAGCCAGCATCCCCTTACGCGCGATAAACCTGCTCCCCGCCGCGTTGGCCGAAACGCGCGGCGACGTCGGGCGAGTGGTGAGCGACGCCACCGGGACGAAAGCCGTCCAACGTGTTTACTGGTCAAACAACAACGTCCTCCCAATGGGCGACCTGCCGGACGAAGCCACCGTTCAGCCCGCATATTGGGGCACATTCAAATTTGCTGAATAAGCCAAAATGAGGAATTTCCTGGGTAGTTGACCCACCTCCGAGGCGGGGATTTCACCCTCTTCCGTCGCCTTGCAATCCGATAAATAAGATACAGCGATGACGCGCCAACATCGTTTCTGTCCCGCCTGTTCCCAAAGTCCGTCCCTCACAATTTCTTCGGAGGTTTGCTGAAACAAAAATCAACTTAGCGAAAGGGGTAAGTTCATGGGAAAAAAATCCGACCGTAGTTACATCTGCGCACGCGCTGCCGTACGCAAGAGTAGTTTCATCTCAAATACAATCCTCGCAATAGTCGCCGCGAGCGCGCTGGCTTTTATCGGCCCTCGCGCATCGGCCGCCGATTGGTTCGTGGACGGCACGTTTGGGAATGACGCCAATTCGTGCAGTTCGACTGTCTTCGCCTGTCGAACGATCCAGGCCGCCGTCGACAAGGCCTTTGCCGGCGATACCATCCATGTCACGTTCGGTACCTACCCGGAACCCGCTCCGGGCCCTTTGACGATCAATAAACAGCTTACGCTTCTGGGTAACCAAGCGGGTGTCGATGCGCGTACCCGTGCCGGGCTTGAATCGATCGTGACCGACCCGCAAGGAACGAGCGTCAGTGCCGATGGAGTAATTTTGGCCGGATTCACGTTTCAGGGCAGCGTAAGCGCCTTTCCCGGCTTTGGCATCTGGCTGAACCCGGGTGTCGGCGGCACGGTCATCATTGAGAACATCATCCAGAATAACATCGTTGGCATCGGCCTCGCCAATGACGGCGCTCAAGCGTTCATTCGCTTCAATCTGATCCGAAACAACAATGTGCCCGGTAGCGCCTCAGGCACGGGCATCTATACGGACCAGTTTGTAGGCGGATCAGTGATACGCAACGTCATCATCGATTCAAACGCCTTCGTCGGGAACAACGATGCTGGCATCGACAGTAGCAATACCGATCCTTCAGGCGGCGTGTATGACGTCGAGGTTTCAAATAATTCTTTCAACGCCAATGGTCGCGCGGTGGTGCTCTTTAACACTCACAATTGGGTGATTCGCGACAACAGCATCCCAAACAGCACGCTTCCCGGGAGCGCATCGGTCCGCATCTTCGATAACAACAGCAATCTCGCGATTGGTGACAACGACATCCTCACAGGAGCCTTCCATGCCATTCGCCTGAGCTTCCTCGGTATTGTTGGAGGTCCGAGCTCGGCGGTGCGAATCAACTACAACAACATCGGCACCGTGGGGCCAGGGAGCTTCCCAGGAGACGGACTGCTCGTCGATCCCGGCAGCCACGTTGGAACCGTGAATGCCGAGTGTAACTGGTGGGGCTCGCCTACCGGTCCGATCAATCCGAGCAACCCGACTGGCACCGGTGAAGAGGTCGTGGGGGATGCGGACTTCACTCCATGGCTTAGCGCGCCGAGATCGGTTGGCGCATGCGTCGGCGGCATCTCGACGCCGGGTAAAGTAACCGGCGGCGGCCAGATTCCCGGCGAAGACCCGGTCTTCTCTCCACTCGGTAACCTCATTTCGTTGCCAGCCCTCATTCCGAGCCTGACCAATCCCAAAGGAAAGGCGACGTTCGGCTTCACGGTGAAGTGCTGCCCGGCGAGTGGAAATCTGGAGTATAACGATCACGAGGCAGGCGTGCGCATTAAGGCCCAATCCATCGACAACCTCGTCATCACGACTGGCAGTTGTGGCGCAAACACACACGCCACATTCACGGGAACCGCGCAAGTCATTCGCTCTTCAGGCACGACTACCGAGCCGTTCACTGTCGAGGTTGATGACTGCGGCGAGCCGGGCACGATGGACACCTTCGCGATCAGGACGACAACATACGCCAACGGGCCAGACACCTTGATTGGCGGCAACATTAAGATCCATCGCTAACAGCGTGGACAATCTGGCGAAGCGGGACGACAAATCCCGCTTCGTCAATTCCCCGGATATCAAGTCTCAGCTTCGCTCCGCGTGGGCGGCCAAATAGTCACGAGCTGACTGGACCTCCAAAGCCACACAAAAAGTAATGCTCCGTTTGGCAAATCTCAAAGTGCCAGCCAAGCTCCTGTAAACGCGCGGTTAGATCCGCCGGCTCGTAGAAAACTTTATACACCTGAAACTCACGCCCATCATTAAGCCGCCGACGTCCCACCATCATATCCGGCTCTGGCAGCCGATGATCGACTGCGGTCGAAGTCGGGTCCCGCCGCGAATCCAAGAAAAACACTCGCCCGCCTGGCGCAAGACACGATCGCACGAGTTTCCAAAATGCAGCGAACCGTTCTGGCGGCACATGCGAAAGCCAGAAGCCAAAGAACACCACATCGAACTCCTCACTCGGTTGCCACTCGAACAAGTCGGCCTCGACATACCGGACCAGCGGCGATCGCAACCGCGCCGCGTTCACATCGAGCATCTCCCGCGCCCCATCGATTGCAGTCAGACGCGACGCGAACGGCAGCAGCTTCTCGGTCCAAATACCGGAACCGCACGCCAGTTCTAAAATTCGCCCCGCAGGCGCGAACGCCTTCAGCGCCGATGTTACGACAGAGGCATCAGCGAACCATTGCGCATTGAGTGCAGCGCCGCGATCGTAGCGACCCCTCCGCAGCCACCACTCGTCATATTCATGGGCGCGCGCACGATAATAATCGAGCTGCTCGCGCAACCGCGTCGCGCTTTCGCTTTGCTCCTCCACGCGATGAGTCATTCGACGTGGACGCGGTGAAAGCGGGATCGGCTCACCATGGCAGTTTAATGATTGCGCTCCCCTGATCAATCCTGATCCCTATCTCACTCCGTTGTGGCGGTCGCCAAAATCGTCATCTCCTACTATGAGAGTGATTAGTCTTGGAAGGGGTGCCCTTTTTACGCCGGTTCCGCGCACTTCTGCGGCAGCGGCGGTTTCACGCACTTGCCCCAGAACTCAAACATGCTCCGAAGAATCTCCTTCAAATTCTGATACACCATCGGCTTCACGAAATACGCGCTCGCGCCAAGGTCGTACGCCACCTTGATGTCCTGCTCCAGGTCCGACGCGCTGAAAACGATCGTCGGCATCACCGAACACTCCGGGTGCTTGCTCAACCATCGCAGTACATCCATGCCGCTCAGCCGCGGCATCTTGATGTCGAGCAGCAACACATTCGGGAATGGATACGCCTGCCGGTCCCCGTATTTCTCTTCGCCCTTCAAATAATCGAGCAGTTCCCGCCCGTCCCGGACAATCCGCACCGTGTGCTCACACGCAATTTCCGCCAGCGCGTTCTCTAATAGCGTGATGTCATCTTCGTCATCCTCTGCGATGACCACCGTGAGCTTCTCCTCCCATTCGCGGCCCCGAGAACTTCTGTAATCCGTCTGGCTCTTCTCCATGGCAACATCGTGACAATGTTAAATCCTTGAAATCCCCTCGATGCGAGTACCCTCGCACACCGAAGCCGAAACACAAGGCATGCTCTTCACCTGATTACTGATCATGATTACTGATTACCGAATACTGATTTCTCTCGCTTCACCCAGTTCTCCCGGCGAAAACAAAGCATGAAAAGCGACACGACAATGCTTGGCCGCTCAGCTCTCGACCCGGAAATCGAGGCCGTCATTCTCAAGTCCACACGCCGCAATCTTCGCACTCACCTCTCCAACAATCATGTCGAGGAAATGCTCCGCCGACTCATGGCGCACCTCGCCGACAGCGCCCGATACATCGCTCTCACCATGCAACTCGTACGGCGCACCCTCGCAGGTGGTAAGAATGTTCATGACGACGCCCAGATGAAACTCGACGTCGTCGCCGACGCCATCCTCAAGAATCGCCTCGAGCAGGAAACCGCTTTCGACATCGGCCAGTTCGCCTCCGAAGAGCAGGACAAAATCCTCATCCTCAAAAACAGCCGCGGCCCGTACTCCGTCACAGTCGATCCCCTCGACGGCAGTTCACTCATCGACGTTAACCTCGCCGTCGGCACCATCATCGGCATTTATAAAGGCACCATTCTCAATCGACGGCCGGCGCGCAAAAATCTCGTCGCCGCGATGTGCATCGTCTACGGTCCCCTCACCACGCTCCTGTACACCGCCGGACGCGGCACCCACGAATTTGTCCTCGACCCGACCGGCAACTTCGTTCTCAGCAATGAAAACCTTGAGCTGCGCCCGTCGGGCGAAATCTATTCTCCGGGAGGACTCGCCAGGGTTTGGCTTCCTAACCACGCGCGGTTCATCCGGGATCTGGAGAAACGCGGCTACAAGCTCCGCTACAGTGGTGGATTGGTCCCGGACTTCAATCAGGTCATGCTTAAGAAGGGCGGCGTGTTCGTGTACCCCGCGCTCGCCGATTCACCGAAGGGCAAAATGCGCCTCCTCTTTGAAGCCTTGCCACTTGCGTTGCTCATGGAACAAGCCGGTGGCCGCGCCACCGACGGCGTGCGCGACATCCTCGACATCGTCCCCAAGGACATCAAGGACCGCACCCCCCTCTACATCGGCAGCCGCGCCGAAATCCAACTCGCCCGGCGCTTTCTCACCACAAAATAACCCGCGGAACTGATCACTGATTACTTCTGACTGATCCCTGCTTACTCCCGCTTCCAAACCACCAAATAAGCTTTCGACCCGGCGAGGCTTTCAAATTTTTCTGGACGACCAACTCCCGGCATCGTGTAGCAAATCCGTAAAGTATCCCCTTCGATCGAGTAGATGCCCTGCGCTTCCTTCCCTTTCAGATCACCCTCAGTGCCGGTCATGTTAATCTGTTTCGGAGTTTTTGTCGCGTCGACCGTGTAAGTGCTGTCGAACAGAACTTCGGACCCTTTTTCCGTTTTGTAGCGGTCGCGCGTTAATGTTAAGCGCAGCAAGCCCACCGTTTCCTTCAGCAATTGCTGCCCATCAACGACCGCCGAGACGCATGCCCATCTTCCTTCCAGCTCATTTGTGCCATTCATCTTAAGAGCGATTTTTGTTTGCGCGCTGACGCAAGCCAAAGTCGTCAGCGCATAGGTTAACCAAACCATTTTCATTACGCGACTTATCATGGATCGAATCGGCAGAAACCGCTTCTCGAAAATCACTTTTTTACGCGCCGATATTCCGTGGGCGAAACGCCAAATCGTTTCCGAAACAATGTGCTGAAAGACCCGAGACTCTCAAACCCGACTGCCAGACAGATTTCTGTCACAGGCAACTCACGGTCCGCCAGCAGGCGCCGGGCTTCCTCCAGTCTTCGCGCGGTCAGGAACTGATGTGGCGTCTCTCCGAATACCTGCCGAAACGTCCGCAACAGATGATTCGGCGACATGCACGCTACCTGGGCAATCGCTCCCAGTGTGAGCGGTTCGGAAAATGATGCGTTCGCATAATCACGCGCGCGCCAAACCCGTCGATACAATTCCTCGCGCGTGCTCCGGCGCACATTCTCCAGGCGCTCGGGCTCTCTCGAAGTGATTTCGTGCACCTTCAGCAACCGCTCCATGATCGCATAAACCGCTTCCAGCAGTTCGCCTCGTTCCGCGTTCGCATACGCTTTCCGCAGACGCAGCAATACCGGTGAAAGCACTCGATCATGCGCATAATTCTTCTCAAAAAATCGGATCGGTGCAGCCCGCCCAATACCCCCTTCATCCAGCAGTCGTTGCGCCTTCAGTGAGAGACTTTGCTGTACCTCCTCGGCAAACCCTTGCGCGAAGAACAAGCAAAACGATTCCACTGGTTGCGGCGATTCGATGTTGATCGAGTAAGTCTGGCCTTCGTTCAACACCAGATAACCGCGGTCATCCACGGCGTGATGTCCGCATCCCACCCGATAATGAGCCCGGCCTCCAAAAAACGCTTTGATTGAGAGTTGACCCGCGCCCTGCCAATAGTACTCCCGCGCCCGTTCATGAAGAACCCAGCAGTCCGTCGCTTTCGGCGGACCCTTGCTGTGCATCGCCTCCAATGCCGATGCATGCCCTGGCACTGATTTGATCACGCGAAAAGCACACTGTGCCGAACTTCCCCGAAAAGCAATATCTCTCGCTATAAGAAGATACCGATTCCTGCCCAGCTGATGGCTGATTAACTCTGTCGCTCAAATCAAAAATCCAAAATTGAGAATGTGCCGTTGTAATTATCCGTGCCTCAGCTAGGTTAAGCTATCATGACCAACTGCCGCCTTATTGGCTGCTTTATCGCAATTCTTTGCGCCTGTTGCGTCCAGGCCGCATTGCTGCCGGGCACTATCTCGGTTCTCCCAACCGCAACCAACCGGGTCATCCCGGTCAACGTCACCCCACCCACCAACAATGTACTGGTGAAGCTGTCGCAAGACCCGCTTTTCGGTGAGAGCAATGGCGTCCGAATTACCATCGCCAATTTGCATTCCAACCTCGATTACGCCGACCTCAATATTACTTACCCAAACGGTGTGCCCGGGGGGCGCGGCTTGACCGCCGGTTTGCCGGGGATCACGAATGAAGTGCGCGTCCTGTTTGTCCCGGTCCGGCTGACCGACGGCGCCGAGTTGCCGTCGTACGCGACGAACGGTTGGTTTCAACGCCTGATGTTTGGCGAGGCCAACGGTCCCGATGCTCGTAACGTGCCAAACAGCGTCAAAAGATATTTCGAGCAGAACAGTTATGGCCACGTGCAGATCACGGGCGATGTTTACCCTGATTGGGTCACGGTGCACACACCGCGAGAGTACACTTCACGGGAGGTATGGACCATTCCCGAGTTGCTGGTGCATGATGCGGTGGAGACCATCAAAGCGCGCACACCTTCCTTTTTCGACGGTAAGAAGTACACGTTCATTATCATCGCTATGCCCGGCGAATTCGCGGCCATTTATAACAGTTACTACGAGCAAAGTTCGTCCTGGTGGGATGACCCGGACGGCAATTTCGCCGGGTATTTGCATATCGACCTCCCAGTCGAACCGACGTCGCTGCTCCTGAGCCCGATCCGCAATGAGATCAACACCGTGAGCAATTCTCTCTACGTGCAGACGGCATTTCGGGCGCAGAATGTCCTGGGTGTGTGGCTGGAGAACGATCGTCGCACCAATTTCTTCGCCGGCGGCACAGTTGATTTCAACCAAAATCTGATCACTCTCGGTACTCCGGTTCCAACCGGACAAAACGTTACGGTCGACTACAGCGTCGCAACGTTTTATCGGCAGTGGGATTCGACCCAGGCGTTCTTTTCGGCCAGCCAGGTCAGTACTTGGTACGGAACATTCCTCCATGAATTTGCACATGGCCTGGGACCTCACATCTCCTTCAGTGGCACCGATTACATAGGCGATCTCTATCTTAGCGGTGATCTGATCGTGGATTACGGCCTGATGTCCGGCGGCAATCACAACGCGAAAAACGGTTTTGCTCCCCTCTGGAGTGATCCTGCCTGCCTGGACGCGTACACGAAGTTCGCCCTGGGTATTCTGCAGCCGTACGAACTGCGCTATGGCGAAAATGAAGTCAATTTGCGTGTGTACGCCGCGGAGGAATTTCCCTACACCTCCCGCACGAAGCTTATCAAAGTTCCCTTATACCCTGACGGCGCCCGTCCTCGTCGCCGGTATGGGTCTTTTGATTATGCGGGCGAGGACTATCTGCTCATTGAGTTGCGAAAGAAGCGGCCCGTTCCCGGGATTCACAATTTTGACCTGGCTCTGCCGCACGAAGGGGTGCTCATTTACGAAGTCAGCGAGGCCAACAAATCAACCATCGGCGCCTTTTGGCAGAACTACGTTCGGATCATTGACTCAACCCTCACTTTGCCGAACAACTATCCCTTGTTTTCAGAGCCCCTCTTCAACCTCCGAGCTTCGTTGTCCTATACTGCCGCGCCATTCGGCTTCGATTCGGGACGCTTCGAATACGTCCACGGCGCTCAATGGCAAAGTATCGGGAACTCAAACTTGAACTTTCGTCTTGAGGGACGCGGGGTCACAACGATTTACGCAAAATTTGGCGACGGTCTTACCAATGAAAGTCCCGTCGCTTCTGCAAGCATTGTTTTCAATCCGTGGCTTGACGCAAACGGCAACGGAATCGATGACGCCTGGGAAGTAAGATATTTTGGCTCGCTCAACTCGACAAATGGCGCGCCCACCGCTGATCCCGATGGCGATGGTATGTCGAACCTGGCAGAGTTTCAGGGGGGGACCAACCCAACGAATCGCGCCAGCGCGATCACCTTCTCCGGGCGTATTGTAAACGGGCAATTCACGGTCCGCATTCCCAGCATCGCCGGCGTGCCATATCGCATCGAGTACACACGCGACGTCGTACGCCCACGCTGGATCAGTGTGTTCGACCCTGTTTATCCGATCCCTGGGGATGGTACGCTCCACGAATTCGTCGATTACGAGCTCTTTTTGGGAAAGACGCGCTTCTACCGTCTTGTAGTGCCGGAGCGGTGAGCGCGGCGTGAAATGGCATGATACGTGATCTGTGCAAGTTCGTTATGACAGGCTGCTTGCTTCGATCAATGATTTACGCGTCACTGATTTGCGTCACCGTCTCTTCGGCACAGCAGGTCCTGCAAGTGCGCTGGCCAACAACTCATGGCTCACCGCCGCTTCCGCTTGCTGACATCAGCCCGGAGTGGAGGCCTCTGCTTCGCGCCGGAGTAGCCAGCTTCTCCGAAGAAACGGTCATCGCCACAGCGTTAACCCAGGCAGATGCGCTGGGACTGCGCCAGGACGAAGCGACGAAACTTCAGACACTCTTCAGGGAATATTATAGGAGAGTGCGGCAATCAAAGCTGTTTGCGGAATTTCCGTCCGCACTCCCGTACTGTCTTGCCGAACGCAAGCCGTCGGAGGGTCTCGCCTCAGTATACGTCCCCGCCACTGTTTCGAAGCAGACAAAATCCATAATTTTCCTGCACGGGTTCGGTGGAAGCGTGCTCGCGTATCTGCACTATTTCTCCACTGTCTTTTCCAACCACATGATCATCTGTCCCGCTTACGGAATCAGTCCCGCGGATATCCCGCCCGCCTACGTTTTGGAAGCATTCAAAGCAACGGAAAGTCGTTTGAAAACAAAGCTCAATTCGCCTCTGATCGCCGGCTTGTCCGCGGGCGGGTTTGGGGCGTGTCGCGTTTACACTCAGACGCCCTCTTCATTCCGGGGCCTCATTTGCCTCGCCGCATTTGCGCCAAACGATGTGGGCACGAAATGGAATTCGCAGATGACGGTTCGGTTCCTCGTCGGCAGCAAAGAATCCTATGTGGCCGATGGCTCGTTTCGGCAACAAATGCTTAGCCTCAATCCAAGGGTTAACAAATTGGATTGGAAACTCATCGATCAGGCGGATCACTTTTTTCTCCTGTCCCATGAGCGCGAGACCAAGGACGTCCTCCGAGTCTGGGAACAGCCTTAATTCCAAAGCCACTCGCCTGTTGCAAAGTAACAAAAACGTCATATAATCGTTACAAATGATTTCCCGATGGATAGCGCTCGTGTGCTTGTTGTGTACACTCGGGCTCGGCCGAGCTGAAAACGGCGATCTCATTCGCATGGGCGATCTTTGGCGCTATCACAAATCCTCGGCTCCCACCGCCAGGCCGCACGCCGACTGGCACAAACGTGAGTTCGATGATGCCAAATGGCGCTTTGCCTCCTCTGGTCTGGAACTTCCTGACGAAGACGAAGGTCTGCGTGGAACAGGCCAGGGCGGTTACATGTTTCAACGCCGCACCTTCACAGTAAAGGATCCACGATCGATTCGGTCGCTCACTCTTCACGTCGAGCATGAACACGGTTACGTGGCCTACCTGAATGGCGTTGAGATCGTTCGCTATCAGGGCCGGGGAATTCGCTATCCAACAGCGCAGGAAAAGGCGTCGGGAATGGAAGACCCGCAACTCACTGTCGGTGTTCACGACGTGTCGCAATTCGCGAGCCTGCTCGTCGCAGGTGAGAACGTGCTGGCTCTCGAAGGCACTTACACCGGTGAGAGCATGTCTACTCTGTCGCTTGCCGCGACGCTCACGGCTAATTTTCCGCGCGGACCGTTCGTTCAGAACAGCACGCCAACAAGCATCCAGGTGATCTGGCGCACCGCAACGCCCTCCAGCAGTTTCGTTCGTTATGGGCTGAGCCCCGCGGTTTCACTCGTTGTCACCAATCAGGATCTGGTCACCAACCACGTGATTACGCTCACTGGCTTAACGCCGGATACGAAGTATTTCTACCAGGCGGGAAGCGCCACCAATGCGACTGACGACCCGCTCTGTTCGGAAGTCACATGGTTCCATACGCTCAAGACCTCCGGGCCGATTACGTTTTCAGTCCTGGGGGACACGGGCGACGCCAGCACTTCGGCGCGCCAGATCTCCGGCGTTTTGCGGAGTATAAATCCCGATCTCGTGCTCCACGCCGGCGATATCATTTATGGCGGCTTCGACGATCGGACCGTCGATACACGGGTCTTCAACATCTACCCGCAAATGAGAAACACGCCCTTTTTCTTCTCGGTCGGCAACCATGACCTCAATTGCTGTGGCGGCACGCCTGACAATCTCCTGAGCAACTATCAAAGCGCCTTTTACCTGCCGACCAATTCCCTGGACGGCACCGAATTGTTCTACTCATTTGATCATGGCGACGCCCACTTCGTCGCGTTGTTCAACCCGTGGTTCACAAGCTACGTCTTCACCAACGAGAGTCCACAGTATCAGTGGCTCACGAATGATCTCGCCAACAGCCGCAAGAAGTGGAAATTCATGTTCTTTCACAATCCCATCGCGCACTCGGGTGCGCACGCCGCTCAAGATCGGGATTTCAATGAGGTCCCTGATCAGCAGCAATTGATGGAACTGCTTCAGCCCGTCGCTCAGACCTATGGCGTGCAACTGATCTTCAGCGGGCACGACCACAACTTTGAGAAATTTGCCCCGACCAACGGATTGCATCATATGGTTTCCGGGGGTGGTGGTTATAGTGGTCTTTACAGTCTTACGACGCGACACATCGCCACGGCCCAACATCGGCCAATTCATCATTGTCTCAAGGTGACGGTCGACGGAGACACACTGATCGTCCGGGCTTTTGGTGCATCCACCAACTACATCGATGGCTTCGTCATCCAGCGCGCGTTGCCCGCCGATCGAATTTACGCATCAACATGGAATACGGTTGTATTTCCGACGGCCACCCCCAATACGGACGGAAACATCCCAGGGCAGACGTTTGACCTTACGGGCACGCCGATCCTGCCGCGGCATGGCGGCTTTTCAAACCTGGGCGAGTTCTGCGTCAACAATGATTCGACGAATCTTTATTTCGGATTCCGCAACGCGATGTTTTACTCGGACAATAATATATTTCTGTTTGTCGAATCACCCCATCAGGTTGGAGTCACGAGTATGTCCGGCGTCGGCAATGGTATCATCGATCCCAGAGCGCAGGGTGCGGATGGTTTGGATTGCCTTCAAAATCTCTCCTTCTCGGATTTTCAACCGAGCGTTGGCTGCATCCTCGGAGACGAATTTGCCGACCGGACGACCAACAGTTTCACGCGCAACGGCCTTTCATTGAACATCGGCCAGGGTGTTTTCCGCCTGAACGCCAATTTAAGTCCAGTTCTTACCGCACGATTGCAGCAATTCAATCGTTCCCCAGAATCGGCTCCGGTTCCGAACGACAACAATGCAGATTTCATCGTGGTGTCGATTCCGTTCAGCGAACTCGGAGGGCTGCAACCCGGCGACATCGTTAGGGTGGCGGCTGTCGTCGCCGGCCCCGACTTCGATGCCACCGCGCAGACCCGGCAATTGGATACAGCCGCGCTTGGCGTGAGCCTGACCGGTTCCGGCAAAAATCCGGTGACGCTCGGCGCTGTTCGCGTGCGCCTCGCCTTTCCACCTAACATGGATAGCGATGGGGACGGGCTGCTGGACAATTGGGAGTTGGCGTATGGTCTCGATCCCGACAGGGCGGCCGGCAACGATGGCGCGAACGGCGATCCCGACGGCGACGGTTCGACCAACGCACAGGAACAGCTTGCAGGCACCGACCCGCACGATGCGAATTCCGTTTTGCGATTGAGCCTTACGCCTCTCGATTCGAAGTTCTATCGCGTCTCATGGCGCGCTGTGCCCGGCCGAAGGTATCAATTGCAACACGCCGACGATCAGATCACAACGTTCACCGACTTCACTGGATCCGACTGGCCGCGCATGGCGCTTTCGAGCGAAGAGACTTACGAAGACGACGTTTCTGCTTCGTCGTCCTTGCTTCGCGCGTACCGTGTGCGCGTCGCGCAGTAATCACAATCCAGCTCGGTGGGGCCTCGTTACAACAAGTGCCGCCTCAGATACGTCTCATAAATCCGGCAGCGGAGTCGCACATCGGCAGGACTTTCGCCGGCGACAACCCCGGCAGTCCGTAGTCGGTAAAAGCTTGTCGGGTCCGGGCAAGGCTTGCCGCGAAGAATTCCGCGCACGATGTCGCGAAGCCCAAGGTCTTT
>Ga0193697_1000219_pt1 | contig 22880 bp, 19 predicted proteins | sample L3m2metaG_FD_145073 | JGI IMG/M metagenome (GOLD analysis project Ga0193697, IMG submission 145073) | Soil microbial communities from a riparian zone of the East river system, Colorado, United States - L3m2 | ecosystem: Environmental > Terrestrial > Soil > Riparian zone | place: USA: East River... | reverse complement strand
CCCCCGGGCTGGTCATCATGGCGATTGCGGTCATGATCTCGACGTTCGGCTGCAACAACGGGCTCATCCTCTCTGGGGCCCGCGTGTACTACGCCATGGCGGTGGACAACCTGTTCTTTAAGTCGGCCGCCGTGCTGCATCCGCAGTATAAGACGCCCGCCGTCGCGCTCATCGCGCAGGCGGTGTGGACGTGCGTGCTGTGTCTGTCGGGCACGTACGGGCAGCTGCTCAACTTCGTCATCTTCGCCGCCGTGGCTTTCTACATGGTGACCGCGATTGGCTTGTTCGCCCTGCGCCGCAAGCGGCCCGACCTGCCGCGCCCCGTCCGAGCACCCGGGTACCCCTGGCTGCCCGGCCTGTACGTCGTGCTGACCGGCTTGATCGCGATCGATCTCCTGGTGCAGCCCGCGACGCGCACGTACTCGTTCCTCGGCCTGGCGTTGGTGGTGCTCGGCGTGCCGGTCTACTACGGTTGGAGGAAGTGGGCAGCTCCGGCATAGTTGCCGGCCAACGGGCTTCGGGTTATGTTCGGGTATCCCTATGCCGCCCGCACTGCCCTTCAGCAGAGCCCCCGTGGCGCCGCCTCGCCCCCCGGCGAAGCCCGCGCTCTCCCCGACCACGTTGGCCCAGGCTTGCCCCGACTGTGGATCGCCAGCGGTCCCGCAGTCCGGGTGCCTGATCTGCCCCCAATGTGGGTGGGCTCGCTGTGGCTGAGCAGCTGGGGCTGCCGCTCCTCTCGGTCCTGTCGCCCGCACGACCTCTCCCGGTCCTCGACGAGCGCCTGCGCGGCACACGCTTCGTGTCCCTCGCGCCGCAGCGGGTCCTCAACCCACCCAGCCAGACCGGAATGGACTTCTGGTCCCTCAACCCGTACGTCGGCTGCGAGTTCGGTTGCAGCTACTGCTACGCGCGCTTCGCTCACCGCTACGTGGTCGAGCGCGCCCACGACGCCGGCAAGCTGACCGACACGGAATTCGCCGACTACCGCGGACCTCATGGCTGGGAGGCATTCGAGCGGCGCATCTTCGTGAAAGAGCAGATCCTCGGCGCGCTCGAGACCGACCTGAAACGCCTCCCCGCCAACCAGACGATCGTGATCGGTACCGCGACGGACCCCTATCAGCCCGCGGAACGGCGCTTTCGCGTCACTCGGGCCGTGTTGGGCCGTTTGGCGCGGTGCGAGGGCTTGTCGGTCGGGATCATCACGAAGAGTCCCCTCGTCGCGCGCGATATAGACGTCATGCGGCGGGTGCAGGAGCGCAACGCGCTCGAAGTGTACGTCTCGCTGATCACCGTGGACGCTGACTTGGTCCGCACGCTCGAGGCGCGCTCACCGCTCCCCGCGGTGCGCTTGCGGGCGCTCGCAAAACTGACTGCCGCGGGGATCAACGCCGGTTTGATCGTCGCGCCGGTGCTCCCCGGCATCACCGATGACTTGCCCCGCCTCGAAGCCCTCTTCGGCGCGGCGCGGGAAGCAGGCGCGCGCTTCCTCCACGCGGGGCCGCTGCGTCTCTATCCCGCCATCCGTGACCGCTTCCTGCCTCTGCTCGACGAGCACTTCCCCGACCTGGCGGCCCGGTATCGCGCCGCCTACGCGGGCCGCGGCTCGGCTCCACCGGCGTACGCGCGCGCGTTGAGCCGCCGCATCCGCCGTCTGCAGGCGCGATACGGGTTCGAAGTCAACAATGGAATGGTGGATCGGTACCGGAATCGGTTACCGGTGATGCAGCAGGAGCTGCCGCTGGAACGCTAGGACTTGCCTTTGGAAACGATCGCCTGGATCACGGCCCACAGCATCGTCATCGTGAACGGCTTCGCGAGGAAGCGTTCGCGCTCGCTACCGTGGTCGGGACCGCCGAAGGGGTGGCCGCTGATGAACAGGAACCGGCCCGCCAGCTCGGGGCGCACGGCAACGGCCTGACGCCAGAGCCAGACGCCGTCGCGCCGCGGCATCTGCACGTCGCTCACGACGACGTCGAACGGCTGGAGGTCGATGGCGTCCAATCCTTCGACGCCGTCCTCAGCCGTGACGACTTCGCATCCATGTTGTTCGAGGGCCAGGCGCAGGACAGCGCGCACGTGGTCCTCATCCTCGACGACGAGGATCCGCAGTTTAGTCGCGTCGGTCATGATGTCGCCCCGGGGGCGTATGCCGGGGAGTTCGAGGAAACTGCCCAAACTGCACTAGTGCACGAACTGCACATTTGGGATATAGGGCGGGGTCCGGCGGATAGCAAGCAGGACGGTCAGGCGACGTCTGAAGCGGCGGCGCGGCGGGCGCTGCGGAACCGCTTGGCCAGCTCGCGCACCCAGCCGGGGGGGCTGAGGCGGCTCTGCTCGTACGCGGCGGAGACCAGCTGGGCGATCTCGCGGCCCAGGGCGAGGGTCTGCTGGGGGCTCAAGTCGCCGCTCACTTCACGGAGCAGGCGTACGAACTGGCCGACGTTGGGTGGACGGCTGACACGGTGCTGCGCGGCGAGCCAGCGCTCCATTTTTACACGCGTCGCGGATCGAGGAGCGGCGCCGTTGAGAAAGTTGCGCAGTCCGTTGGGACTGATGTTTACCTCCCCTGCAGCGTGCCGGAGCGACTGGCGCGCGACCTCTCGCGCGATCGAATCACGCAAGAGCGTCACGGGAAGCACCGGCACGCCCCGGCGGTCGATTTTCATGTCGACCCCTCCCGGCGTGCACGTTGTGCGGTTTGCCGTCTTCTACACGAAAGTACGCTAGCGAACGACCCGCGAGCCGTCTACCCCCCTGTATAGTGCCCCATCAAATGGAACACAGTCGCTTCGCCGCACACCGGCGCCGCGGGCTGGTAGATGTACCCATAGACGAATGCGGTCCACGGCGGCGGCGTCGCGGTCGTGTCCGCGTTGTCGACGACCATCGCGGCGCTCGGCGGCAACCCCGATGGGCGGATCCGCGTGCAGCCGACGGAGTCTCGCTCCGCGAGCGCCGTTCCCGCCGCGTTGCGCACCACCGTGGGTGGAAGCGGCTCAGCTCGCACCGTGACGTAACCGAACGACAGCCAAGGTACGGAGTTGAGGTACGCGCACACGGCGCAGGGGGGCGTGGCGGTGCGCATCTCGTAGAGGCGCTCGGTCGGCAATCCCGGCGCCGTGCCCGCCGTGTCGAGCGGGACGTTCACCGTGAAGTCGCTTGTGTATCCCTGACCGTCCAGGCAATAGACCGGGTCTTTGTCGACGAGGAAGTAAGGGGCGAACGTCACGGTCGTTGCTTCGGCCGTCACCGAGGGCACGAAGCCCCGGATGATCGCGCACGGCTGCCAGACGACGAGACGCGTGCGAAACGCGTCATTGGCCTGCACCTCGGCCGGCCAGTCCATCCACACGACGGTCGTTTGCATCACGTTCTCATTCTCGCACGCCGCCAACCCGAGTAGCGCTGCAAACGCGAAAGGACGCATGGCTCTCACTCCCGCGTGACGAGGTGGAAGACTTTGGACTCGCCGCACACCGGCGTCGACGACTCGTAGATGTACCCACGCACGAAGGCTGACCAGTACTGCACCGTATCGGCAGGGGGATTATCGATCACGTAGCCAGGGAAAATCCCGAACGGATGCAGCGACACGCAACCGACCGAGTCACGCGAGGCGTAGGCCGTCCCGCCGGCGTTGATGCGGCCGTTCTCCACCTGGGCCGTACGCACCGTGATGTCGCCAAATGTCCGGACCGGCATGGCGGTGAGGCGGTCGGGTGCGTAGACGTTCGTGCCGGCGCGCATTTCGTACGTGCGTGAGAACTCGGCCTCGAGCCCGGGCACATCCGCCTTCGTGTCGAAGAACTGCGCGATGATCCTGATCGAGGCCGTGTCGACGGGAGCACTGCCGGCCACATCGAGGCGGCAGTAGTTCGGCTGACCGGTAATCAGGAAATACGGTTCGAACGTGACCGCTGATTGGTCCACGGTAGGTGCCGTTACGAACTTCAGGACCTGCGCGCATGACGGGCTGTATCCGACCAACCGCGTGGTGAACGGCGTGGTCACCGACACCTCGGCGGGCCACTCCATCCAGCTGACCTGGGCGGGTTCGATGCGGCTGTCGGGTTCGGAACAGGCGGTGACGGGCGCGATGAGCAACAGGACAAACGAGGCTGGGCGCATGGTTAGTTCCTCGTGACGAGATGGAAGACTTTGGCCTGCCCGCAGATCGGCGCAGCCGGCTCATAGATGTACCCCCGCACGAACGCGGTACGATACTGTGTCGTGTCGGTCGGCGGATTCTCGACGACGTAACCCGGGTGAACGCCGTAAGAGCGCAGCGTCACGCAACCGAGCGAGTCGCGCACTGCGCTCGCCACACCGCCAGCGTTGATGCGGCCGTTCTCCACCTGCGCGGTGCTCACCGTAACGTCGCCGAACGTGCGGATTGGGAGCGCCGCGTCGACGCCCCGGGCTAACACGTCGCTGCCGGCGCGGACTTCGTACGTGCGCGAGACCTGGGCTGCGAGGCCGGGCACTCCTGCCAACGTGTCGAAGAAAGCAAAGATCGGGACAATAGATGCCGGCTCCGAAGTGGTCGCCCCCTGGACGGGGAGGCAATTGTTCGGCGGACCGTCGAGCAAGAAATACGGCTCAAACGTGACCGCGGACTGATCCACCGTCGGGGCTGTCACGAACCGCACGATCCGCACGCAATAAACGCCGACCCCCACCAACCGCGCGGTGAACGGCGTAGCGGCCGACACCTCGGCGGGCCATTCCATCCAGGTGACCTGAGCGGGGTGGACCCGTGTATCGGGTTCGGAGCAAGCGACGACGGGGACACCAAGCAACAGGACGAACGAGGCTAGGCGCATGAGACATCCTCCTTTGCGAAAGGGTTATTGAGCAATGCTATCCACGTGGATTACGGCGCGCCGGCGACGACGGAATCCGACCATTCGAGCCAGCCGACGGAGAGGGGCGCGACCGGGGAGTCGTCGTCACAGGCGGGGAGGACGGCAAGAGAAACGCAAGCAAGGAAGCGAACCGGGCGGCACGCATGCGAACCTCGTAGACGGCTACGTCCTCAGTTCTACACTCCGGTCCGCGCATGTGCCAGGCCCTCTTCCTCGGCCCACATCCGCGCGACCTCCCGGATCGTGCCCGGAGCGTTCCCCTCGGCCCGGTTGTTCGCGAGGATGAATGCTTCGATGCGTCGCCGCAACACTTCGCGAATGATCTCGATCAGGTCGCGTCGCAGCTCCGGTTGCGGCTCCTGGATCCGGTCGTAGGGCTCGAATGCCTTCACGGCATCCGCGTACCGCCGCCCGGGCTTCAGCAGCGCCCGCACAACCGTGAAGTCGGCGGGAAACGCCCACGGCTGCTTGAGCTGCTCGCCGATCGTGGGCATCTCGGTCCACGAGTTGAAGACGTGTGCGACTCGGTGGCGCTTCAGGACCTCGCCGTGCAGTCCCGTGAATAGCTCGGGGTTTCGGAGCTCCACTCCGTAACGAAAACCCGCAGGCAGCTCCGCGAGAAACGCGTCGAGCTGATCTGCCCACGCGAGGGGATCGGGAAGATCCTTGCCGCGCATCGCCTGAAACTCGAACACGAAGCACCCAGCGTGGTCCCGGAATGCCCGGGTGTATGGGCCGAGCACGGCTTCCTTGAAGAGGGCGGCGTTCAGGAAGTCGGGGTTCGGTTTCCCTCGCCCCTGATCGAGTCGCTTCACCGTGATCTGGTCCCACACCTTGCTGACGCAGGGGAAGCCCAGGGGGAGCGCCTGCGCGTAGGCGCGCAGTACCTCCTCCGACGGTGGTTCGTAGAAGGCGCTGTCGATCCCCACCGTCCGGAACAGGGGATAGCGGACGTATTCCTCGAGTCGTTTGGCGGGCTGTGGCCCCCGATAGCGGCGGTGGTAGACGTCGCCGTACCACCCGTCGTATGTCCAGGTGGAGGTGCCAAATCGGACATTGGCGGGCAGGCGCCGAGCCAACGCGGCCAGCTCCGCGTCGGGACTGGGAAGGGATTCGAAGCCGTCAAACAGATCAGGCTGGTTCATTCTAGAAACCCAAACATATCAATGACTTAACCATTGCGCACCACGCCTTGCGGGGTGCTCGATCTTCGGGATATATTCGGGTCCCATTTGGACTCTGTCAATGCCTCAACGTCTTACGAGCTCGCTCGCCGCCTGCGTCTGGATTCCCCTCTTCCCACTCCGATGTGAAGAGGCGCGCCGGGAGGGGCTCGTCACTCATCCCAGCGCCCTGCTCGCCCCCGACCTGAGCCGCAAGCTGTGGCAGGTCTCGCCGCTCGCCCGGCATACGGGGGTGCGGCCCGGGATGACAGTGAGCCAGGCGATCGGGCTCTGTCCCACGCTCCGGCTCTGCGAACCCGACCCGGTGCACTATGACGGCTGCTTCTCCCGCTTGCTCTCGGCTTTGAATGAGGTGAGTCCCGTCGTGGAGCCGGGAGAGTTGGGGCTCGCGTACCTGGGTGCTGACGGTCTAGAGGGGATCTACGGTTCGCCGGGGAAGATTGTCGAAGCAATAGAGTGCGTGGTGCGTGGTGAGTGGTGCGTTCGCCTGGGGTGGGGCCGAGGGAAATTTGCCGCGTGGGTCGCCGCTTCGCGCGCCAAACCCGGAGAACCGGTGATCGTCCCCTCGGGAGGGGAGGGGAAGTATCTCGCCGCCCAACCCATCGCGGTCCTGCCCCTCGATCCCGACACACATCGTCGTTTGCGCCAGCTCGGCATCCGCACCCTCGGCGCGCTCGCCGCGCTGCCCGAGGAAGCGGTGACGGCGCAATTCGGCGCGGTGGGGCGGCGGCTCTGGCGGCTCGCGGCGGGACGCACCGTGGAGCCGGTCGTCGGGAATATCGCCCCTGAGCCGATCGTCGCCGCGCTCACGTTCTTCACGCCGGTCGGTGAACGCGATTTGATCGAGCGCGCCATCGATCAGCTGATCGCGCGCGCGCTCAAAGACCCACGCCGTATCGGCTGGCGAGTGCAGGCGGTGCGCCTCGTCGCCGAAGTCGAAGGGGGCCGCTCCTGGCTCGCCGATCTCCTCCTCAAGGATCCGACCGCCGACGGCGCGCGCATCGCCGCTCCACTCCGAACGCGACTCGAGCAGGCGCCACCCGTCGGCGCGGTCACGCGACTCGTCCTCGAGCTCACCGCGTTCGCGCCGGGGACCACCGAGCTCCAGCTCTTCGCGCGCGACGCCGTCGCCGCCGCGCGCGCGGGCCAGCGGCGCGCGCTCGAGAGTGCCGCGCGCGAAATCCAACAGCGCCTCAAGCGCACCTGTCTCTATCACGTCATTGAGGTCCAACCATGGTCGCGCCTCCCCGAGCGCCGCTACGCGCTGATCGACTTCGAGCCGTAAACGAGCCCCGCTTGGTCGCGGTGGAGTTGAACGCCGACGGGGCCCCGATGACAATGCGACGGTCGGGCGGTCAAGAGACAAATGCCGCGGTCATCGAATCCGTTCTCGAGTCCTGGCGAATCGAGGACGAATGGTGGAGACATCTCATCTCTCGCAGGTACTTCGAGGTGACACTCGAAGGTGGTGGGCGTGTTGTCTTGTTTCAAGATCTCGGAAGCGGCGAATGGTTCGTTCAGACCGCTTGACCGCCTACGCAGAGCTCCACTGCCACTCCGCGTTTTCCTTTCTCGACGGAGCCTCACTCCCCGAGGATCTCGTCGTGACCGCCCACGAGCTCGGCTACGCCGCCCTCGCACTCACCGATCACAACGGCCTCTACGGATCGATGACGTTCGCGCAGGCCGCGAAGCCACTCGGCCTCCAGGCAATCACCGGCGCCGAGGTGACGCTCACGGACGGCGCGCACCTCACGGTCCTCGCCGAGACGCCGCAGGGATACGCGAACCTGTGCCGGCTGCTCACGGAGACGCACCTCGGCGCCGATCGTCTCGACCCGCGGCTCGCATTCGATTCGCTCGTGGCGCGTCAGGAAGGCCTGATTGTGCTCTCGGGGGACCGGCAGGGCGGCTTGCTGCCGCGGACCCTCGAAGCGGAAGGGCTCACCGCGGCACACAAGCTCGCCGAGCGGTGCCGGGAGTTGTTCGGAAGAGATCGGTTTTTCGTCGAGCTGCAGCGGAATCGCGTGCGGGGAGATCTGGCGGTGACGCGGGCGCTCATGGACGTCGCGGCGTCTAGGCGTCTTGGCGTCGTGGCGTCTGGGGAAGTTCATTACCACCGCCGTGAGCGGTACCGACTGCACGATGTGCAGGTCGCGATACGCAATCGCACGACGCTCGATGGCGCGCATCGCGCCCGAAACCCCAACAGCGAATTCTACTTGCGGCGACTGGAAGAAGTCATTTCGCTGTTCAAAGACTGTCCGGATGCTGTCGCCAATACTTTGGCCATCGCCGAGCGCTGTCGGGCCTTCGATTTGACCCGCGACCTTGGTTACACCTTCCCCGAATTTCGCGGCCCACTCCAGGCCCCCCGAGCGCCCGCGCCCCAGGCTCTGGCCGAGCTCTGTCACGCCCGGATGAGCGATCGCTACCCGGAAGACTCGCTGTACCGGGGCGCCGCCGAACGACGGCTCGTCGAAGAGCTGGCCCTGATCGAGCATCACCGGCTCAGCGGCTTCTTCCTCGTCTATCACGATCTGTTCGAGCTGGCCCGCGAGGTGGCGGCCGACGTGCGCCGCGGCTCCCGCCGCGCGTCGGGCAATCTGCTCCCCGGCCGAGGGCGTGGTTCGTCGGTGTCGTCGATCGTCTGCTACCTCCTTGGCCTGTCGCACATCGACCCGATCGCCAATCGCCTCTTTCTCGGCCGCTTTTTGAACGACACCCTCGCCTCGGTTCCCGACATCGATCTCGATTTCCCCCGCGAAATCCGCGAGGAGCTGATCCGCCGCGTCTACAAGCGCTACGGCGACGAGCATGTCGGCCTCGTCTGCTCCTTTCCCACCTATCGGCTCCGGTCGGCGGTGCGCGAGATCGGCAAAGCGCTGGACTTGCCACTCGGAGAGATCGAGCTGGTGGCGAAACTGGCGGACCGGCGGTCGGGCGGACTGGCGGACGAGCTGGAGCAGCTCCCGGGGTTCGCGGGGCGCAAAGACGCGCCGCTCTGGAAGGAGCTGTGCGAGCTCGCGGAAGAGATCCGCGGCCTGCCGCGCCACATCTCGCAGCACGTCGGCGGGATGGTGATCTCCTCCCGGCCCCTCGTCGAGATCGTGCCGCTCGAGCGCGCCGCGATGGAAGACCGGGTCGTCTGTCAGTGGGACAAGGATTCCTGCGACGACGCGCGCTTCATCAAGATCGATTTCCTCGCGCTCGGGATGTTGTCGCTCGTCGAGGAGAGTGTCGAGCTGATCGCGCGCAAGGAAGGCCGGCCTCCCGATCTGTCGCGCATCGATTTCGACGACGCCGCCGTGTACGACCGCATCTGCGCGGGCGACACCGTCGGCCTGTTCCAGATCGAGAGCCGGGCGCAGATCCAGATGCTGCGCCGCACCCGGCCGCGCGATTTGGGCGACCTCGCCGTCGAAGTGGCGATCGTGCGCCCCGGCCCCATCGTGGGCGGCGCGGTGAATCCGTACGTGCGGCGCCGCGAGGCGCAGCGTCACGCGCGCGAGGCAGGCCGACCCTACGAGCCGCCGGTCGATCATCCGCTGCTGCGCGAGTGTCTCGGCGAGACGCTGGGCGTCATTCTGTATCAGGACCAGGTGCTCCAGGTCTGTCAGGCGCTCGCGGGATTCTCGTCGGGACAGGCGGAGGCGCTGCGGCGCGCGATGAGCCGGCGCCGCTCGCGCGAGCTGATGGGCGGATTCTGGGAGGAGTTCAAGACCGGCGCCGCGGCGCGCGGCGTCCCCGAGGCTACCGCCGAGAAGGTCTTCACACAGGTGATCGCGTTCAGTGAGTTCGGCTTTCCCAAGTCGCACGCGGCGGCGTTCGGTCTGCTCGCCTATCAGTCGGCATGGCTGCGACACTACCACCCCGTCGAGTACTACGTCGGCCTCTTCAACAACCAGCCGATGGGCTTCTACTCGCTCGACGTCCTGAGCCGGGACGCGCAACGCAACCAGGTTGAGATCCACCCCCCCGACGTGAATGCGAGCGACGTGTGGTGCACCGTCGACGGCGTCGCCCTACGCGTTGGCCTTGGCTTCGTGCGCAACTGGAGTGAGGAGACGGCGACGGCCACCGTCCTCGAGCGCGCGCGGCGCGGACCATTCCGTAGCGTAGGCGACTTCGTGCGCCGCACGCCCCCGGACCTGAAGCGCCCCGCGATCGAAGCCCTGGTGTGGGTGGGAGGGTGCGATGGCTTCGGACTCACGCGCCGGGAACTGCTCTGGCAGGTCGGCCTGTGGATGCCCCCCAAAACCGAACAGAGCGGCGATGGCCGCGGGCGGCGCCAGCTCGAGCTGGCCCTCGACCACCCACACGAGCACCTGCGGTTTGGAGGACTCGCGGCCCACGAGCGGCTCCTCGCCGAGTACGCCACGATCGGGTTTTCGGCGGGGGCGCACCCGTTGAGCCTGGTGCGCGAAGCGCTACCGCCTGGACTGACCGCCAGCAACCGGCTCTCCGAGCTGGAGGGGGGCGCCAGTTGTCAGGTGGCCGGGTTGGTGGTCGCGCGCCAGCGCCCCGAGACCGCGAAGGGGTTCGTTTTCGTGCTGCTCGAAGACGAAGGGGGGATGTCCAACGTGATCGTCCGGCCCGACGTCTATGACCGCTACCGGGCGGCGGTGCGGGGCGAGCCATTCCTGTGGATCCGCGGCAAACTCGCCAAAGACGATGGCACGGTGAACGTCCTGGCGGAGGAGATCGAGGGATTGCAGTGCGGCGCCTTCCTCAAGGCCATGCGCCAGGTGGCGCCGGGCTCGAAGGATTGGGGTTAGCCCTTTCGAGCCATACCTGGAGGGCGGGATCGGGACTATCCTCGGAAAGACACTTAACGAAGGGAATCCCATGGAAGATGACAAGGTGGCCGTCGACGAAGCCCGTCGAGAGGCCCAGCAGGAATCAATCAAGTCCCACGTCGCCCACGAGGTGAACGCCGAGATCGCTCAGCGTGCCGACCACTCGACCGCCGCGGAAGATCGACGCATCGACAATGTCGCCGGGAAGCTGCGTGTCAAAGCCATCGATCAGGTTGCCAGCAGGGATCGGGCGGTCGGAACTGCGCGCGGCGTGGCTCGCTTCTCTCAGGTCGTCGACTACGCTTTCTACGTCCTCTATACGCTGCTGCTGGTTCGACTCGCGCTCGCGTTGCTCGCGGCCAACTCCAGCAACGGGTTCGTGCAGTTGATCCGCGGTGTCACCAACCCCTTCTACGCGATGTTTCGGGGGATTGTGGCGAGTCCTGTGGCTGACGACGGCGCTACGCTGGCCCTGCCGATCGTTATCGCCATCGTCGCCTACGTCGTGCTCCACGCGATCATCAAGGGTCTGCTGCGTCTAGTCGCGCACCGGAGGACCGAGATCTAGCTGGCTTGACGGCGGGGCCGCGCACACCGCAGAGTTCCCGGATGACACGCCTCGGTCTCGCCGTCATTTGCTTCGTCGCCGCCTGCGGCGGCGGCACGCCTCCCCCGGCTCGACCGGCTCCAGGAGCCGTGGCGCCAGCACCAGCCGCCCGTGCGGCCCCGCTTGTCCTCAGCTCGGCCCGGGTCAACGGCACTACCCTGGCCTACCGCGTCGTGGGGGACTCGGGAACGCCCGTCGTCTTCATCCACGGCAGCCTCGGCGACCAGGGAACTTGGGACCCTCAAGTCGCCACGTTCGCCCAAACCCACCGCGTCCTCGTCTACAGCCGCCGCTATCACCCGCCCAACCCGGCGCAGAACGACGATCAGACCTACTCGCCGGATCTGCACGCCGAAGACCTCGCCGCCCTTCTGCTGCAGCTCGACCTCGCGCCCGCGCACGTCGTAGGCCAGTCGTACGGGGCGTACACGGCGCTGGTTCTGGCGCTCGAACACCCCGAGCTGGTCCGCTCCGTCGTGTTGGGCGAGCCGCCCATCCTGCCGCTGCTTACGCGCACGCCCGAAGGCGACGCGCTGCGCCGCGCCTACGTCGCCAACGCGCTCGATCCCGCGCGGGCCGCATTCTCGCGCCGGGACTCGGTCGGCGCCCTGGCGGCGTTTCTCAGAGGTGAGGGCCTCGCCGCGCCCGGTGGGGCGCTGCTCAGTCACGCGTTCGAGCTGCGCCGCGAGATGGAGGCGAACCGCACGCAATACATGCCGCCCGTGTCGTGCGCTGACCTCGGGGCGCTCCACATGGGCGTACTGCTCGTGAGCGGCGACCGCAGCCCAGCCGTATTTCGCGCCATCAACGCCGAGCTCGCACGTTGCCTGCAGAACGATTCGAGCGCCACGGTTCCAGGGGCCGGGCATTGGATGAACAGAAGCAATCCGTCGTACTACAATCAGCTGGTGCTCCGCTACCTCGCGAACCACTGAGCGATGTCCCTCGAGAACCCCGAAGACACCTTCCAGGACCTCGTCGAGCTCCAGCAACAGATCGATGAAGCGGCGCGCAGGATCGTGAAAAGCGTTCGCACGCTCGTCGATCACCGCACGGAGTATCGTCCGGTGCGGGCCGCCGATTATCCCGACCACGACGCCGCGTATTACGACGGGACCGAGCGGGACCTGGCGGGAGAGGGCATCGCGTCGTTAGGCGACTTCGATGATGCATCGTTCAGTCGCAACCATCCCGACAAGAACGTCTTTGTACGACTCGGTCTCGCCGCCGACGGCACCATCGGAGCCATCTGGTTCCGGCTCGGCGCTGCGTCGTCCCTGGCGCTCCAGTCCTGGCTCGAAGACGGCCGCACGATCGTTACGGTGCGTTCGAGCGCCGAGAGCGCGGTACCCAACCGCCCCGAGGTCGCCGCGGAGCGGGTTGCCCCGCAGACCGCCGTGCGAGACGTCGTGCGCCGGCACCGCAGCCGCGTCGCCGCCGCCGGGGCCCTGCCCCGCTTTCTGCGCGGGCTCGAGGAGCTGGTTGCCGCTTACGCGGCGGACGAACAGGCGAGCGCCGCCTTCCGCGATGGTCAAGGACTGGCGTTGTTCGAGCCGATGCTGCGGAAAAAGCTGGGAGACAACTACGAGGACGAGGGCGCACCCCTCGTCGAGTCGATCCTCGCGCACCCCGAGTGGTGGGCCGGCCAAGCGCCGAAGACGATCAGCTTGATTTTCCTCGCGTCGCGGGAGTACGATGGTCGCGGACAGCTCACGACCGCGGGCCTAGCCCTTCATGGCCTGCCAGAGCTCCAGATGAAAGCCGCTCATGAGAAACCGTGCCGCGCGGCACGGTTTCTCATGAGCGTCGTGGCCCGCAAACTCGTCCGCGATGTCGCGGAGCGGCCCCTCCCTGCCAATCTCGAGATCGAGCTGACTCGCGCCGACGTTTCACTCCCCGCCGAGTTTGTCTCGCTCGGCCGTTATCCCGAGGTGGAGATGGAGTCGCAGGGGCCGGCGCGCGTGCGCCTGGTTCTCGAAGGCTCTCTGCTGCACCTGCTCCCCCCCGGCGACCGTTCGGGGTCGAAGGACGAGTGGCTGCGCGACACCTGTCGCCGCCTGGGTCAGGACGCGCCCCTGCCTCTCCCTCTCGATGCGTTCGATGCCCAGATGCAGGCGGCGAGCCCCAAGGGGCTGACCGATGTCGTGGCTCAAGAGTTTGGAGTCGATCTCTAGTGGCGACCGAGCTGGCCACCCTCGCCGGGGGCTGCTTCTGGTGTCTCGAGGCGGTCTTCCAGCAGCTGCGCGGCGTCACGAAAGTCGTGTCGGGATACACGGGCGGGAGCGTTCCCAACCCGTCGTATCAGGCCGTCTGCACCGGCGCCACCGGCCACGCCGAGGTCACACAAGTCACGTTCGATCCCGCAGTGATCGCGTATCGCGACCTGCTCGACGTCTTTTTCACGATCCACGACCCTACGACCTTGAACCGCCAGGGCAACGACGAGGGCACACAGTATCGCTCCGCCATCTTCTATCACGCGGCCGAACAAGAGGCCGAGGCCGAGCGAGCGATCAAGGACTTGGAACGGGAGAGAGTCTGGGATGATCCGATTGTGACGGAGGTCGTGCCGCTCGACACGTTCTACGCGGCTGAGAACGACCATCAGGACTACTACGCGCGCAACGCGAACCAGCCTTACTGCCGAGCGGTGATCGCGCCCAAGGTGGCGAAACTGCGGAGCAAGTACCTGGCGAAGCTCAAGAGCTGAGGTAGGCCCGCACGAGCGGCGCGACGCGGCGCCGCACCAGGGCAGTACGCAGGAGCTCGCGCTCCTCCGGCGTCACCTCGACCAGCACTCTCTCGACGTTTCCCGCGCCTTCCTTCACCGCTACCGGGACGCCGTCCCGGTAGAGGATGCGGTTCGCCGCCACGGCAGGCACCGGATCCCCCGGCGTGAGAATGCCGACGAGGTTCAGGGGATCGGCACCGCTCACGGCCACCAGCTCGCCGGTTCCCGGCTCCCGGCGCACCGATCGTAGCAGTCCGATCGCCTCGGGAAGCGCGTACTGCTCGCCCGAGAATCCGCCGACAAAGCGGCCCCCGCGCACCTCACCCCGCGCCTCCAGCCGCCGGTACACGTGCAGCACGTCGCGCCACGGCGCGAGCAGGCTCTCCCGCTGCACCAGACGTCGGAACACGACACCGTAGCGCCGCAGCAACTGCCAGGCGATCGCCTCGGCGATCTGCTCGTCGGGCAGCGGTGAGCGGTGCCGCACGCGCGACCACCGTCCCGCCGTCTCCACGCCGAATGCCGCCACGCGACCGCGACGCCGATAGCCACCCGTTTGACTCAGCGGCTGGCGCCGCGCCGAGGGCACGAGCAGTGCCCGCAGGCCCGCGAAGCTGTCCGACGATACGAGTCCCCACGCGACCAGCTCGCCGAGCCCCTTCTCGACTTCCGTCCGCAGCAGCCCGGTGGCGTTCACCAGGTCGCCGAAGAACGAGGCTCCGCGTTCGTCGAGCGTCGCGAGCAAGGCTCGCGCTGTGTGCGAGAGCGGCAGCTCGGTGGGGTCGACGTCCGGCGTCGCGGCATGCCACACGGCTCCCCGCTCGCGACGGAACAACGAAATCGGAGTGGTGCGGATCGGGCCCGCCTTGCGGTTCCGCGTTCCGACTTCCGCGTTCCGCGTTGCCGTAAGACGCCCCCATGCCGTCTCTCCCGACAGGCACAGCCCGTCGAGCCAAAGGGGATCGTATTGCGCGATCCGGGCGGGCAGCACCTCCGATTCCCACGCCGCCGCCGCGACCTCGTAGCCGTCCAGCAGGTCGAGCACCGCCGCCAAACCCTCCGGACCCTCGGCGTTGGCGTCGGGAGCGACGCGCTGCCACCGGAACAGGAACCGCAGGAAGTCCGCCGCGGCCACCGGCTCGATCTCGCGGCGCAGGCGGTCCAGCGTGTACCGATGAATGCGCGCCAACAGCCGCCGCTCGCACCACTCTGTTCCGTGCACGCCCGACGAGAAGCGCCCGCGCAGCGCGAAGCCTTCGTGCTCCAGTGCCGCCAACGCGAAGTCGATGTCTCCAGCCGGAATCCCGAGGACGGTCGCGATCTCTGCCCCCGTGGTAGGACCAACGACCTCGAGCCGGCCGCGCACCAACTCCCGAATCGCATCCTCATGGGTCCACGTCTTCGCGCGATCGCGCTCGGGAACGGCGACCACCGGCTCCCACCCGGCACCAGGGAACGCCGCCTCGAGCATCGGGACCCGTTCGGCAGCAACCCAGAGCCGGCCATCCATCACCGCCGCTCGCCCGACCGCTGCCAGCTTCGCGAACTCCACGCGCCATTCCGCGTTCCGCGTTCCGCATTCCGCGTTCGGCATCGCGCCCATCACCAGCAGTGCGTCGTGGAGCTCGTCGGCGTTTTCAGCGTCGGGCCACGCCTCCTCCTTCACCCGCTCGATGGCGGCGGCGTCGAGCGTACCGAACTCCTCGGCGGTCTTCACGTCGAGCCCGCGGCGCGTGATCACGGCTTGCGTGCGGCGCTCCTCGAGCGGCGCATCGTCGAGGAACGCGTAGGGCCGGGCGTTGAGTACCTCGTGGCACAGCGGCGACGGCTCGGGTGTGTCGCGCGCGACCAAGGTGTACGCGCCGGCTTCCATCCCCTCGAGCACCCGCTTCAGCCCGGGGAAGTCCATTGCCTCGAGCAGGCAGTCGGCAATCGTCTGATTTACGAGCGGATGGTCCGGAATCTCGCGGTCGCCCACGAGGTTCTCAGGACACGCCAACTGGTCGGGGAAGACGGCGGCGACCAGGTCCTCGGCGTCCATTCGCTGCAACGGCGTCGGGACCTTCCGCCCGCCGCGGAACCGCAGCACCGCCAGCGCGCGTGTCGCGTTCCAGCGCCACCGCGTCCCGAACACCGGGGCGTCGAGCATCGCCTGCACAAGCAGCGTCTCGGCGGTCGCCGGCTTCAGGTACTGGAAGACCTCGTCGAGCGGGAAGCTGTGCTGCGCCCCGAGCGACAAGATGATCGCGTCCTCGGTCGCTGCCGCCTGCAGCTCGAAGTTGAAGCTGCGACAGAACCGTTTGCGCAGCGCCAGGCCCCACGCGCGGTTGATGCGGCTGCCGAAGGGCGCGTGCAACACCAACTGCATCCCGCCGCCCTCGTCGAAGAAGCGCTCGAGCACAAGACACTGCTGCGTGGGGATGACGCCGAGGATCTGTTTCGTGGCCGCCAGATACTCCACGATCAGTCGCGCGCCCGCCTCGACGAGACCGATGGTGTCGATGAGCCAGTCGATGGCGGCCTTGGGATCGCTCAGCCGATCGCTCACGTCCTGGCGCAGGCGCGAGACCTCCTCCGAGAGCTCGATCGTCCGGCCCGGCGCCTCGCCGAGCCAGAACGGGAGCGTCGGGGGCTGGCCCTTGGCATCGGCCACGCGCACCTGCCCCGACTCGACTTTCACGACCTGATAGGACGTGTTGCCGAGCTGGAAGATGTCTCCCGGGTTGCACTCGATTGCGAAGTCTTCATTGAGCGTCCCGACGAACGTCTCGGTCGGCTCGAGAATTATGTGGTAGTCACCCAGGTCGGGGATCGCGCCGCCGGACGTGATGGCCGCCAGCCGCGCGCCGCGGCGACCCTTCACGCGGCGGTTCACCCCGTCATAGTGCAGGTGCGCGGCGCGACGGCCGCGCCGCGTGGTGAACCCCTCGGCGAGCATGTGGACCACTTCGTCGAATTCACGGCGAGTCAGATCACGGTACGGGTACGCCGACCGGACCAGGTCGAAGAGCGCATCCTCGCCCCACTCTTCGGCTGCCGCGGCCGCCACGATCTGCTGCGCCAGGATGTCGAGCGGCTTTTCCGGAATGATCAGCCGGTCGAGTCTTCCTTCGCGGGTCGCCCGCACCAGCGCCGCGCACTCGATGAGCTCGTCGCGCGAGAGGGGGAAGATCCGTCCCTTCGGAATCGAGGCGAGGCGATGCCCCGAGCGCCCCACCCGCTGCAGCAGAGTCGCGATCGAACGGGTCGACCCAACCTGGATGACGAGGTCGACGGTCCCGATGTCGATGCCGAGTTCCAGTGAGGCAGTGGCGACCAATGCCTTCAACTCGCCCCGCTTGAGCCGCTCTTCCGCTTCCAGTCGTTTTTCGCGAGACAGGCTGCCGTGATGGCTCGTCACCTGCTCCGCGCCGAGCCGCTCCGACAAATGCATCGCCAGTCGCTCGCACAGACGCCGCGTGTTCACGAAGACGAGCGTCGTGCGATGCGCGGCGATCAGCTCCGCAATGCGGGTGTTCACTTCTTCCCACACCTCGGACGCCATCACCGCCTCGAGCGGTGAGGATGGAATCTCGATCGACAGATCGAGCGTGCGCGCGTGACCCGAGTCGATGATATCGGGAGGCGGGGCGTTCGTGCCCACCAGGAAGCGGGCGATTTCATCGATGGGCTTCTGCGTCGCCGACAGCCCCACGCGCTGGGCGCGCTTGCCCGTCAGGGCGTCGAGCCGCGCGAGCGACAGCGCCAGGTGGCTGCCGCGCTTGTCGCGGGCGACCGCGTGGATTTCATCGACGATGACCGTCCGCACCGTGCGCAGCATGTCGCGCGCCCGCTCCGACGTGAGGATCAAGTAGAGCGATTCCGGCGTCGTCACGAGGATGTGCGGCGGCTTCTTCACCATCGCCTGCCGCTCGGCCTGCGGTGTGTCGCCGGTGCGGAGCAGTGTGCGGATTTCGACGTTGGGGAGGGACGCGCAGATCTCGGCGAGCGGCTCCGAGAGGTTCTTCTGAACGTCGTTCGAGAGCGCCTTCAGGGGTGAGACATAGAGAACCTGGGTCTCGTCTTTCAACCCGCCGTTCAGACCTTGCCGCACCAGGCTGTCGATCGCCGACAAGAACGCCGCGAAGGTCTTACCGGAACCCGTCGGCGCCGCGATCAACACGTCGCCGCCCCGTTGAATCACCGGCCACGCGGCGCGCTGCGGCTCCGTCGGCTCGGCGAAACGTCCACTGAACCAGCGCTCGACGGCAGGGTGGAAACCGGAGAGAGCCATACCCGAAATATACCCGAAGGCCTAGCCGAGCGCCTCCTGAAGGGAAACCCCGCGCAGGGCCGCAATCCGCTCGATCGTCTCGCCGATCTTGTTGTTCGGCGTGGAGGCGCCCGCGGTAACCCCGATCGTGAGGGGCCCGTCGGGAAGCCAGCGGTCTTGCTGCTTCTCGTCGTGCTCGCCCACGGGCCGATGGCGGATGGCACCTGAATCGACGTCGATGCAGGTGGCGTCCGCGATGTGGTAGGTCGTCACCTTTTGCTGGCAGATCGCCGCGAGGTGCGTCGTATTGCTCGAGTTGTATCCACCGATCACGACCATCAAGTCGAGCGCCTCGGCGATGAGTTTGAGCACCGCGTCTTGGCGCTCCTGCGTCGCCGAGCAGATCGTGTCGAAGGTGCGAAAGTGCTCGCCGAGCGCGGCGTCGCCCCAGCGCCGCGCCATGCTCTTCCCGATCTCGGCGGCAATGGCCAGCGACTCACCCGACAGCATTGTGGTCTGGTTGGCGACCCCGACGCGCTCGAGGTCGCGATCGGGATCGAAGCCGGGCGACATCTTCTCGGCGAAGCGCTCGACGAACTCGGCCCGCTGCCCTCGACCCTCGATGTAGTCGCACACCACGCGCGCCTCGGCCATGTCCCGGACCACGACGTACTTGCCGCCCGGGTGCTTGTTGACCTGGCTCGAGGTGGCCTTCGTCTCTTCGTGGTAGTTCTTGCCATGCACGACGGCAGTGAAGCCGTCCCGCGCGTACGACTCGACGCGCTTCCACACGTTGAGCACCGAACCGCACGTAGTATCCACCAGCACGCACCCGACCGCACGCAGGCGCTCGAAGTCCTTCACGGTGACGCCGAAGGCGGGAAGAATCACGACGTCATCGGGCGTCACGTCCGCGAAATCGAACTCGCCGCCCTCGGGCCGATGCAGGAACTGCACGCCCATCGCCTCGAGCTTCTGATTGACGTGCGGGTTGTGGATGATCTCACCGACGAGGAAGGTGCGCTTGCCCGGGAACTTGGTGCGAGTCTCATACGCGTATTCGACGGCCCGGTCCACGCCGTAGCAGAACCCGAACTCCCCGGCGAGCCGGAAGGTCAGGTCGGCGACGCGCAGCGCGTAGCCCGCCCCACGAATCGCGTCCACGACGCGGCTATGGTAGTCGGCAGTCAGGGCGCCTTCGATGGCGCCCTTCAAGCCGAAGCCTTTACGGAAGTAGGTCTGTTCCACTAGACCTTCAATCTAACCGCACGCCCCGGCCGCCGCGGATCGCGTCCAGCACCCGCTGCACCTGCCAGCCATCGCGGAAAGACGCCGGCTCCCCTTCAGCCACGCCGCCGCCGATCACCTTGACCATGTCGCGCAGCAACCGCACGAACGATCGCGCCCACATGTTGTTCGGCTTCGTCTTCTCCCACAAATCGTCCGGAGCGGAGACGTCCTCGAGGGGCCCGCCCGCCTTCGCCAACTCGAGTTTCGTCTCGCCCGTGAGCACCAAGGTGCCCTCGCTTCCCGTCACCTGACCCAGGTGGCCGGGGCCGTGGGACGCGACGGTGCTCAAGGTGATCGTGGCCACGGCACCGCTCGCCATGCGGAGCACGCTGCTCGTGAAGTCGTCGGCGGTGACGGGACGCTTCACCCCGTCCGCGTCGGTCCGCTCCGTCACGAACGTCTCGACCAGGCCAGCGACATAGGCGACGTCACTGCCGGTCCAGTAGCGGCACAGGTCGATCAGGTGTGAGCCGACGGCGCCGAGGATCCCGCCGCCGCGGGCCCCGTCGAACCACCAGTTCCACGGCGCATCAGCCGCCTGTGGGCGGCCGTCGCCACGCAGGTACGGCTTGAGCGACAGCTCGATGTGTCGCACAGCGCCGATCGCGCCGCTGCGGATTAGTTCGCGGGCTCGCCGCCGGTTGGGCTCGTAGCGCAACTCATGATCGACCCATGCAAAGCGGTCGGGATGGCGCCCGGAGGCCGCAAGCATCTGGGACGCCTCGTACGCGTCGACCGCCATCGGCTTCTCACACAGCACGTGTTTCCCCGCCTCAAGCGCCGCGATGGCGTAACGCGCGTGCGAGTCAGGAGTGGACGACACGATGACGAGATCGACTTCGGGACTGCGCGCGAGCTCGACGCCGTCGTCGAACACGTGGGGCAACCCGAATTCCCGCGCCACCGCCTCCGCGTTGCTGCGGCGTCCGCTCGCGATCGCCGTCGCGCGCGCGCCGGGTACCAAGGCGAGCCCCGGAAGCTGAACTCGCCGGGCGAAGCCCGATCCGATGAACCCGATGCGGACCGTCATGGCTGGTATCGGCACGGGACCGTGTCGGCGGCGGCGGGGCGCGGCACGCCGGCGTACACGGCATCCACCGCGACGCGAACCCCACCCTCGAGGCCGGAGCCGCGCACGTGCGCGGCGATCGCTTCGCCGGCAGCCGTGACATCCACCGAACCGCTGTCGAGCGAAATACCGTACGCCACGTCGGCCCTCATGTAGCGCACGGCCACGTTCGCGCCCCGCGCAGTGAGCGAGTCCCCCAGCGCGATGAGCGGGACGGGACCGGGGCGCAGGGTATCGCCGTAGCGCAGCAGCGCCAGCATCCCGTTGCCGCGTTGATCGGCCGCCTCGAGGAGCAACGCGCGCCCGCCGCTGCAGTGGTGCGCGGTCGCGGGCACAGCGAACCTGAGGGTGTCGGAGTGCGGGGGGATCACGGTTGCTCGCAGGCGGGTGGGCTCGTCGACTCCCGTACCGGCACCGCGGCAGGCGAGTCCCAGTGCCAGAAGCGTCAGGCGTTTCAGGGCTCGGCGACTCCCAGCGCCGCCCGGGCCGCTTCAGGGCTCAGGGTATGCGGGGCGAGCGCCGCGAGAATGCCGCTCGGGAGCGGCTTGGGTTTGAGGCTCTTCCGATCAACGCAGACGAGCACCATCCACCCGGCGGCGACGAGACCCGAGCTGCCATCGCGCAGCACGTCGAAGTTCAACGTCATGGACTTGGTGCCCACTCGGCCGACGTACGCCGCCACGCGCAACCGATTGTCGAGCCGGGCCGGCCAGTAGAACTCGCTGTGCACGGCCTTGCGAGGCAGGAAGACGTCGTACCGATCGAACATCTCGGCGTACGCAAGTCCGCAGTTCCGGAACAGCTCCGTTTCGGCGATCTCGAAGAACCGCACATAGGAGCCGTAAAAGATGATGCCCGCGAAGTCCACGTCGGACCAGCGGACATACTCTTCGATAAAAAAGGGCCCGGGCGTCATGGCCCGGGGAAGGTAGGATGCTACCGGGTGGCGCGAAAGCCGTCCAAGCCGTAGGCCTTGAGGCGACGCCACAACGTCGTGCGACTGATGCCGAGGCGCCGCGCCGTCTCCGCCAGCTTACCGCTCGTGTCTTGCAGTGTCTCGACGATCGCCTGGCGCTCCCGATCGGCCAACGTCTGCGGGCCCGCGGCAAGAATCGCCGCCTCGCCGAGAGGCTGCGCGCCGCTCTTCAGCGCGGCGAAACGGGCGCCCATCGTCTGCAGTCGATTGCGCACATCGCCGTTCTGACCGTCGATGACGCGGCGCGCGGCGGAGTTGGCGAACAACACTCGGCCCTGGGCGTCGAACACCACGATTCCTTCGCCGACCGTATCGATCACGGCTCGGGCGAGGGGGGAAAAGGCAGGGGGTGCGGCGGCGGCGACAGGTTTGTCGATCATATGTCAGTTACACCTCAGTACAAATTCCCGCGTCACAAGGTTTCGGACCGAACCGCGGGGGCGTGTTAGGGTCGTGTCAGGATGAGACGCCCAACTCGAGCAAAAGGTTGCGGTTGATCCTGTCCGCCGGGCTCCGCATTATTGACCAGGAGGACAGGTACGTGCCCAAGGATTCCACCGCCAGCCGTTCAGCGATTCTTGCAGCCGCCGTCCACACTCTAAAACGCGTCGGCGTTGAAGGGTTCACCCTCGACGGGGTTGCCCGCCGTGCCGGCGTGGTTAAGGGCCTTGTCCTCTATCACTACGGTTCACGCGGCCGATTGCTGCGCACAGCGGCGGACGAGGTCACCAGGGAGCGCGCCGCCGGGCTCGCGAGCGCCCTAGCTCCTGGAGGAACGGCGGCGGTAGATGCCTGCTGGGAGGAGCTACGCCGCCAGGCGGAGGACGGAACCGCCCGGGCGTGGTTGGGGCTATGCGCCGCCGGCCTGATCGAACGGCCGGGTGGTACCGCGGGGTTCGAGGGCACGGCCCGTCAGGCTGTCCTCGACGGCTGCGCTGCGGCGCTGGCCGCGGGCGCTTCGCTGCCTGATCTGCGTGACGCCTACCATTCTCTCTGGCTCGCGCTGCTGGACCTCAGCGACGACGACGGCCCCCCCCGGCCCCCCCCCCCCCCCCCCCCCCCCCCGCCCCCCCCCCCCCCCCCGCCCCCCCCCGCCCCCCTGCG
>Ga0193697_1000218_pt1 | contig 22964 bp, 12 predicted proteins | sample L3m2metaG_FD_145073 | JGI IMG/M metagenome (GOLD analysis project Ga0193697, IMG submission 145073) | Soil microbial communities from a riparian zone of the East river system, Colorado, United States - L3m2 | ecosystem: Environmental > Terrestrial > Soil > Riparian zone | place: USA: East River... | reverse complement strand
CGAACGCTTGCGAATAATTTCCAACATTGCCCACGGTGTCGCTTCGCAAGCGTTCGTTGAACACGGCACGAACCACGTTCGATTGCAGCGTGCCGGCGCGCAGCAGCACTGGCGGATTGGTATCCGCTATCACCGTTAACGTGGCATTGCTGCTGGTGACGACGTACCCGGTCCCATTGAAATAGTTCGAGACGACGCAGCGGAAAACTGCGCCGTTGTCGCTGAGGGAGGGGATGAAACTGTAGGTGCTGCCGGTTGCGCCTGAGTCGGGCGAGCCGCCGCGCAGCCATTGGTAATAGAATGGCGGAGTACCGGAAGCCGCCACGGAAAATGTCGCGAGAGTGCCTTCGACGACGGTTCGGTTCTGTGGCTGTGCGTAAATCCCCGCCGGACCAGCGACATTGAGCACATCGGGCCCATACTGGAAGCTGCCACGCACTTCGCCCGGCGTAAGCGCGCGATTGTAGATGCGGCGACGCTCTTCCGATCTCTGGGCATTTTGATCGGCAACGTTGTTGGCGCGACCCAGCCAGTTGTTGACGTCGTTGATGCGGCTCATCCGTTCGGGCGTCGTCATGCCCGCCACGGGCAGGCCATTTTCGTAAACGATGACTTCGCCAGTGCTTTCCTTCCACGTCACGGCAAAGTGGCTGTCCGTGTTGAATGCGGCGGTCGCGAAATCGACGGCGTTGGTGCTGTTAGGTGGGCTATCGCTGTTGCGCACTTCGGCGCGGCGACTGCTGATGCTGGCCCCTAATTGGCCGTGCAGCGCAAAGGAATCGACCGCGGCACCGCCTCCGCCTGGCCCGGTGAGTTCGCCGCCCGTCGTGGAGCCGAAGTCGAAAATGCGTTGCGCATTGCGGACGCCTGTCACCTTCACCCAACCCTCGACAGTCACTTCGCCGGAACCGCCGTTGTCGGCGCTGTTGGTCGAGAGGAGACCGTTGGGCAGATCACCGTAGGCTGCCGTCGTCGAGGCCCCGCCCGCTAGGGTGAACCGGGAGCCGGTGAACGCTGCGCCCGTGCCGCGTACTACACCGTGCGCCGCGCCGATGGAATCCGTGAACTGAAGACCCGTAGCGTTGGGCGCGGCGTCTTCATTGAATGAGTAGCGATGCACCGGCCCGGCGGTGAGAGGAGTTGGAGTTGGATCTTCGAAGACGCTCTTCTCAGCGTTGTAGTTGTTAATGATTTGCGAATCGGTGAGGACGCCGTCGTGTATCCGGACACGAGCCAGAGTGAGCGAGCCGCGCAAAGTGGCCGTTGGAGTCACGGCATCGGCGTCGATTTGTGTGGCCAGCGAGATGGGAGTGTTGGTGTAGGTATTGATTACGAACGGGCCGAGCGCCTCCGAATTCTGCAACACGCCATCGGCGTAAACACGCGTCATGGTGCCGTCATAGGTGTAAACCAAATAGTGCCAGCGTCCGGCTTGCGGCGCACCGCCAGAGTTGTTCCATCCGAGGTCGGGTCCGGCGGCGCCCCAATGGCCAACCGCGCCGAACTGGGCGTTGCCACCGTAATTGAAACTCATATTGGAGCCGTCCGGCCCGCCGCGATGGCCCCATGACAAAAGTGTTTCTTCATCCGCGATGGCGGGATTGAAAGCCCAGACTTCAATCGAGCGGGTTGGATCGATCCCCACAAGACCGCTGGGAGGGAGAATGAGCGCGGCTCCGGCAGCGGTGACATGCTGCATGTAGTCGTCCCCATCGAATTGGATGCCGCGTGCGCCACTGGTGCCGACCATTGCGATGCGCGGAATAGTGGCGCCGCCGCCGCGTGCCTCAAAGAATCCGCCCAGAGAGCCTGCGTTAGTAATGAGGTTAACGCTGCCCAGGGGCCTCGCAGTTGCATCCACGTTAACGAACAGGGTCCCGGCTGTCTGAATCTGCCCGTGCGCCAAAGGATGGAGGAGTACGAGAGCAAAAAACAATACGATCGTCTCTCCAAGACGGATGAATAAGACAGGCCGACGAGGAAATAGCAATTCGTTCATGGCAGCGCACAACATGCCGGGACGGCTTTTTATGGCTTGCCCTTAGTAGAGCGAAAAATGGGCTTTGCCGCCATCGTTTCTTTGCACGCCGGGATATTCAAAATGCACACGAGAGTCACTCCGATCTGGGGCTTTGTTCGCGAATAGTGAGGCGTTGATCGACAGGAACATCTCGAATTTCTTGCTTTGCTCCACCAGGCCATTGGATTTCGACGCGATCAATTTTGTCCCGCTTGCCCAGACCAAACTGGAGCCGGCGGCCATAGTCGCTTTGGTAACCACGGCCACTGTGGACTTCGTCAACCAGCGTGAGATCAGCTGCGATGAGTCTGACTTTTGCGCCAACCGCATCGCGATTTGAGCCACTTCCGGACGGGCGCGCCCCGACGAGCTTGAGTTGCAGCCAGTGTCCGCGTTCAGATTCATTGCGCAGAAGGGTGGGGCCCCGCCGCGAATTCAGAATCACGACATCGATATCGCCATCGTTGTCCAGGTCGTCGAAGGCGGCACCGCGAGCACTGCGCTTGAGGAGCGGGCCATCGCCGGCTTTGTCGGATACATTAACGAATTTTCCGCCGCCGCTATTTCGTAAAACAAGACTGGGGCATTCGTAAGACGTAGTGTTGTCGAAGAGGTGCACGTTGTCATGCAGGTGTCCGCAGGCAATGAAAAGATCGCGATCGCCGTCATTGTCGAAATCGACTGCGCCTGTGCCCCACTTCACGTAGCGCAGTGAACCGTCGCCAGCCCGGGCCAGCTGTGTGATATCCTGGAAAAGACCGTTTCCCTGGTTCTTGAACAATGTTGCGACTTCCTGCTGGTAAGTGCTGACAAAAAGGTCCAGCAGCCCATCATTATCCAGGTCGGCGCATTCGACGCCCATGCTGCCCTGCGCGCGACCGGCCACATCGTAGGCGACACCTGCAAGACCAGCGGTTTCCTTGAATTTTCCGTGCCCGTCGTTGATGAAGAGGAAGTTGCCGGTTTTGTCATTGCCGACGAACACATCGGTATCGCCGTCCCCATCGGCATCGAAGCAGACTACCCCCATGCCCGCGCCTTTGTGCTGCGCGATCCCGGACTCCACACTTATATCGGTGAAGGTGCCATCTCCGTTGTTGCGAAACAGAGTGGATGCGGTTGGCTGATAATCCAATGGGCCCGCATAAGCAGGATGGCCGTTAAATCGCACCGCCCGGTGGTTTTCGTACGTGAAATTTACGTAGTGCGTGGCGAACAAATCCAGATCACCGTCATTATCCATGTCGAAAAACGCGACGCCCGCGCCAATCTTCCCCGCGCCATCCGCGACGCCGGCTTTCTCGGTTACGTCCACGAAAGTTCCGTCGCCGCGATTGCGATAGAGTTTGTTCGGACCGAAGTTGCTGATGTAAACATCTTCATAGCCGTCGTTGTCGTAATCGGCGACGGCAACGCCGAGCGCATACCCCGGGTCACCTAAACCGCTGCGTTCGGTAGCGTCGGTGAATTTCCAATTGCCTTCGTTATGCCAAAGCGAGTTGCGAGGCACGGTTTCTGTTTTGGTTCCGCGCAAGGGCGCGCCATTGAGAAAGTAAATGTCGATTCTACCGTCATTGTCGTAATCAAACAGGGCCAGACCCGATGCCACCGTTTCCACGATGTAGCGATTGCCGGAGCTGCCGTCGGTGTGGACGAACGTGATGCCTGTCTCCGCGGTGACGTCGCGCAATTGGATCGGTTCCGAGGCAAATGACGGAACGCCCCGCGCGAGGCACCAAATCGCGATCCAGCATAGGTGAGGTCGGACGTTCATTTCTTCTGAGCCAGCATTTCACGCACTTGCGCAAGTGCCGCATGGCCTTCCGGACGATCCGGCGCGAGTTCGACCACTTTTTTGAACGCAGCTTCGGCTTGCGCCATGAGATTCAATTTTACGCTGACGCGACCAACGTTTAGTTGCACCAGCGCGTCGCTCGGGTCGATCTGCGCAACCTCCAAATAATAGCGCAGCGCGTCCTGATAGCGCCGTGTCTGATGGCAAAGGACGGCGAGTTGCAATCGGCAGAGCGCGTTGCTTGAATCAAGCATTGCAGCTCGCAGCCAAAGCGCTTCCGCCTCTTTCGCACGCTGCTGAATCATGTAAACGCGTCCCACATCCGTATGCGTTTGCGCAACGCTGCGCCGGGTCATGCCGAGAGTGTCGTAATTCGCTCGCGTGTTTCGCGCCTCCTCCTCCTTCTGCTTTTTGAGTGCTGAGAACTTTTCGAAGGACTCCGCAGCTTTGTCCCGATCACCCAGCTGCGTGTGAACTTTGGAAAGCCCATAGCATGCTTCACTCAAGTCGGGCTTGAGTTTGATGGCTGTTTCATAGCTCGCTTTGGCCTTCTCGTATTCTTTCGAGCTCTGGTAAGCCTCTCCCAGCAGGCGATGTCCTTCGGCAGAGAGCGAAGCCGCCTTTTCCAGAATGGAAATCGCCTCACGCATTTTTCCCTCATGCACCAACGTCGTCGCCAAACGGAAATTCGCCGTCGCCAGCGTCGCATCGAGTTCAAGGGCTCTGCGGAAATATGCCTCAGCCTTTTCGTAATCATCGCGCAACAACAGAGCGTATCCCAAACTGTCGTTCGCATCGGCGCGAGTTACGTCCAACTGCAACGAGCGCTTCCATTCCTTGATCGCAGCGATACTGTCGCCTTGCTCATTATAGACCAACCCCAGCAGATACACCGCGTCGTCGCTCTCGGGAAACGCAGCCGTCAGGTTTTGTGCCGCTTCGATTTGCTCCTTGCGCAAGGCCCGCTCTTGTTCCTCAAAGCTCAATGTTTCAGAGATCGGTCGATTTGCCGGCCGCGTCCCGGCCCGATTGAATAGCCAAAACCCCAGCGCACCGGCACAAAGACCAACGAATATCCAAGGCCAGACGACCCGATGTCGCCGAGATGCGCAAGGTTGATGGCGATTTCCGACCGGTTTCACTGACTGACTAGCCAATTGACATGACGGGGGCAGGCTTCACACTCAGGAGCATAGCAAAGATCGCGGATGAAAGCCACGCGAGTTGTTTGAATGTGCATTTCGCACAGCCCTGTGTGTGTTCTGGCAATGTTCACGGCACGTGAGGCCCGTTTTGCTAACATGTTATGACCTTGGGAACTGTATACCTGCCCCGTCGCCCTGGCGGCCTTCTGTTTATCATCACCGTGGTCCTGAGCGTATTGAGCGCAGCGGCCGACCAGGCAGATCTCAGAGTGCTCTTCCTCGGGGATGACGGCCATCATCGTCCGGCGGATCGCTTTAAGCAAATGCAGCCGGTCCTCGCCACTAATGGGATTGAGCTCGTCTATACGAGTGACCTGCAGGATTTGAATGCCGCCAAACTCGCGGGCTTCGACTGCCTCGCAATTTATGCCAATCACACCCGGATTTCGCCCGAGCAGGAACGAGCGATCCTGGATTTTGTGGCCGCAGGCGGAGGCTTCGTTCCGCTGCATTGCGCCTCCTATTGTTTTCTTAACTCGCCGAAGTACATCGAATTGGTCGGGGCACAATTCAAGAGCCACGGCACCGGCGTGTTCAAAGAGAGCATCGTCAACGCAGATCATCCCGTGATGAAGGGAATCTCGGCAATCGAGAGCTGGGACGAGACGTACGTGCACACAAAACACAACACCAACCGGATCGTGCTGGCAGAACGGCGCACCGAAACTGGAGCCGAGCCATGGACTTGGGTGCGCGAGCATGGCAAAGGACGCGTGTTTTACACGGCCTGGGGGCACGATCAGCGCACGTGGTCCAATCCGGGCTTTCAGGCGTTGGTGCAAAACGGCATCCGTTGGGCATCGGCCAGTTCGCCGTCACAGCTTCATCCGCGCAAGGGTTTGAAGCCGTTCGAATACGTGAAATCGGAAGGGGACTTGCCCAATTACGTTCCGGACGCCCGTTGGGGCACCCAGGGTGAGCCAATTCGCACGATGCAGAAACCACTCGATCCGCCGGAGTCAATGAAGCACCTCGCGGTCTTTCCGGAGTTCGACGTTTCCATGTTTGCCAGCGAGCCGGAGATCATCAAACCGATCTGGCTGACGTGGGATGAGCGCGGCCGGCTGTGGATTGCCGAGACTGTCGACTACCCAAACGAGTTGCAAGCCGAAGGACAGGGCCGTGACCGCCTGAAAATTTGCGAGGACACCAACGGCGACGGGCGCGCGGACAAATTTACCGTGTTTGCGGATCATCTGAGCATCCCGACGGGATTCGTGTTCGCGAACGGCGGCGTGATTGTAATTCATTCGGGGAAGACTGAATTCCTGAAGGACACCGATGGCGATGAGAAGGCCGACGAACGGCGCGTGCTGTTCGCCGGGTGGGGCATGACTGACACGCATGCCACCGCGAGCAATTTGCGGTACGGGTTCGACGGCTGGATTTGGGGCACTGTCGGCTATTCGGGATTCAGAGGGACCGTAGGCGGGAAGACCATTCGTTTTGGGCAAGGCATTTTTCGTTTCAAGCCGGATGGCTCGGCACTGGAGTTCGTTCGCTCGAGCAACAACAACACCTGGGGCCTTGGTATTACCGAGGACAATCTCATTATCGGTTCCACCGCCAACGGCAATGCGAGCATGTACATGCCGATTCCCAATCGGTACTACGAGGCGGTCAACGGCTGGTCCGCTTCGCGCCTGGAGACCATCGCCGACAGCCAGCGCTTTTACCCGCTCACCGACAAGGTGCGTCAGGTCGATTTTCATGGACGCTATACCGCGGGCTCGGGCAGTGCCATCTACACCGCGCGGAGCTTTCCGAAGGAATACTGGAATCGTGTCCAATTCGTGGCCGAGCCAACGGGCCATTTGCTCGGACATTTCTATCTGGAACGGCGCGGCGCGGATGTCATGGCTCACAATGCCCGAAACTTCGCCGCCAGCGACGACGAATGGACGGCGCCCATCTACGGCGAAATCGGTCCCGATGGCGCGTTATGGCTCGTCGATTGGTACAACTACATTGTCCAACACAATCCAACTCCCCGCGGATTTCGCGCAGGCAAAGGCGCCGCTTATGAAACTCCACTCCGCGACAAAGCTCATGGTCGCATCTATCGGGTTGCGTATAAAGAGGCCAAGCCTTCCGGAAAGATTGACTTGAGCAAAGCGACGCCGCAACAACTCGTGGCTGCGTTGAAGAACGGCAATCTTCTCTGGCGTATGCACGCGCAGCGCCTTTTGGTAGACCGCGGCGATAAGAGTGTTGTTGCGGCACTGCGCGAACTCATACGCGATCGTTCCGTTGACGAGATAGGACTGAACCCCGCCGCAATTCACGCGCTTTGGACTCTCGATGGACTCGGCGCGGTCGATATCGAAACAGCTACTGCCGGATTGAAGCACCCCTCTGCTGCAGTTCGCCGCGCAGCGGCGATGGTGCTTCCACGCACCGATGAATCCACGAAGGCCATTGTGGCCAACCACATTCTCGACGATCCCGATCCACAGGTGCGCCTGGCTGCATTGCTGAAGTTGTCCGAAACGCCCGCCTCCGAAAACGTGTCCCCGCAGTTGCTCGCCATGCTGCAGCAACCGAATAATTCGGACGACCGATGGATACCCGATGGCGTTACAGCGGCCGCGGCACGCAATGACGCCGCCTTTTTGAAAGCTGTTTTGGCCAGCTATAAGCCGGCTGCGAGCCCGGGACAGACGGAAGCGCGAAACAATTTGCTTGCGAACCCGTCGTTCGAAGAAGAGCGCGACGGAAAGCCGCTCGCCTGGAGAACTGCCACCCACAGCGGCCGCGGAGAATTAACCCTGGGAGACATCGGTCATACCGGCAAGCGCAGCGCCAAAATTTCTTCCGAGCAGGGTGGTGACGTGAGTTGGTCGATTCCCGTCCCGGTGAAGCCGCGCACCGACTATCGCCTCACTGGCTGGATCAAAACCGAGAAAGTCGCGAAACCTGGTCGTGCCTACGGCGCGATGCTGAACATCCACGAATTACAGGACCCGATCCGCGGCGGCACCAGGGCGTTGAGCGGCGACAACGATTGGACCCAGGTGCAATTGAATTTCAATTCGGGAGAAATGCGCGACGTCACGATCAATTGCTTGTTCGGCGGTTGGGGACGTGTCACTGGTGCCGCCTGGTTTGATGACATCGAACTCACCATCGCTCCCGGATCAGAACTTGCAGGTGCCATGGGTCGCGTCGTTCACCTTGTGACCACCCATTATGCGCAACGCGGTCCGGTCGAAAGCATCGTCCCGACCCTGGCAGCCCTCAAGGGCGCTTCGGCCTCCCTCGCGGTTCCCGTCCTCGATGGATTGGTTGCCGGCTGGCCGGAGGACAAGTCGCCGACGCTAGGCTCGGTCGAGAAGCAAATACTGGGCGAGTTGATGAAAGCGATGCCCGAGTCGGTACGCGATCGCCTCCTGGCCCTTGCGCAACGCTGGGGCCAGGCTGATTTGTTCGGTGCGAACTTTGCCGCGATCATTGACTCCTTGAAAAAGCAAATCACCGATCTCGGCGCGCCGGACGATCAGCGCATCGCCGCAGCCAAACGTTTGCTCGGCCTGAACGACAAGCGCGAAACCCTGGACGTCGTGCTCGCGCAAATTAACCTGCTGACTCCACCCTCTCTCGCGAGTGGCTTTGTCAACGCGCTGGCCGAGAGCCGCAGCACTGCCACCGCACAGGGTCTCCTCGATCATTGGTCGAAATTAACGCCATCGGTCCGTCGGGGCGCAATCGTCGTCCTGTTGCGCCGGCCCGAATGGACCCGCACCCTTCTCGACGCGGTTGAAAATGGTAAAATGAACCGCACCGACCTCGCTCCGGAACACTGGTCACAACTTAAGCAGAGCCCAAATCGCATGATCGCCGGACGCGCTCAACGCTTGTCCGCCCCCTTGACTGGAATCTCTGCGGACCGCGAAGAAGTGGTGAAGAAGCTTTTGCCGCTCGCGAAAGAGAAAGGCGATCTCGCGCACGGCAAGGAAGTGTTTGTTGCCAATTGCGCCGTGTGTCACACCCTCAACGGCGAAGGAGGCAAGGTCGGCCCCGACCTGACTGGCATCAACTCACGCGATCGCACCGACATTTTGCTGGAAATTCTCGATCCAAACCGCTCGGTCGAAGCCAATTATCGCTCGTGGAGCGCAACGACGAAAGACGGCCAGACTTTCTCCGGGCGGCTGGAGACCGAAACGCAAACGACGGTCGAAATCCTCGACACGACCGGCCAAAAGCACGTCATTCAGCGCAAAGACATCGGCAGCCTCGAAGCCTCACAGCTTTCGATCATGCCCACCGGTTTCGAGAGCCTTCCGCCGGATGATTTGAAATCGCTCGTTGAGTATTTGGCCAGGGGTAGTGCGCCGACGGAAGCCGCCGGGGGAACATCGCCCGGAACCCGATGAGCATGGCATCCAGAACATACGTACTCATCCTCGCGCAGCTTCTTGCGTCTGGGGCGTTGTTTACATTACAGGCGCAACAGCGCGGGGGCCGACAGGATCTCGCCAGTGATCGCGTGTTCAAGGACCGCATCACCCCGCAGTGGTTCCACAACAATACGCGCTTCTGGTATTGCAATGACCTGCGTCGCGGCGCGAAGGAATTTATCGTGGTGGATGCGGAACGTGGCGTGCGTAGCCCCGCATTCGATCACGCGAAGCTCGCCGCTGCTCTTTCGAAAGCTGCTGGGGGCGAATATCGCGCCGACCGCCTGCCATTCGACCGCATCGATTTCACAAACAACGCCGATGCGATCATCGTTGCAATCGGCGACCAAACATGGAAATGCGATTTAACTTCCTACAAATGTGAGAAGTCAGATGTTTTGCCATCGAAGGAAGCTGTAACACCTGAGCCTCAACGACGTGGAGCGCGCCGGGGCGAACGTGAACTTGAATCGTCGGACCGCTCGCCAGATGGCGCGTGGACAGCGTCGATTAGCAATCACAATGTTTTCATTCGCTCCGGCGACAAAGAGATCCAACTCAGCCACGATGGCAAGGAAGGCTCCGCGTATGGCCGCGTCGCGTGGTCGCCGGATTCAAAGACCCTCGTGGCCTTCCGCATCGAGCCCGGCGAACGCAAGGAAGTTTACCTGGTCGAGTCGTCGCCTCGCGGAGGTGGCCGTGCGAAGCTCCAGACGCGTCCTTATGCGTTGCCCGGTGACAAGTTCACAACATATGAACTGAATCTCTTCGATATCGCGAGCGGCAACCAGGTCAAACCAGAGGTCGACCGGTTCGAACATGAATGGTTGCGGCCGCGCCTGCATTGGAGTCGTGACGGCCGCCATCTCACCTGGCAGCAGGTGGATCGTGGTCATCAGCGCCTCCGTGTTATCCGCGCCGATACGTCAACAGGTCAGACGCGCAATGTCGTCGACGAGAAAAGCGACACCTTCATTTGGACGGCACACACCGAGAATCTTAGTTTGAATCTGCTCACCTGGCTGGAGAATACCGACGACCTTCTCTACGTATCAGAACGCGACGGGTGGCGTCACTTCTATCTGGTGAATGCAAATGATGGCACGATGAAGCAGATCACCAAAGGCGAATGGGTCGTGCGCGGTTTGGATCGCATCGACGAACAAGATCGGCAGCTTTGGTTTCGCGCCAGCGGCAAAAACGCTGATCAGGACCCCTACTTTATTCACTATTATCGAGTCAACTTCGACGGCACCGGTCTCGTCGCGTTGACCGAAGGCGACGGCAATCACTTGATCGATTACTCACCCGACAGAAAATATCTCATCGATACGTATTCGCGTGTCGATCTCGCGCCGGTGCACGAATTGCGCCGGTCTGCGGATGGCAAACTGGTGTGTCAGTTCGAAGCCGCCGACATCGCCAACCTGAAGGCCGATGGCTGGAGGCCGCCTGAAGTATTCGTTGCCAAAGGCCGCGACAACAAGACCGATATTTGGGGACTCATCTATCGCCCGCGCAATTTCGACCCGAAGAAAAAGTATCCGATCATCGAAGATATCTATGCTGGTCCGCAGGGTTCGTACGTTCCGAAGACTTTCAGCGCCCGCCCGCGCTACCAGGCACTGAACGACCTGGGATTCATCGTGGTGAAGATTGACGGCATGGGGACCGCGAATCGCTCAAAAGAATTCCACGATGTCTGTTGGAAAAATCTTAAGGATGCCGGGTTCCTCGATCGCATCTTATGGATGAAAGCGGCCGCCGCGAAATATCCTTACGTGGATCTTGCGCGCGTCGGCGTCTATGGAAATTCCGCTGGTGGGCAGAACGCTGCCGCGGCGGTGCTGTTCCATCCTGAATTCTACAAGGTGGCGGTCGCCTCGTGCGGATGCCACGACAATCGCATGGACAAAGCCTCCTGGAATGAGCAGTGGATGGGCTATCCCGTCGGGTCCCAATACGCCGAATGCTCGAACATCGATAATGCGCATCGTCTCCAGGGCAAGCTGTTCCTGATCGTCGGCGAGCTCGACACAAATGTTCCACCGGAATCTACGATGCGATTGGTTGATGCGCTGATCAAAGCCGGCAAGGATTTCGAGTTGCTTGTCATTCCCGGAGGCGGTCACGGCATGGGAGGCGCGTACGGACAGCGCCGTATGCAGGATTTCTTCGTCCGCAATTTGCTCGGCAGCGAACCGCCCAATCGCAACACCGAAACATTGCAGAGCCGTGAAACCACCAGCGCTTCGCTCGGACGCTGAGCATTAAAAATGACACGCTCCCTTCGCACGCTCGCCTTCCTCCTGTTCGTATCTGCCAGCCTCACCGCGCGGTCTTCCCAAAATCCCGAATACCCGCCCGTGACCGCACCTCCCGACGCATTCTTTCAACTCGTCTCCGAACGCGGCCGCGACACGGCCCGGAGTTTCTATAAGAAATACATCGACGTAAAAGGCATGCCGGTGGTGGCCGCGGGCGAAGTAGCGGACCTTGCCCTCCAGCGCACTTACTGGATTGTCACCCACTTGCTCGCGAGCCGCCCGGATGTCATCGCTGCGATGATCACCAATCGCATGTACCTGATCATCATCGGCAAGGATCAGGTTTACACCGACATGCCTGAATATCGGCATCACCCCAATCCCGAATACCAGAATGAGCGCGTGCGAGGCACTGGCGGAAAACCGACCAGCTTCGGCGAGGAGAATCTGTTAAGTCTTCCCCTCGACCGCTACGACGATGAAAGCATTGGCGTCCACGAATTTTGCCACACGATTGACAGCACCTTGCGCTCTATTGATTCCGGCTGGAGTGAACGCAAAAACTCCGCCTTCAGGAACGCGCGCAGCAAGGGACTGTGGCAGGATACCTACGCCGGCTCCAATCCCGCCGAATACTGGGCCGAGATCTGCCAAAGTTACTTCGATTGCAATCGCATTAATAATTGGAACCACGGTCCCGTCGGCACGCGCGAACAATTGAAGACCTACGATCCCGAAGGCTATGAATTGGTTCGCGCCGCTTTCAAATTAACGTCCGAACACGACTGGCGTTATGCGTGGCTCCAAACGCTGCCGAATATAACCCCCCCGCCCGCGAAGTTTAAGATCGACCCCTATTACACGAAGTTCACGTGGGCACGCGAGTTCACCGTCGTTGGAAGAGAGGCGAGCGACACCGCGCTTCTGAAAGCCAATGACACGATTCGCAAAATGTTCGCTTATCGCCACGACATCCTGAAAGCCCTCATCGCCGACGGCGCGAAGCTCGTTGTTCTCGGTCGCAACGAAAAAGTGGCGAGCCTTCCCGAGTGTAAGAATATCAACGGGATCGACGCTCTCGCGCGCACCCTCGACTACACGCCGGAAACGAGGCTTCTTGTCGTCGCCGAGGAAAACATCGCCGGTAACCCGAAAAATCCGAGGATCGGCGACAACCAGGTCATCCGCGTGTTCGCTAACGCCCTCTACCAGGTCACGAGCAAACGCCCGGTCGATCCAAATTGGGAAAATCGCGGTCGCGCCGTGCAGCAATATGAGCTGCGCGTCAAACGACTCGACGTACGGTTCGACGCAAAACTCAAGGAAATCTACCAGAAGGCGCTGGATGCCGGAAAATGGAAGGGCACCGCTGCGCTTCACAGTGCCGTGGAATATTGGGTGAAGGGTGTTCTCGCCTACTTCGATGCCTCAGGCCAGGATTCCGTGCCGGCCGGTATCGCGCACCCAATTGAATCACGCGAAGCCCTGCAGCAATACGATCCGGATCTGTACGAGCTGGTCGATGAAACGATGGCCTATCGCGGGCACGTCGACTGGTGCTATCGACCATGAACCGCCGGGCGTTCCTGTTATTCCTGAACTGCGCAGTCTTGTGTTATGTCAGCTTGGGAGCCGAAAAGTCGGAACTTGTCGTCAGCGAAATCAGCGAACGAACCGTGCGGCTCGAATGGATTCCTTCAGATCAACGAGGCCGTCCTGATTCCTCAATCCTGGTTCCCTTCCCCTCCACCGAAAAGCTGCGCGTTCGCGAACCTGTTGACGAAAGGCAAATCGGAGTCGGTCAACTCCGCGTAACTCTCAGAGGTCCTCCGTTTGTCGTTTCCGTGCGCCGCCCGGACGGCAAGCTGGTGCAGGAACTGACCTTTGATGACGGCGCCGACCACGGAGTGGCGTTCCGGATCGAAGCGCCAACCCTCGGTCTTGGTGAGGGCGCGCAGCAATTCGACCGTCGCGGTGCGCTCTATCCGATGGAGCCGAGTTGGGGCGGATGGAATCGTCCGGTGCTTGGCTCAGTGGTCCCCTCGCCGTTTCTGATTGGCACCGAAGGCTGGGCGATCTTCGTACACACACCAGAAGGACAATTTGATTTACGCGACTCCAAAAAAGGACGCTTTATTCCGCGAACCAATGCCCCGGTTGATCTCTTTGTCATTAGCGTCCAGCAACCAGCCGATGCGCTTACAGAATATATTCGACTAACAGGCAAGCCCGTGATGCCCCCCAAATGGACGTTGGGTTATTTCCAATCTCATCGCACTCTCGCCGGGCCGGAGGAGCCGTTGCAGATCGCGCGCACCTTTCGGGAGAAAGGACTGCCGTGCGACGCGCTGATTTATCTCGGCACCGGCTATTGCACCAATGGATGGAACACGGGCCATGGCTCGGTGACGTTTAATACCAACGCCTTCCTGCCTGAGAACGTCAAAGCTCTCCATGATCAGAATTTTAAAATCGTCCTCCACGTGAATCGTGCGCCGCGAAGGCTGTTTGGCAATTCCATCGCTGAAAATTCCGATTCTCCGTTGCACATCGCCAATTACTGGAAACGCCATCGCGACACGTTTGCGCTCGGTGTCGATGGCTGGTGGCCCGACGACGGCGATGAACTGCCGCTCGAAGCAAGGCTCACCCGCCATCGCTGTTACTACGGAGGCCCGCTCCAGGATCGCCCTAATGTCCGTCCGTGGAGCCTTCACCGCACCGGTTACGCGGGTTCGCAACGTTACGGCGGTTGGATTTGGTCCGGCGACATCGACAGCAAGTGGGACACGCTCACCGCGCACGTCTCGATCGGGTTGAACCACGGCCTTAGTCTCACCCCGTTTTGGGGCAGCGACACCGGGGGCTTCTATCCCACGCGCGAACTCACCGGCGAACTTTACACGCGCTGGTTCCAATTCTCCGCGTTCTGCCCTTCCTTTCGCTCCCACGGCCGTACTTGGAAACTGCGCTTGCCATGGCACTGGAACACCGGCGAGTACGGCCCGATCGAGAACAACACGAACGTCGATCCCGCCGAATTGCACAATCCCGAAGTCGAACCGATCTGCAAAAAATTCCTGGAACTTCGCTACCAACTGCTTCCCTACAATTACACACTCGCCCGCGAAGCCTGCGACACCGGCCTGCCCATGATGCGCGCGCTGTGGCTCCACTATCCCAACGATCCGGACGCTGTAAAACTCGGCTCCGAATATCTCTGGGGCCGCGATCTCCTCGTCGCGCCTGTCGTTGATAAAGGCGCGAAGTCTCGTCGCCTCTACCTGCCCGCTGGCGTGTGGTTCGATTGGTGGACTGGCGAGAAACTCGAAGGCAAACGTTGGATTGAACGGCCCGTCGATCTCGCAATGTTACCTCTCTACGCGCGAGCCGGCGCGATTATCCCACTCGATCCGGTCCGCCAATTTACTGCTCAATCGGTCACCGGACCAACCACCCTTCGCGTCTTCCCTGGCGAGAGCGGAGGTTTCACACTGTATGATGACGACGGCCAATCCCTCGGGTATTCCAATGGCTCGGATACCCAAACAGTCTGGATCCGCTTCCATTGGGACGCGGCCGCCAGCCGCCTCACGCTGGAGCCGGACGCTCGAATGAAGAAATGGCCCGGAGGCGTCCGAACTTTCGCAGTGGAAATCGCCGGTACCAAAGCCGCGCCAGGTCTGGTTGACTTCAGCGGCCAGCGTGTCACTGCCGCCCCGATGCCCCGATGAAAATGCGCTGGCGCATCGCGCTTCTCATTAGCGTCGCCATCGCGATCAGTTATTTGGACCGCCAAACTCTTCCCGTGGCGATCAAAGCGATCGAGCGCGATATCCCCGTTTCCAACCAGCAATTCTCCCTCCTTCAAACCGCGTTCCTTATCACTTACGGCCTCATGTATGCCGGCGGCGGCCGACTAATGGACTTCCTCGGCACACGCCGGGGATTTTTCGTCATCATGGTCTTCTGGTCGCTCGCCTGCGCAGGGCACGCGCTTGCGGCGAGCTTCGGTATGCTCGCGGTATGCCGCCTTCTCCTCGGCGCCGGCGAAGGCGGTGGCTTTCCTGCCGCCACACGCGCGGTCGCGGAATGGTTTCCCGTCCGCGAACGTTCCACCGCCATGGGCATCATCAATGCGGGAACAGCCGCGGGCATGATCATCGCACCGCCGCTCATCGCGTTCGTCATCTCCTTCGTGAGTTGGCGCTGGATCTTCGTCCTCGCCGCTGCCGCCGGCCTGCTCTGGACGTTCTGGTGGCGCCGCAAGTATTTTCCTCCGGAACAGCACGCATCGCTCACCGACACGGAACGCCGGCAGGCGCTCGCCGAAAACACCTCCACCGCGACCGAGGAAACGCCGATACCATGGCTTCAACTGTTTCGCTTCCGGGAAACGTGGGGTGTCGTGCTCGCGAAATTCCTCACCGACGCAGGCTGGTATTTCTATCTCTTCTGGCTCCCCAAATATCTCTATGACGCTCGCGGCTTCGACGTGAAAGCCGTCGGCACGTTTGCGTGGATTCCCCCTGTGGCGGCGGGCATCGGCTGCCTGTGCGGGGGCGCCGCCTCGAGTTGGCTGCTCCACCGCGGCAGTTCAGTAAACCGCGCGCGCAAAATTGTTCTGGGGATGAGCGCGTTCATGATGCCGTTCGTCTTGTTCGTTCCGGCAGTGCCGGTGACCTGGGCCATCGCTCTTTTCAGTCTCGCCTACTTCGGTCACCAATGGTGGTCCACACTCGTCATGATCCTGCCCACCGATCTGTTTCCAAAAAACGTTGTCGGCGCCGTCGCGGGTCTGGTTGGATGCGCCGGTGCTTTCGGCGGAGTTGTCTTCGGCCAATTCGTCGGCTATCTGCTCGATCACGGTTTTGGCTGGGGGGTCGTCTTCGCGGTGGCCGGATCGTTCCACGTCCTCGGCTTCATCGTCCTCTGTTTGGCGATTCCAACAATTCGACCTGTTGTGAAGCCTCAACTGGAGCTGGCCTTGGCATGAACACATGAAATGATGAAACAAATCTGGACATCAATCGCGGGTTTCCTGCTCCTGTTTTCGAACAGCATAATCGCTGCCGACTCTTTCCCGGTTTCCATTCGTGTCGAGGCCGCGAATCCGAAATCACAGTTAAAGCCCATCTGGCGTTTCTTCGGTGCCGACGAACCGAACTACGCCTACATGACCAACGGCAAAAAGCTGGTCGCCGAACTCGGCGAACTCGGACGCGGACGCGTTTACTTCCGCACGCATAATCTCCTTACCTCTGGCGATGGAACACCCGCCCTGAAATGGGGCTCGACCGGTGCTTACTCCGAAGATGCTCAGGGCCGGCCCATCTACAACTGGACCATTCTGGATCGCATTTTCGACACCTACCTCGAGCGCGGCGTAAGGCCATACGTCCAGATCGGTTTCATGCCGAAGGACCTTTCCATCAAGCCCGAGCCTTATCAGCATAAATGGACACCTCGCGCGCGCTACGAAGAAATCTATACCGGCTGGGCATATCCCCCAAAGGATTACAACAAATGGGCAGAGCTCGTTTTCCAATGGACGAAGCATTGTCTGGAAAAATACGGACGCGCAGAAGTTGAGTCGTGGTACTGGGAGGTATGGAACGAGTCGAACATCGGCTACTGGCGCGGAACACCCGAGGAATTTCTCAAACTGCACGACTACGCCATCGACGCCGTCCGCCGCGCCTTACGCACTGCCAGGGTGGGCGGTCCCGACACCGCGGGCTCCGGGGGAAGATTTACGCGCAACTTTATCGAACACTGTTTGCGCGGCACGAATTACGCCACCGGAAAAATCGGCACACCGATCGATTTCATTTCTTTCCACGCCAAAGGCGCGCCGGTCTACACCAACGGCCACGTGCGCATGGGCATCGCCAACCATCTTCGCACGATCGAAGACGGCTTTCGCATCGTCGCTTCGTATCCGGAACTTAAAGCCAAACCAATCGTCATCGGCGAATCCGATCCCGAAGGTTGCGCTGCCTGTCAGGGGCCGCCACTGGCTTACCGCAATGGCACTATGTATTCCAGCTATACCGCTGCGGCGTTTGCGCGCAAACACGATCTCGCCGAAAAGCACGGCGTCAACCTGGAAGGCGCGCTCACGTGGGCTTTCGAATTTGAGGACCAGCCATACTTCGCCGGCTTTCGCTCTCTCGCCAGCAACGGCATCGACAAGCCCGTCCTGAACGTCTTCCGCATGTTCAGTCAAATGACCGGCGAACGTCTCCACGCCGAAAGCGATCACGCCGTCCCACTGGAAACGATCCTTAGAACTGGCGTGCGAGAGAAGCCCGATGTCTCCGCTCTCGCCACTCTCGATCAACGCAAACTAACTCTCCTCGTCTGGCATTACCACGACGACGATCTGCCCGGCCCCGATGCCGCAATCAACCTCGTCATAAGTGGTCTTCAGCGAATGAAAGGCAAAGCCAACGTCGAGCATTTCCGAATCGATCAGGATCACAGCAACGCCTTCACCGTCTGGAAGATTATGGGCTCCCCTCAAGCGCCGACACCCGAACAGTACGCGCAGCTCGAAAAAGCCGGGCGGCTCGCTTCACTCAACGCGACCCAAACCGTTGAACCAGTCGACGGCCAACTTTCTCTCACCTTCAAACTGCCGCGACAGGCCATCTCCTTACTTGTCTTTCGTCTGTAACGCAGATTGTCAGTCTGCTGTATCGCCGACTGGTAGTCGGCGAGGTCCGGTGTTATCGTCTCTCGCCCCTTTTACGCCGCAGAAATACGCCGAGGCCGACGGTCGCAATAGAAAATGTGCAATAACCGCGAGTAGAAAGCCGTGCACGATCACCTGGGACAGGGAGTGAAAAGCACTCAGGACCAGGTGGTAGGCGATCCAAACGAGAAGAAGCCAGCGGGCCCAGTTGGCGCCACGAAGCATAAACACGGCGCAGATGATTGCGAGAAGCCGGACAAGGCAAACCCAAAGGACGTCATATTGAAACGGACCGTGGGTCTTGAACTCTTGGACGTGGTAGGCGAGTCCGACAATGCCGGCGACCAGAAACAGGATACCGATGATCGTAACTGAGAGCGGGCGTTTGTTCATGTCTGTGGGAGCCAAGCGTAAAGGAGGAGTGGTGAACAGTCCATTGCCTGGGTTGTCGAAGCTGGATGAAACACAAGCCCACCGGCAGCCTCGCTCCTGCAGCGTGAACTCGCGAATGATCAAGGAAGCCCGATTGTTATTTTGGCCGTGGTGCGTGATGACATTGGCGGGGCTTGCGCCACTGATAAAGCTTGTGTTGAGGGACAACAAATCAGGTTGGCCGGATGACGTTGGAGTTTTGGGGTTTTTCGGAACAGCGGCGTTTCTCACGGCGTTCTCGTTCCGCCGTGCACAACGAACCTCCCCGTCGACGGATCTACCAGAGGCCAGCGGCAACCGGGGAATTTGGGCTGAGAAAATGGCTGTGCTGATGATTGCGGTGGTGAGTGCTGGTTTGATCGCTTGTTTGGTTCAGGCAGCGCTGGGAACGATTCTTTGGCGCGAGTTCAGCATCGAGCGTGCGATGGAACCGGTTGTATTGCTGGTCATAATCGCTTGCTCGACCGGGTTCTGGACTTTGCTGACGCGCTCGATCGTTTGCGGGATGCTCCTCACCGGCGCCGCACAGTTCGTTCTCTATCTGCTCCTGGTGGTTTTCGTGAGGGCAATCGACCGAATGGCACCCGCAGGTACAGGCGCCGCGCGTCTATCTCACACGCCCGAGGTGCACAGCGCGCTGAGTTGGTTCGTCGCCGGAGTTGGGCTGAGTTATGCCGCGATGATGTTGTGGCTCGGAAGACGAAGATTCGCGAAGTGCAGTCGCGTGGTCGCAGCTTGAGTTCCAAGTGATGTGGTGAATATTGATCGTGAAGCGAAGTTTGTGTGGGGTGCACAATGTTCAGGAGCTATCGACTGCGGCTTTGGATCTACCACTGGTTCTTTCCAGTTTGCCTGGTGTGGATTGGTCTGAGGCACGCGGCGGTTTTGGCAGGGCCGGGGCCTGATCAGTCTACAAATTCGGCAGATTATCGTTTTAAGTACGAACGGTACGACGCGCGGAGTGGGGCTCTCTTTGAGTCGCGGGGACGAAATTCCGACTACAACGACTCCGCCCGTGCGGTGTTCGTGGATTCCCAGGGGCGCGTGTGGGTAAGTTCTGTGACTGGGTTGGCTGTCTACGATGGGAAGCAATGGAGCAGCCGGACGTTTAAATCAAGGGACGCGGCGGGACATGTGATTCTCGGAGTGCTCGGGATTTCGGACTGCGGGCCAGCTAAAATAGCAGAGGGTCCTCTCGGGACGATTTGGTTCGGCGGAAATTTCGGGATATGGCGATATCGTGAGGGTCGCTACGAGGAGATAAGCTCCGAAATCACAACGGAGATCGGAATGGTTGCGGACGGCTCGGGGGCGCTGTGGGTCCTCACCAAGTACAACGCGCAACGGTACGACGGCAAGACGTGGACAACGGTGCTACGCCCCTATTTTGACAGGTCCATACATCTCGAGCTGCCGGGCCTTTTCGGCATGGCAATTGACACGAATGGCAGCGTCTGGATTGGCGGTACTGCTTACATTCAGCCGACAGCGCCGTGGGAGCATGAGGGTCTTGTTTGGGTTGTAGATCAAGCGAAGAAGCAGCGGAGTGGAGGGCCTCCAATGTCTCCCATATTTGAGTTCGATGGCAAGCGCTGGAGAGCGTTTGGTCCACCGCATGGGATTGGCATGAGGAAGCGTGAGGGGGCCGTTCCCGAATTGGATGAACACGGGCGGATCAGGGCGAAAACCTCGAAGGGTTACTACGTTCTTGAAGGGGAAGTGTGGAAGCCTATCGCAGACCCGGGCGTCGCGGTCGGTAAGCACTGGGTGTTGCGGGAGCGCAAAGCTGGATTCGGCAAACGTTCCACAGAACTGTTTTTTCGGGACGGCGAGAAGCTTATCGAGGTTCGGCCCAAGGATTATAAAACCGGAGAGGTCCTGGATGTGCGGTCAGAGCAACTGGTTTCCCTTGATCCTGCTGAAGACCCACAGCGAGGCTGTCTTTGGCTGGGAACGAGCCATGGTCTTTACCGAATTTGGCGAGGAGAGTGAGTACCTCACGTCAGTACTTGGAAGCGGTCGCGTTTTGGCACTAACTGGTCGGGATGACGTTTCTGCCGGTTGTCGAGCGTGAGCTGCGGGTGGCGGCGCGAAAGCGGAGCACATTTTGGGTGCGAGTCGCGGCGGCGATCGTAGCGGTGGTCATCGGGTGCGGGTTTTTCGTGCTCGCACAGTTCAGGATGGGGTTCGGTGTGACGGGCCTCGGGAAGGCTCTCTTTGCGGTGTTGACGTGGCTGAGTCTGTTCGCGGCGTTGTCCGCGGGGTTGTTCTTCACGTCAGATTGTTTGAGCGAGGAAAAGCGGGAGGGGACGATCGGGTTTTTGTTCCTGACGGATTTGCGTGGTTACGACGTGGTGCTCGGGAAGTTGCTGGCGACATCGCTGCGGGGGTTTTATGCGTTGCTCGCGGTGCTGCCGATTCTCGGGGTGACGCTGATGATGGGCGGAGTAACCGGCGTGCAATTCTGGAAAACGACGCTGGCGCTGGTCAACGCGCTGTTGCTGTCGCTGGCGACCGGGTTGTTCGTGTCGGCGGTCAGCCGCGATTCACAAAAGGCAATGGCGACGACGTTGTTCGTGGTACTGCTGCTCGCACTGGGTGGGCCGGTGGCGGAGGGCATACCGGCGCTGCGTAGAGGGAGTTTCAATCCTTTGCTAAGCCTTGCGAGCCCAGGGTACTTATTTGTGACTGCGAGTGCGTGGGGGAGAACTCCATTTTGGACGGCGCTGCTGGTCAACCAGATTATCGCGTGGACGTTTTTGGGTCTAAGCTGTGTACTGCTCCCGCGCACGTGGCAGCAAAAAACGGAGGCACCGAGTACCCGGCTGAATTCAGAATTCCCTGAAGTCCAGGCAGGAACTGCTTCACGGCGACGAAAACTCATAAGTGTGAATCCTGTCTTGTGGCTTGCATCGCGCGAGCGCTGGCCGGGAGTGGTGACGTGGGTAATGGCGCTGCTCACGCTGATCGCGGCGCTCATTACGCTGGCAAAAACCAGTCTTTCCTCAGGGGCGTGGATGGCATGGAGTTATCTAGGCGGCGTGGTCACGTTGATTTTGTACCTGGCGATCACGTCCCATGCGTGCCGGTTTTTCGTGGAAGCGAACCGCAGCGGTTTGATCGAGCTATTGCTGGCGACGCCGCTCACGGCAAAACAGATCGTACTCGGGCAGTGGCGCGCGTTGATCCGCATGTTCGCCGCGCCTTTGGCGGTTTATTTAGCGGCACAACTGCTGGCCGCCGTGATGACGCAAATGTCATGGAGCAGAATGACTGCGGCCACAACCGCTGCGACGGCAACGCCCGCGACGACGGGGACTACGAATACCATAGGCAGCAGTAACTCGGGAGTGACGGTGGTGGTGACCACGTCGGGAGCAGGAACCAGGGTGACGGGCGGCGGCTCGCCGGGCCCGAACAAGTTCGTGATCGTGATGGTCGCTTTCCTGTCGACCTTAACGACGGCGGCGAACTTCATTGGGTTGATGTGGTTCGGGATGTGGATGGGGTTGAACTCGCGAACGAATCATATCGCCACGTTGAAGACGCTCTTGTTCGTGCAGATAATCCCCTGGTTTGCAGTCATGTTTGGTTCGTGGATGCTCATTCCCCTGCTGCTGTTCACAAACATTACGGGGCCGTCAGCGCGGGTGATGGCGTGGTATCCGCTGCTGATGTCGGCAGTGCCGGCGCTGCTCTACCTGGGGAAGGATGTTGGGTTTGTGGTTTGGGCGCGGAGAAAATTATATGGGGAATTTCGCGAACGAGCCAGCCGGACGTTGGGGCTGATGCCGCAGTTTATCCCCGCACCGCCGTCCACAGTGCCGCCGGTGATTGCTGGGAAGTAAAAACTCCAAATCCTCCAAATCCCAAAACCCAGAGAAGTTCCAAGCACCAAGAAAGAGAAAACCCAAAGCTGTCAAACGCAACGCACTCCTTAATTTCAGCGGCTCTCCGGCAGGCTAAAGCCCGGACTACAAACGAGTCAGGGTTCGGGAGGGACGAAGCGTTCGAGGGTTGCTTTGGCGATGCGGAGGCCGGTTTCTTCGAGACGCTGACCGGCGCAAGGAGAGTTTTCTTCAGACGGATGATTTCGGAAGACGGGATCGTGCCAACCTTCAATGTTGAGGTCGGAAATCATCCGTCTG
>Ga0193697_1000217_pt1 | contig 23005 bp, 15 predicted proteins | sample L3m2metaG_FD_145073 | JGI IMG/M metagenome (GOLD analysis project Ga0193697, IMG submission 145073) | Soil microbial communities from a riparian zone of the East river system, Colorado, United States - L3m2 | ecosystem: Environmental > Terrestrial > Soil > Riparian zone | place: USA: East River... | reverse complement strand
ATAGATGAAGACCGAGCTGCCGGAGATCGTCGAGCCGGGAGTGGGCTGCGAGTTCGTCGCCGCGTTGTTGCGCGTGACGTTCGAGTTGTAGACGTACGACAGATCGGCGGCGTGCGGATCGCTCGAGCCACCGGTCTGCACGCGGAAGGGAAGCGGCTCGTTGCGGTAGTTGAACGATGTCGTGCCGGAGGTGGGGCCGGCGCTGATGATCTGCGGCTGCAGATTGTTGTTCGCGCTCCCGAACGGCGCCTCGACCACGTTCGGTGGATCGGCCCAGCCGGGGAACCCGCCGCCGCCGAGCGTGTTCTTGCTCGTGTTCTTGTACGCGAACTGGAAGTCCTGCATCGCCAGCGCGAACTCGCGGTACGTGTTGGCTTTGTTGCTGTCCCCCGATTCGATGACCGCGTTCCAGCTCGTCGGACCGCCGTCATCGAGCGTGTGGAGCTGCGTCCCCGTCTCGGACTGGAACCAGGTGCTCTTCGCCGGCTCGATGAGGAGCGCGGCGTAGAGGCCGACCTGCTGGTGCGTCGACGGACCGAAGTGATCGTGCGTGAAGACGGTGCGCAGCGTGCGCGTGCCGTTCTTCAGCGCGTTGTTGGTCGGGCTGCGGTCCTCGATCGGATCGGGGAACCAGCGTTGCACGGTCGTCTGCGCGCCCATCCAGTCCTTGCACGGCGCCTGCGCCATTTCGCTCGCCGGGCAGATCGTGGCCGGGGGAGGCTTCAGCGCCAGCATCTGGCGGTTCGCGGCGTTGCCGCACTGGCTGATCTGCGCCGCGCTGAGCGCGAGGCCGCCGCACTGGTTCACGCCGTGCACCAGCTCCTGCACTTCCTGGTAGCTGAGCGTGCCGTCCTCGTAGTTGTAGCCGTTCGCCGCGCCGTCGGACGACGTCACGTCGAACTTCACGAGGTGGATGTGCTGGCCGATGATGTCGGTCGGCGTGCGCACCTGGTAGTCATCGACCTCGTAGTAGCTCGGCACGAGGTTGGTGTGCCAGTAGATGACCCCTGTCCCCACGTTGGCGCGGATGAAGAACGGCTCCTGCGGCACCTCGCTGCGGATCGTCGGGAGCACGTCGCGCCAGAGCGTGAGCAGGCGCGACTGCGGATAGTGCCAGCCCTGCTTGTTCACCACGACGTCGGTCTGGATCACCGCCGCCTTGTACTGCGTCCAGTTGGTGATGCCGTTGCACTGCGCGCTTGGCAGCGGCGGATTGTTCGGGTCCCACGGAACGAGACCCGGATCGGCGTACGGCGCGCCCGAAGCAGGCGGCCTTCCGTTCGTACGGAAGCCCGGATCGCTGGGCGACGATGCCGTGCCATCCGGCCGGAACGATGGGTGGAAGCAGGTGGCGTGGTACGCCATCGCCGTCTGCTCCACCGGCGTGCCGTTTTCCGGCAGCAGGTAGGCGTTGACGTGATCGATGTTCTTCGTGAAGTCGGTCGTGGTGTGCTGTTCGACGGTGATCTTGGCGTTCATGAGCAGATGGCGCGGCAGGCCGCCATCCAGCACGACGCTGTTCTCCACCGCGAAGTCGAGCGGCGGATGCGGCGCGCGCGTGCCCGCGACACCGGGGATGAAGAACGGATAGCCCGGATTGACGTTGACCGGGTTGACGACCGCTTCGTAGCCGACCGGATTCGGTCCGCCGTTCGGATCGGCAACCGCCTGGATCGTTACCTCGGACGGCATCGGCGGCATCATCAGCGTCGGCATCGGGACGATGGCGGGGATCGGCGTTCCGGTGGCGATCTCGCCGTCCGGCAGCGCGCGGGTCCCGTACTTCGCGAGCGTCGGGAAATTCGTGTTCTGGAACGGCGAGCCGATCTCGTACACGTCATGCGCGCGCCACATCGCCCACATGCCGGCGGCGAAGTGCGGATAGAAGTGACAGTGGAAGATCGAGTCGCCGACGACCTTGTTCCGGTTGCCGGACCCGTTGAACACGATCTCCTCGGTGTAGTGACTGCCGGGGTTGATCAGCTGGCTGTCGAGGTACGTGCTGCCGTCGCTGTTCGGCGAGTGCAGCCACTGATGCGCGTGCAGGTGATGCACGTGCGAGACGCCCGTTCCGGTGTGCAGCACGCGGAAGATCACGCGGTCGTTGATGTAGCTGTGGTAGACGTTGCTCGGGTCGTCGGGATAGAGCGTCTTCGTCGCCTTGCGGATCGGCGTGATGCCGGTCGGTGCGTTGCCCGTCACGCCGCCGGTGCACGGCGCGGTGGCCGAACCGGTGTTGACCTTGCTGTTGTACGGCAGGCTGTTGTACGGCGCGTTGCTGCACGGCGTGTTCGACGGCACGTCGACGAGCATGGCCGGATCGCCGACCGTCCACGAGCTGAGGAAGAACTCCTCGAAACGGCAGTCGGAGCAGCTGTTCATCGGACCGAGGCCGAAACGGTTGGCCAGGATCTCGGCGCCGATGCCGCCCGTGCCGTAGTTGATGGCGAATGCGTCGCCTGCTGAGCCGAGCGTCGTGGCCAGATCGGTGGGAGTCTTCTGACCGAAGATCGGATACGCCTGCACCGCGTCCATCAGCTCGTGATAGCCGATGGTGAACTCGCGGAACGGATCGAGCCGGTTCGGCTCGATGTTGATCGGGTCGAGACTCGGATCGGTCGGCGGCGGATTGACGAACTTGCCATGCTTCGGACCGGTGATCACCGCCGTCAGGTCGGTGTAGATGAGGTTGTTGTTTTTATCGAGCATTTTCAGCACCGGGAGGCCCGCATTCGGTCCCGATGTGAACGTTGCCGCGTAGTTGATGAACGGCTGGTTGATGTTGCTCAAGCCTGAGGTAGCCGCCTCGAGCTCTTCGTGCGTCACCTGGCTCCGGTACCACTCGGCCTTCTTCGGCTCGACGTTCACGATGCCGAAGAGGCCCGCCGTGACCTGCGCGCCGTCGTTCGGCTGATTGTTGCCGCCGAACGCCGCTCCTTCGCTGTTCAGGATGTACGTCCCTTCCGCCGTGGCCCGGAGGACGTAGCGAATGGTCTGGCCGGGCGCGATGGTGGAGTTGCCGTTCGACGCGACGTATGAGCCGTCGTCGTTGATCGTTTGCGCGACCTCCATGCCGGCCACGTGCACGCTGGCGTAGCGCGTCGCCGGCTGCGTGCTCGTCGGATTTTTCGCCAGCAGGTTGGTGAAGGTAATGGCCAGGCAGTCGCCGACATTCGCGCGCAGCACGATCGGCCGCGGGCGTTTGTCGGGCCGGAGCATGACATCTCCCCGAACGAGCGGGCCGCTGCCCGACTTCGGGATGACGTCGCGCCGGAGCGCAAACACCATCCCCTCGGGCATCGATGCGCCGAGGCGGTTCACCAGGAACGGCTGGTCGAGAGCGACCATGTCGACCCAGACCGTTCGGTCACATCCGGGCGGCTGGACGTAGCCGGGCCAATGGCCCGCGGGCTGGTCAGCGCTCACGGAAAATGCGCTGAAGACTGCGACGATGAAGAGAACGAACGACAGCACGCGGTGTTTAAACATGCGTCTCCACTCCTTGCGGCAGCAGGGGATCCCAACAAACGGAAGCTTTGACAGAAAGACGCGTTTCCGTCCCCGTTCGTGAACGTTCACACTGTCCGGGGGGCGTTCGTCTTTTCAGCGGGGAGCGATGCTGCACGTCGTCATCAACTGCGGTCTCTGCGAGGACTACATCGGGCGGTGTCTGACCTCGGTGCGGAGACAGACGCACGCCCAATGGCGGGCGCACGTCACGATCGATCGATCGGGCGACGCGACCTTCGACGAAGCGCTCGCCGCGCGCGCGGGCGATGAGCGGATCGCCATCACCCGCAATGCCGCCCGCCGTTTTCCGATGTCCAACCTCATCAGCGCGATCGGGCGCAGCGGGGCCGCTCCGGACGACGTCATCGTCGTGCTCGACGGCGACGACTGGCTGATCGACGACGAGGCGTTCGCCCTCATCGACCGCATGTACGAGGAGACCGACTGCTGGGTCACGTACGGCAGCTGGATCAGCAACCGTCCCGAGCGTCCCGGACTCTGGCCTCCATACGCTTCCGGCACGACCGACTTCCGCTCCGAGCCGTGGCTCGGGACGGCCGTCCGAACCTGGAAGCGCTGGCTCTTCGACCGCATCGAGCCGGATGCCTTTCGCGATGCGCGCGGCAACTACCTGCGCAACGCCGACGATCTCGCCTGCATGTTCCCTCTGCTCGAGATGGCCACGACCGAACGGGCCTGTCACATCGAGCGGCCGCTGATGTTCTACAACCTCCTCAGCCCCCACGACGACGGTCCCGAACTGGCTCGCGAAAGCGAACGAAATGCCGAGTGGCTTCGCTCCCGGCCCCGCTATGCGCCGCTCCCCGCTTTCACAAATGCCCGCGCCCAGCCGTCTTCCTGACATCGGGGCAAGGAGGTTGTGTCATGGCGTCCACCACATCTGGCGGCGACGTTGTCATAGTGACGATCAACCGCACGTGCGCGAAACAGCTGCTCCTCGCGCTCACGCTGGCTCTCGGCGGCACGCCGATCAAGCAGCTTTCCTACGGCAAGGGCAAAGGTAAAGGTAAGGGCAAAGGCAAAGGGACGGCGACCCCTGCTGTTAAAGGCAAGGCGGCGTCCAGGGCGTCGAAGAAATCGTCTCGGTGATTTCCGACGTTCGCGGCCTGCTCGACGCGATCCTGTCGCGTCCTGCCTACGACCGTGTCGATGCGTTGATGCTGCGCGATCGCGCGCGTGACCGGGAGGCGCCGTGGCCGCTGCGTGCCGCGGCGGCGCTGATGCTCGAGCACGTGTTGCTCCGCATCCACACGGATGATGCGGAGGAGCATGCGTTCTGGTTCCGCGAGCTCGGAATCGATGGAATCGACGTCGCCTCATTCCGCCGCCGCCTCGAGCGACTGGAGCGCGTGCATGCGCCGTTGCGCCGCCCGCGGCCGGCAGAGAAGGCCATCGGCGATTTTCTTCATCTCGCGCGCCGCGAGTGCCGCCTGACGCTGGGGCGCTGGCTCTGGTCCGTGGACGAAGTGACCGCGCGGATCGAAGGAGAAGTGCGACGGTCGGCGGGAATCCGCAGCCGTCCCGACTACGGGCATCGTTTCGTCGGCGAGGAGTCGGCGCACGCGCTGGCGTCGGTGCCGCCGCTGGAGCGCGAGATCCTGCTCTACCTCGGTCATCAGGCCACGATCCGCTGGGTCGCGCGCACCACGAGCAGCGAGATCAACTCGCTGGTCGAGTATCCGCTCGGCACCGTGGTGATGGTCGTCAAGCCGCCCGGCAGCGATCAGGAGATCGAGATCAAGCGCACCGGCCTGCGCGGATCGTTTCCGCTCGACGCCGTCTACGAGCGCGGCGACTGGATACTGCCGTCGTCGCATTTCCTGCAGGGCGGCTCGATGGAGTCGCTGCTCGGTCTCGAGACGTCGCAGTCGAGCGTGATGTCGAAGCTCTATCGCACGGTCCACGGCGCGGTCGCGCCGATGTCGCGGACCGTGCATCTCGCCACCGTGTTCACCATTCCTTCGCCCGCCGGCGAGATCGATCTCTTCGACTACTTCACCGATCCTGGCGTGTTCGGCGAGCGCTACTCCTCGATGCGCCGCCACATGGGATGGGCCGTCGAGGCGATGGCCAGGAGCACGAACCAGGCGCGCGCGCCGCAGCACAATGCCCTCTCGCTCACCGTCGAATTCCTCGGCCTGACGAAGCCGTCGCAAGCAGTGCAGATCGGCACGACGTCGTTCCGCCTCGATCGCCTCGCGATGTACCTCGCGCCCGGCGGCGACAGGCGTTACTTCGAGGAGCTCGGAGTGCCGTACACCCGCGACGACTCGCGCCGCTTCGCCGGCGAGCTGCTCGATGAAGTGCTCTGCGTCTTCGACCCGCTGCCCGTGCCGTTCCGCGGTTTCCGGTCGTATCTCGACGCCGCGTTTGCCGTCCCCGCGAACCGCCGGCGGGCCAACCGCAATTACCTCTCCGTGCTCGAGCAGCTCGGCCGCTTCTGGGGAACGATGCTCGCCGCGCGCGGCCACACCAGCGGCGAGTCGTTCGTCGGCCGCAATTGCGGATTGCGCAGCGTGTTCGAGGATGGGGAGTGGCGCATTCGCGTCATCTTCATGGATCACGACTCGATGGCGTTCGCCGCGCGTTACGAGGACCATTACCATCCGCGGCCGTCGGTACGCGCGGCGGCGATCGATGGAAAGTTCATCCTCGGCAGTCATCTCGGCGACTACGAGGTGCGCGGCGAGCTCGAGCTGCTGCGCGACATCTACCGCGTCACCGGCGCGCTCGAGCGGCGCGGCATCGCGGCGATGCGCCGGGCGATGAAGGCCGCGTACGACAAGACGCAGGACGCCATCCGCACGCATCCCGACCTCGACCGTCTCTTCCGTCCGACGTTCGTGGAGCGTCTCGCGGACTGGGACGATGCCGTCCGCTGCTGGCTCGGCGCGCGGCGCAACGGGTGGCAGGAGAACGTCGCCGCGCTGTTGCGCTCGCGCGACTACGACGAGCCGCTCACCGAAAACTACGTCCAGGCCATCGAGAGACAGGAGAAGTTCCTGACCTGGTTGTCGTTCCTCTTTCAGTCCTGAGCGGCGACGCCGTAGCGCTTCTTCAGCGTTTCGTAGATGCAGCCGGGCTCGTACGCCGCATCCTTGTCGCGCCCACCGCGCCGCCACATCTCGTTCCATAGATGGACGGCCGCCGCGGACGGTGGCAGCGGCGGCGGATCGGCGGCGAGCAGCGATTCCCAGTCGCGATAGCCGATCGGACAGAACACCTCGTGGGTCCGGACGAATCGGTGCAGCGCGAACGTCTCGACGACGTCGCGAACCAACGCGGGCCCGGTCTCTCCCCATCGGATCTGCGCACGGTCCTTCGCCTCGCATGCGTTCCACGCGTGCTGCATCGCCGCAGAACCGGCAGGCGCTTTGATGAAGCCCGCGTTGATGAACTGCTCGCCGCGCCCTTCCTCGCTGGAGAAGACGTAGTCGTCGTCGAAGGCGAGCGGCCGCAACGCCACGAGGTCGGTGTCGGCCCAGCATCCGCCGCGCGTCAGCAGCAGCCGGTAGCGGAAGTAGTTCGAGAAGCCGGAGTAAGACTGATGGTCGCGATAGGTGAAGATCATCGACGAGGGGAGGATCTCGTTGCCGTCGCACACGTGCACGCCGGGCGGCACTCCTTCGACGTCGCCGTACGTGTAGAGATCGACCTCATGTCCGTTGTTCACGAATGATGTCAGCGAGAGCCGCTCCATCGTCGAGAGGCGCGGGCCGACCCAGAGACACTGGATCCGTTCGGTCATGACGCGAGCATCTCCTCCCAACGGTCCATCACCCGATCGACGGAAAAGCGATCGACGATCTCCGGCGCGCATGCGGCGAGCCGCTGCCGCTCGTCGTCGTCGCGCATCAGCCGGTCGAGAAACGAGGCGAAGAGCGCGGGCCCTTCGCCCGGCACGAGGAGTCCGTCGATGCCGTCGCGAACGATGGTGCGGACGCCGGGGCCGCAATCGACCACGACCGGCACGACGCCGCAGGCCATCGCCTCGCACAACGCGTTGGGAAAGCCCTCGGTGGAGGAGGTCATGGCGAAGAGGTCCGCGTCGCGCAGCACGGCATGGACGTCGTGCGCGTGGCCGCGCAGCCGGATGCGATCGCCGGCGCCGAGCCGCTCGATCAACTCCTCGAGAAAGCCTCGCTGATTCCCTTCGCCCCAGATGTCGAGCCGCCAGCGCGGATGCTGTTCGGCGATATGGGCGAACGCCCGGATCACGATCTGCAGCCTCTTGAACCCCACGAGCCGCCCGAGCGTCACCAGCGTCCGCGTGCCGTCGCGCTCCGCGCGCGTCGGCGAGAGCGGCGGAGGAAGAACCATGTTCGGCACGACGCTGCAGCGCGCGCCGAAGCGTTCGAAGTGCCGCGCCGCGGCGTCGGTCTGCGCGGCCACGCCGTTCGCGTGGAGGTAGAACCGCCGCCGCAGCGGCTCGAGCGGGCCGATCGACGTCCGTTCCGGATCGCAGCGCTCCGACACGTAACGCCGGAACTGCAGGCCGGTCGTCGCAATGAGCATCCTGATGTTCATCACATCGCTGAATGACAACACCGCCTCGGGCTCCGTCAGCTGAATCGCCCGGCGCAGCATGACCAGCAGAACGATGTCGGCCAGCATGAGGTCGTACGGCGGGTCGGAGAGATCGAGCACGCCGAGGATCGCTTCGAGCGAGGCATGGTCCATCTCGTCGTCATCGGGATCGCGGCGCCAGCCGATGTCGCGATGCACGACGCGCGGATCGAGCGCAAAGGCGACCGGCCGGTCGCGCTGCGAAGTCGTCAGGATCGTCGGTCTCCAGCCACGCGCCACCCACGCGTTCGCCATGTTGACGACCACCCGCTCCATTCCGCCCGCGTTGAGCGTCGACACCACCAACGTGACCTTCACGCCAAGGCTCCGATGGGAAGACGAATCGCGCCCTGATGGCGTGAAGCGGGTAGGGAAACGGCACTCCGCGACACTCCCTTATCGAACGATCATGAAATCGCATGCTCTCGCTTTGTCGCTCCTCCTCTGTGCCGTCGCCGCGGCGCAGGATCGCCCGCGGACGTACACGTTTTCCGACGTCAGCGTCGAGACGCAGACCGGAGAGAGCGTCCACTTCTACCGCGACCTCGTGAAAGGCCGCACCGTGGTCATGAACTTCATCTTCACCAGTTGCACCACGGTCTGTCCGACGATGGGCGTCACGTTCGCGCACGTGCAGGACCTGCTCGGAAAGCGCGACGTCGCGCTCATCTCCGTCAGCATCGATCCCGGCAACGACACGCCGGCCCGTCTCGCATCCTGGAGCCGGCGTCTCGGCGCGAAGCCCGGATGGACGCTGGTGACCGGCAACAAATCCGACATCGACGCGCTGCTCAAGTCGATCGGTCTCTTCAGCGCCAATCCGGCGGCGCACGCGCCGGTGGTCCTCGTCGGCGATGACTCGTCGGGCCGCTGGGAGAGAATCGATGGACTGGCGCCGGCGAAAACGATCGTCGCCGCCATCGACCGCATTTCGGAAAAAGAACAATGATGCGCAGACTGCTCTGCCTCGCACTGCTCGCCGCGCTCCCGGCGCTCCCCGCGCTCGCGCAGGATGTCCAGGGCGCCGCGCATTACTTTCAGAACCTTCCGCTCGTCGATCAGAACGGCCGCACCGTCGATCTCTACAACGATCTGATGAAGGGGAAGGTCGTGGTGATCAACAGCTTCTTCGCCGAGTGCCACGGAAGCTGCCCGGCGATGGCGAAGACGATGCAGTACGTGCAGGAGCAGCTCGGCGATCGAGTCGGCCGCGACGTCTTCCTGATCTCCATCACGGTCGATCCGCACAACGACACTCCCGAAAAGCTCAGGAAGTACTCCGCGGATTGGAAGGCGCGACCCGGCTGGACGTTCCTCACCGGATCACCGGAGCAGGTCGCCGCGGCGTTGAAGAAGCTCGGGCAATACGTCGAGCAGCGCGAGTCGCACAACAACATCTTCCTCGTCGGCAACGACCGCACCGGACTCTGGAAGAAAGTGTTCGGGCTGGCGAAAGCGGACGATGTCTACGCCTCGGTGGAGAGCGTCGTGAACGACAAGGGCGGGTCGAACTGACGCGACGCCTCCTCTGCGCGCTGTTGCTCCTCTCCGCCGCCGCGCGCGCCACCGAGCTGACGACGCAGGAAGTGCGCGGCCGTCAGATCTACCGCACCGGCACGAGCGATTCGGGCACGCCGATCCTGGCGCGCATCAGCGCCGACTCCGATCCCGTCCCCGCCGGCGTGTTGCCGTGCGCCGGCTGCCATGGCCGCGACGGCCGCGGCAAAGGCGAGGGAGGTGTGCGGCCGTCGAACCTGCAGTGGAGTGCGCTGACCCGTCCGTACAAAGTGGCGACGCCGGGCGGTCGTGCCCACCCGCCGTACACGCCGTCCACGCTGAAACGCGCCATCACGATGGGCGTCGATTCAGCGAAGCAACCGCTCCGTCCGCCGATGCCGCGCTACGAGCTCGCGATGCGCGATGCGGACGATCTCGTGGCCTATCTCCGCCGCCTCGGCGACGATCCTGATCCCGGCGTGAGTGACGACACGCTGCGCATCGGCGTCCTCCTGCCGCCGCCCGGCAGTGAACGCGAAGCCGTGCAGACGACGGTCAGCGCGTATTTCGCGGGCGTCCGAATCTTCGGCCGCCGTATCGACATTCACTTCGAAGACGCGCTTTCCGATGACGACTTCGCCGTCATCGCCGCGCAGATCACCGGTCGCGAGGAAGAGGTGGGCCGCGTCGCAGCGGAGAAGCAGCTGCCGGTCATCGCCGCACTCGCCGCGCAGAGCGACGACGCGAACCGCTATCTCTTTCAACTGCTCGCGGGTGTCGAAGAGCAAAGCGTCGCGCTCGTCAAAGCGCTGCCAGCCGATGCCCGCGTCCGCATCGTGCACGACGCTTCGACGAAAGCGCTGGCCGACCGTCTCACCCGCCGCTTCGGCAGCCGCATCGCCGGCACCGGCGCGAGCGCGATTCTCGTGCTCGGCGGCCCGTTGCCGTCGCCGCTCCCCGAGACGATCCTCGTCCCCGCCCCGTACACGAGCGACGCGCTGCTCTCCAACCCCACTCGCAAGATCCTCGTCGCTCTTCCCCTCGACGCGTCGAAAGCGACCGACCTCCCGCCAAAGCACCGCGCGACCTGCGCCGCCGTCCTCGCCGCCTCGCGACTGCTCGTCCGCGGCCTCGAGCGCGCCGGCCGCGACGCCGGCCGCGAATCGCTCATCGATACTCTCGAAAGCTTCCGCGGCGAGCCGACCGGCCTCACTCCACCCATCACGTGGACGCGAACGCGACACACCGGCACGAGCGAATGCGTGATCGTCCGTGTTCCGCAATGAGTCCACGTCTGATGCGGCCCGCACTCTTCGCCACGACCGCGGACGCGTCCGCGCTGCGCGGACGGGCGCATCCGCTGCCGTACGACCGTGACTCGATGGCGCCCGGAGATGTGCTGCCGATGCGGGACGAACGGTTTCTGCGTGCGCTCCTCGCCGCGCAGGCGATCTATTTCGACGGCCGTCAAACGAATCTGGGCGATGCGCTGCTGGGTCTGTCGTATCTCGAAGCGGTACGTGACGCGGCGTCGCTGCTCGGTCTGCAGTTGCGGGTGATTGCCTCGCCGGACATCGCCCGCCTCCTGAAAGTGCCGGGCACGAATCGACCGCCGGATCGCACCCTGCGCATCGGCGTTGCGCAAGGCAGCGAGCGTCTCTTCGCGTCGAATGAGGACCTGCCCGTGTTCCGAACCGCGACGCGCGTGTACGCGAGCCTTCCGTCGCGCTACTACTTCGATGTCGAGCGCCGCCTCGGTTTGCGCCTCCCGAGAAGCAGTGGCTTTCTGCCGGTGTTGCCGGCGCGGCCCGCTCATCGCGACCGGCCGTTCGTCTGCTACATCGCCGCATCGAGCTGGCCCGAAAAGAAGGACTACGGCATTCGAGGCTTCGCGCGCGTCGCGCAGCAGATCGGCGACGATTTCGAGCACGTCGTCGTTCGAGGTCTCGACGATCCACCCGAAACGCATCCGCCTCTGACACTCGCGCCGGAATCGAATGACGTCGAGGATCTGCTCGGACTGTTCGCGGAAGCGGCGTTGATCATCGGCAACGACACCGGCCTTCTTCACGCGGCGGCAATGACCGCGACAAGCTCACGCCGCGGAGTGATCGGCATCTACGGCCGGCACTCCTACCTCCGATTCACCACCGGCGATCGCCACCAGTACGCCATCGCCACGCCATTCGCACAGGCGATGGCATTCTCGGATCGCAGCCCCGTCCGCGATCAGATCGACGATGAGCGGTACCGCCGCGCCGCGGCGGTCCAGCGGATCGCGCCCGAATTCATCGCCGCATGCGCGCGACGCGTGGTGGACGGAGGGAAAATGGGGTGGTGATTTGGGGTTTTGATTGGTCGGGCAGGGGGGATTTGAACCCCCGACCACCTGAACCCCATCTCCGCGTCTGTCTCGAGACATACGCGGATACCGTGATCTAGGTAGAGCGGTGTCAAGCCGCTAGACACTACACTTTGGAGCGGTTCATCGTTCGAGGAGTTCAACCCCGAAGATATCTTCGGACGCTGCCACACCTCACTGTTTTCGCAATGCGTTTGCCAAAACCGACATGATGACGGCAAAATTCGTCGCGTTACCCGATGCGTGAACTCTTTGGCGCCGATGTCCGCAGTTGTGCTGGGCCGTTCTCTCAGGGTGCCCAAAGCTCCTTCACTGAGCTCGAGACGCTTCCGTACCATGGCCTTGAAGGATCAGGCCTCGAGCGTCTCTGTTATCAGCTGCTACTCTCTAGAGGGTATGAACCTCGTTTCTTCGGCCGTAGTGGGCAACCTCAATACGGTATCGATCTCGTGGCTGAAAAAGGCGACAGAACGGAGGTCTATCAATGCAAGAATCTCGCGACGCGCCCGTCATCAATGAAACTACAGAGCTACCTCGATACGTTCGAACGTGACTGGCTATGCAATGCCCACCTGCCCAGACCAAACCGGTTCGTTATCTGTTGCCCTACTCTCCTGCGTGATACTGAAGTCGACACAAAATGGATATTGGCAAAGACATCATTCGCGCAACGCACGGGCGTCGAAGCCGGCCTATGGCACTTGGATCTCCTGAATGAATGGTTGAAGAATCTTCCCGACGTTGTCGCTGACCTATTTTCGGATCGGCACGCGCAAGCATTCTGTAACGTCGCCGATTGGAACCCTGACCTTTTCCTTCCCGTGCACAGGGGAGCCTCTGGCGACCGTCGACTCAATCGCTATTTTGACTCCCTTCTCAAGGGTCGTCTCTACTTTGACGAGGACCGAGCCCGCAGAATCATGGTGGCACTGGAGCATTCGCCAGTGATCGTCATTCGTGGCCTGCCTGGCACTGGTAAGACTTTTACGGCCCTTTCAGTCGCCGAAAATCTTAAGGGAGCACAGGAACGAGTCTATTTCGTCGACGCTAGTCGCGATGAATGCACCAAGGTGCATCTACGCGAAGGCATCCGGTCGCGCCTGTCCCGCCCGTCTGCGTTTGTCCTCGACAACTGCCACGAAAACCTTGCGAGCGTGGTTCAGGCTTTGGAAGACCTCGGCCCTCTGCTGGCGGCGCGACGTTCAGCCATCATCTGTCTGATGCGACGCGTACCGGGGACGCTCCAGTCTCGCGGCGATGATTCGCAATTCTTCTCCGAGCTGGAATCGGAGAGTGCCGCGGTCGATCTCAACAATGACGACACACTGCTGAAGCGCGTGGTCGAGTTCTGGCGACCGACATTCGCCGGCCTTTCCGAGTCCCGCCTATCTAGGCTCACCGCACTGTGCGGAAAGGACTTGTACTTTCTCGACGAACTCCTTCGTCTACTCACGTCGCCAACCGACATCGACGAACTTGATGCCGCCGCCATGTACAACGCGGTTCGTCGTGCCTATCTCGGCAGCAAGACGGCCGATGAGTTCTTGCAGACACGTCGCCTCGCGACCTTGGCGCAGTTCGAGATTCATGCCCGCGCAGACATCTTGAGGCCATCCTCGGATGAGCTATCGCTCTTGGAAGGGCTTTACGTACGCGCAGGGCAGCCGCCGCGGTGGCATTTCCTCCATTCCACTGCAGCGGAGTTGATCGTGCACGTGCTGTGGTCCGGAATGGGCGTAGTCGATCCCGCTGACGTAGCGAGGGAAGCGGCACGCGATCTCACCGAGTACTTCGTGGCAATTCTGGATCCCAATCTTCGACCCCGCTACACTGCTTCATCCATCGAGGCCGACCTGCTCCGAGTCCTGACGAACCCACTCAGGCTCATGGGTGACAACGAAGCGCGATGTTTAAAAGCGGCAGTGCTCGACAGCGAGATTGTCACCCAACTACCAAACGCATTGTCGCCGCTTCCTACCTACCCCACTACTATTCAGCTATGCGCACTTGTGGCTCATGAGAGTGGCGCAAGAAGTTCGCGCGTATACGCCCAGCTACTAAGCGATGCACTCGCGGTCCTAATAAGTCGAGCCAATCAGCAGCAGCTGCATCACTGCTTCCCGTTCATTGGTTCAATGCTGCACACCTTAGAAACCATTGCACCTGAACTCCACGCACAACTCACCGAACAGCTGAACGCACCACAGATTCTGGCCTTGATAGATGCCAATGCCACGCTACACGAACTTTTCAAGATTATCGAACATGCACCTTCCGCGCTGGCAAGCGAACTCGTTCTGTCTCTTAACGATGAAAGACTAGAAAGACTTATGGAGAGGACGATCGCGGCAGGCCGCTCGGCTACCACTCTTCACCTTACCCTTCGTCACTTGCTTCGCTCGCCTGATACGGCACGTATCGGCCTTGAGCTTGAGCGAAGAGTTGGAGTTTCGCGGCTCCTGAAACTAATTGAATCTCAACTCACTATCGTCGAATTGTGTAGCGTTGTTAGCCACGCGTCGCCGGCGTTCGCTCAGGACGTGGTCGATGCCTTGGATAACGCCACTGTTGAGCGTCTAATCGGCAAGACAGCCGCCGCCGGTCGCTCGATAGCCACTCTCCATTTAAGCTTCCGCGCGCTGCGTCGACAGAGAGAAACCGCCGGAATAGGCGAACTCTTAGAGCAAAAGATTGGGGTGGCAGGCATTTTGAGGCTAATCGAGACGAACGGCTCGATGTACGAGCTATTTAGAATAGTTCAACACACTTCCGGTGGGTTTGCACGTCTGCTGGTCACCGCTTTGGATGAACGCTTGATCGCGCACCTGAGCCAGAAGACCATTGATGCTGACCGTTCGATAGGCACGCTGGACCTAGCGTTGCGCGAGTTACGGCTGCACAGAACGACGATGGAGCTGGGTTACGCTTTAGCGCGCAAGGTCAGCGCGGAGCAGTTTCGCCGATTGATAGAATCTAACGGCACAATATACGAGCTCTTCCGAATCATTGGATGCCTTCCCACAGATCTAGCGCTCCGCCTGATTGAGTTGATTGATGACTCACGAATGAGCCGACTGGTCGATAAGACGATTGCTTCCGGCCGTTCTATCGGAACTCTCACGCTCACGCTGTCAGAACTGCGCCGTACTCAAGGTGCGGAAGACATTGCTCAGGCGCTGGAGAATAAGGTAGGTACAGCAGGTTTCTGGAAGCTCATCATCGAGACTGGTTCACCGGGCCCGCTCGTCGATCTCGTGCGCTACGTCAGCCCGGAAAGCAGCCCCAAGCTCGTCGTGTCTGCAGCCGGTGTGTCTGAACTGCAATGGAAACGCATACTAGCGCGTGGCGACCTATTCCAGCTATGTGAGCTGATCGCTGACTGCCAAGCGATATTTCACCCTAGCGCGGGCGGCGAAGCGCTCGTGGCAGCCATTGAAGATCAGTCGCCGGACCTCGTGAGGCGCGCTACGTGGTACCAACGCAGATCAGGCAACTTGCAACTTGGCCGTTCTCCGGAGTCTCCCAGCAGTGTAGCAGTGTCTCGCGCGATCAGTGCCGCCCTCGCGGACGTGGACTATCGAGTGCTCCGCTTCTCCTCACTGCATGAGGCAGTGAATGGACTAGAGCTGCTATACGACGCACGGCCGGATGTGCGATCGTTGCTGGCGGCGCAGCTTAGAACGATGTTGCCTGCCTCTGAGCATTGGGTACTTGATCCGAGGCAGGATATGGCCGTGCCGAGGATTCTGCTTCGGCTACTGGCGAAGCCTGAGATCTCTGACGAGGACGCAGGACAATTCGCGGACGCCCTGACACGCTGCCTGAAACCCGAAACAATTGAGAAGAGCCGCACCGTGGATATTTTGTGGACGTTGTGGGCGATGTTTGCGCATGCTCGTAGGCGCAGTGGCATTGATGCCGTAGCGTTTGGGAGGACACTGCCCTCTGAGTTTGTCCGATCACTACATCGCGTCCTCGTGGTGAGAACGGCATGGAAAGATCAACTTGACGAAGTACGTAGTAGGTTCGCACTTGTCGGTCTTTTGGCGTTGCTGGGCTTAAGAGCTGACGCCACGGTTTTGGCTGGCTTGCGCAAGGATTTGGATCTCCATGGCGAGGCCGGCGTCTGGCGGCTGTGTACAAACCAGAAGTTCGTTGCGGCGTGGCTTGTCTTGCGTGCTATTGAGATATGGGATCCGAACATTACGGGGCAGCGCGAGGAGTTTCAGCGGCGCCTTCTCGGTGCGGCAGAGGATTATGTTGAAATGGATCCAGCGGCGGATCTGCTTTATCAAACGACGCTAACGCAAACGAGCGGGTTGCAAACGGTTGGTGCTAGTCTGACGGTGGGGCTATTGGAGCGAGCGCTGGCGGACAGCAATTTCGAAACACTACGATTCCGGTCTCTGAGTGAAGGAGCAAGAGGCGTAGAGCTGCTATATCAAAGTCGACCCGAAGCGCGCCCGCTCCTGGCCGCTCGACTCAGAGAGCTTCTGCCGCCGCCAGAACTCTGGGTCTTTGATCCGCGAGACCTAACAGGCCCGAGAACTCTGCTGATGCTGTTGGCGAAGCCGGAAGTGTCTGACGCAGACATGCGATATTTCGCGGATAGCATTGCGAACTTGCTAACGTGGCATGTACTCAAGAAGTGTCGGGCTGAGGACATTCTCTGGACAGTGTGGGCGATGTTCGCACTTGCTAGGAGCCGCAGCGAGATGGACGCCGCCGCAATTGGCAGCACCCTTCCGGGCGAGTTTATCCGATTGCTACAGGGCGTTTTGGCCGTAAGAGCGCCCAGTGATGTCCGTCTACACGAGGTTCGTGCAATCTTTGCGCTGGTCGGTTTGCTCATGCTATTAGGCTTTACACCCACGAGCAATGTAGTGAACGCCTTGCGCGGTAAGCTTGCACCTCACGACGACGCGGGCGCTTGGTGGTTGTGTGCCAATGAGACCTTCGTCAAGGCATGGCTGATCTTGCATGCATTGGAAATCGTTCAGCCTCTTCCACGGACGCAGCGGACCGCGTTCCGTCGGCGCCTTCTAAGCGCTGCAGACGAGGAGCCCGATATGGATGCCGCTGCCCGATATCTCCAGGCAATGTTGCCTGCCCGATAGACGCTTCCTGCCGGCGATCTTTGTCTGCGTCATCGGGCCGCTTTTCCGGCCCGGACGGACGACCGGCGCCTCGATCCAAACCTTTCTCGCGATCTGCGGCGGGCTCGCCATCCTCGCCATCTTCGCTCTGGCCGCGTACGGCTTTTCTGGACGTTCGGAGCCGTGCGCGGACCCGCCAGCCGTCCGCCCACGGCAAGCGAGTCCGGTATGCCAAACGGCGGCCTTCGGATCACACGGACGAGGATCACGAGGAGGACGGTGATACGTGAGGGATTGGCTCCTCGGCGACTGGTGCTACGGCGGGGCCGATCGCGCTTACGCCCGCGGCTTGTTCGCGGAAGCGGCGTTGATCATCGGCAACGACACCGGCCTTCTTCACGCCGCGGCGATGACCGCGACAAGCTCACGCCGTGGCGTAATCGGCATCTACGGCCGGCACTCCTACCTCCGATTCACGACCGGCGATCGCCACCAGTACGTCATCGCCACACCGTTCGCACAGGCGATGGCATTCTCGGATCGCAGCCCGGTCCGCGATCAGATCGACGATGAGCGGTACCGCCGCGCGGCGGCCGTCCAGCGGATCGCGCCCGAATTCATCGCCGCATGCGCGCGACGGGTGGTGGGAGGAGGGAAGTGGGGTGGTGATTTGGGGTTTTGATTGGTCGGGCAGGGGGGATTTGAACCCCCGACCACCTGAACCCCATTCAGGTACGCTACCAGGCTGCGCTACTGCCCGACTCAGGATCGATGCTAACACGAACGGGTTTCGTGAATTCCTCTACGGAAGCGCGGTCGCCCAGAGGATCAGATACTTGGTGACCTCGATGTTCCGGGCGGACGGCGCGACTTCGATCTCTTCGATCGAGCGCGCGCTGGCCATCAATTCGTCGCGCAGCGTCTCGAGCTCTTTGTCCCACGCGCGCTGGATCTGCGCGATGTTCTCGAGGTAGTCGACCTCGCGCACGGTCGACGCGCCGTCGCTCACCGCGGCGGGACGGCCGCTGGTGATGTTGTAGAGCGCCTGGCCCCACGCGACGCCGACGTTCTTCGACGAATCGTCGAGCGGATCTTCATTCTGCGCGTCGCGGTCCTCGCGCTCGGCGCGCTGCTTGAGCTGATCGATGCGGCGGCGGAACGTGCTCTCCAGCCGCTCGGATGTGTCGTTGAGTCTGCGCCGCGCTTCCTCGAAGCAGCGCTCGAGGAACGACTCGCGCGGCTCGTTCGCATTCGAGTACATGCCGAACGCCGAATTGGCGTAGACGCGCAGACGCTCCGTCTCCTCGACGTACTGCTTGAAGCCCTCCTCCGATTGCGCCGCGCTCTGCACGAGCGCCTCGGGGGTGATCGAGATGTTCAGGTGATGCGACGGATCGGGCACCGCGCGGATGTCGAGCTTCTCCGGATCGATCGTCGCCGCGCGATCCCACAGCACTTTGCCGTCCGTCGGTTCGATCGGAGCCACGTACGTGCGCACGGTGCTGATGTGCACGCCGCTGCGCGATTCGCTGTGCGTGACCACTCCTTCCGCGAGGAGGAACGGCCGGTAGTCGCCGCTGCCGCCGTAGACATAGAGCTGTTCGACCGATTCGCCGGTGAAGCGGACCGGCAGGCGGCCGCGCCCCGTGGAGATCGGCGCGAGCGCGTCTTCGCCGCGGTCGACGACCAGTCCGTGCGGAACCGGCACGGCATCGAGCACGCGGCCGGGAACCGTCGACAACGCGCGGACGATTGCTTCGCGACGCTCGGGCGGAAAGAGAAAGACGACGCATCCGCCGCCGCCCGCCCCGCAGACTTTTCCGCCCCAGGCGCCGGCTCCGACCGCAGCGTTGATCGCCGCGTCGATCTCCGGCGTCGAGATGCCGTCGATCAGCTCCTTGCGGTTCTCCCACTCCTTCGCCAGTGCGCGGCCCGCGGCTTCGAAATTCGCGGTCTCCAGCGCGCGCTCCATCTCGATCGACGTCTCGGCGATCTGCGCGAGGCCTTGCGTGACTTTCTTCTTCTTCTCGATCTGCCGCTTGTACATCTCCCAGTTGTTCGTGCCGGAGAAATGGGCGATGCCGGTGTAGTGCAGCAGGAATCGATCCGCGAGGTCGTGGATCGGAAGCGCGATGTTGTGATGCGTAGGCGCGCCGGGCTCGAGATGCAGCGTGCCAAGACCGCCGTAGACCGGCGGGTAGTAGTCCTGAATGCCGGCGGGGACGCCGAGGAGACGCGTTTCGAGATCGCGGACCGTGTTGATCAGCAGCTCGCCCTCGAGCGCCGCGCCGGCGATCTCGGAGAGCGCGCGCACGAGCGTGATCGCCAGTGCCGACGATCCGCCGAGGCCTGAGCCGCGCGGCGCGTCGGTGCGGGTCGTGACGTGAATGCCGGTGAGGTGGAAATGCTCGACGGCGCGGAAGACCAACGCCGCCTTCGGATCGGCGCCGAGCTCATTGATCGATTCGTAGCGCTGCCGGTATTGCTGATCGGTGAGATGGATGGAGATCGCGCCGTCGCCTGTCTCCACCACCTCCGATTCGGCGTAGTGGGAGATGGCGACGTTGACCGTCCGCGATCCGGGATGGAACAGGTACAGCGGCCAGAGGTCGAGAGTGCCTCCAGCGAGATCGGCGCGCACCGGCGCGCGAACAATGACCTTTTTCATGAGTGAACCCGCAGCCTGCTAGAAGAGTGCCCGCCGTTTCGGCACAGACGTCTGCGCGATCGCGTTCGCCGGCGCTGCGAGGCGCGGCGTCAGGCGGGCGACGTCCGAGCGGAACTCCTGCAGTGAGTTGCCGCGCAGCGGATCGGGAGTGATGGATCGGAGCTTCAGCGGATCGAGCCACGCGCCGCCGTCCGAAACGCGGTAGTCGAGATGCGGTCCGGTGGCCAGGCCGGTCATGCCGACGTAGCCGATCACCTGTCCCTGCGTGACCTTCGTTCCGCGCTTGATCCCCTTGCCGAAACGGGAGAGGTGCAGGTACGACGTCTCGATGCGCCACGAGTGACGGATGCGGACGAAGTTCCCTTCACCGCGGTTGTAGGTCGCTTCGACCACCGTGCCGTCCGCGGTCGTCATCACCGGCGTTCCCACCGGCGCGCCGTAATCGACACCGTGATGCGGGCGGAACATGTGGAGGATCGGATGGAAGCGGTGGTTGGAGAAAGACGACGTGATGCGGGTGAAGGCCAGCGGCGCGCGAAGGAACTGTTTGCGCAGCGGCGTACCGTTCGCGGCGTAGTAGCCGCCGTGATCGCCGGCGTCGCAGCGGAAGGCCTCGTACTTGTCGCCCTCGTGCATGAAGCGCGCGGCGGTTATCGGTCCGTATCCGACCGCATCGCTGCCGGCGTATCTCTTCTTCACCACCACGCTGAACGAATCGCCCTTCTTCAACGCGAAGAAATCGATGTCCCACTGGAAGACGTCGACGAGCTGCTGCACGAGCTGCGGCGTCTCGCCGGCATTGCGCAGTGCCTCGTAGAGCGAGCTGTCGATGCGCGCGGAGATCGTCGTCTCGATCTCGCGGATCTGCGCCTCGCGCTTCGTGACGTCGAAGCGATTGCCGTTGCGGAGCGCGTTGACCTCGCCCCATCCGACGATCTTCAACTGGATGCCGTCGGCCTTGCCGTTCGGGTCGTAGTGAAAGCGCACGAGGTGTCCGGGGCGGAGGCGGCGGACGTCGATGCTCTTCGCGAACTCGGTCGTCAGCGCCGCGCTTTCCTGCCGCGTGAGACCGCCGCTGAGCAGCACGGCGTCGAGGGTGTCGTCTTCTTCGATCGGGAGGATCACCGAGTGATCGGGGAGCTGCGCGGGGGCGCTGGCCTCCATCAGGGCGGCGTATTGGAGCGCTGGTGCGGGAGTAGGAGCGGTGCTGGCCGGCAGCGCAGCCGGATCGTGCAGGCTGACGGTCGCGAGAAGGAGGGGGATGGCCAGCGGAAGGGCAATCGCGAAGAACGCCGGCTGCCGCCGTAAGACCCCACCCAGACGTTCGCCGATGGCGAGCAGTTTACGCATCAGAACTCGTACAGAACCGGGGACGAACTACTCGGACGATGGTATCAAAGGTTGCCGGTTGGCGGTCACGGCTCCATCGAAAGCGTCTGGATCTGCGTCTGCGCCAGCTTCTCGTCGCCCGACTCGGCGCGGTGGTAATTCGCCGGAACGGTGAACATGCTGCCGCCGACTTCCGTCTGGCGGATCGACGTGATGATCATCTCCCGCGTCTGCGTGCGAGTGCGGCTGTAACCGCCATCGCGCGCCAGTGCCGCGCTCGCGGCGCTGCGGACGTCGGTGGTGACGGTCTGCATCGATTCGCGCAGCGGGAAGCCTTTGATCTTCGTCGTCTCGATCTGGATGATCTCGTCGAGCTTCGGGTTGCCGGTGCGGATCCCGCTGTTGGCGAGGAAGAGCTCCGAGATGTCGCCGAACATCACGGTCGTCCACTTATCGATCGTGGTGTGCACGTTCTGCTTGAGGATGATCGTCCCCATCGTCAGCGTGATGTCGTACGCCATCGTGAGGCGGTAGTGATCGGTCGGAACGCCGGCGATGACCGGGTGGTCGTCGATCTTCGTCGCCGACGAGGTGAGGTTTTCGATCGCGATGTTGCTCTGTCCCACCGACGCCGCGACGTTCCCGGCATTCACCTCGGCGTACAGCTTCTTCATCGGGTCGACGAAGGACATCGTGCGGGAGCCGTTCGTCGAGATGACGTAGACGCCCGGGGTGTAGGCGTTTCCGGAGATGACGTCGACGCGGGAGCGGTCGCCTTCGATCACGGCGCGGCCGGTGTACTGCGTCGGTGCCTGACCGCCGGTGTCCGAGCGCGTCGTCTGCTGAAACTCGTACACAATGGCCGCGCTTGCCGCGTGGCAAATGAAGAGCAACCCCACCACCAACCCACTCTTCGCGATCATAAATAACTCCTGGAACTCATCTCAGTATACCGGAGAAATTTTCGTCAGGCGGGGGGACGTTCGGAGGCCCATGTCTACAACGAGATACTTCGTCGCGGCAGCGCTCGCCGCGGCCATCGCGGCCCCCGTCTTCGCCGCGCGAAAAGCCGATCCGAACTCGCTCGAAGAAGTGGTGAAGAAGGTGCAGCAGGTGCAGAAGAGCACCAAGACGCTGCAGGCCGACTTCCGCCAGGAAAAAGAGCTCGCCCTCCTCTCCAAGCCGGAGGTTTCGACCGGCACGTTCACCTTCTCCCGTCCGAGCAGCGTCCTCTGGGTCTACGACGCTCCGAAGCGCGTGCAGATGCTGATCGCGAACGGCATGCTCACGACCTATTACCCCGACCTCCGGAAGGCCGAACAGATCGACGTGAAGCGCTTCCAGGACCGCATCTTCAAGTACATGGGAGCGAGCGGCGCGATCGATGAGCTGAGCCAGTACTTCGACTTCACGTTCGTCGACAACGCGGCGAGTGCCACGTGGACGCTCGACCTCAACCCGAAGAACCGCATGATCGCCAAGCGCGTGAAACACATCAAACTGGCGATCGACAAGAAGACCTACCTGACGACGAAGATCGAGTACACCGAGGGGGATGGGGACGTCACCCGGTACGAGTTCACGAATTTGAAGATCAATCAGCCGGTCGCGCAGACCCGCTTCACCCTTCAACTTCCTCCGACTGTGCGCGTCGAGCAGATGAAGTTGCAGTAGTGTTCGAGCTGCTGCATACGGACGGCGCCGCTCGCCGCGGCGTCGTCACCACGCGACACGGCACCATCCAGACCCCGGTCTTCATGCCGGTCGGCACGCTGGCCTCGGTAAAGTCGCTCACCACCGAGCAACTGGCGGCGCTCGGCCCCGAGATCATCCTCAACAACACCTACCACCTGATGCTCCGCCCCGGCATCGACCTGCTCGAGCAGCTCGGCGGCGTGCATTCGTTCATGAACTGGGATCGCGCGGTTCTCTCCGATTCAGGCGGATTCCAGGTCT
>Ga0193697_1000216_pt1 | contig 23020 bp, 19 predicted proteins | sample L3m2metaG_FD_145073 | JGI IMG/M metagenome (GOLD analysis project Ga0193697, IMG submission 145073) | Soil microbial communities from a riparian zone of the East river system, Colorado, United States - L3m2 | ecosystem: Environmental > Terrestrial > Soil > Riparian zone | place: USA: East River... | reverse complement strand
CCGAATGCCAATCCCGATCCCAACAACCCGCGCAACTGGCGCGCCAGCACGAATCCGGGCGGCTCTCCGGGCGCGGACGACCCGGCCAGCTCCATTCTTCCTGTGCTCGTGAACGAAGCGCTCACGCGCACCGATGCCTCGCCCTCCGATGCGATCGAGTTGTTCAATCCAAATGGTGCCGCGGTGAATATCGGCGGATGGTACCTGAGCGACGACCCGGGTGTTCCGCGCAAGTATCGCATTGCGGATGGCACGACAATTTCCGGCGGCGGTTATCTCGTCTTCACCGAGGCGCAGTTCAATGCCGACCCGCTCGGCACGAACAGTTTTGCGCTCAGCTCGTTCGGCGATGAGGTGTATCTCTTTTCTGGAAATGCCTCCGGCGACCTTAACGGTTACAGCCACGGCTTTAGATATGGCGATGCCGATGACAACGTAACTTTCGGCCGCTACATCATCAGCACCGGCGACGAGCATTTTGTCGCTCAAGCCGCGAATTCCCTCGGTGGCGTTAATGCCGGGCCGCGCGTCGGGCCCATTGTCATCCGCCAAATCATGTATCATCCGCCAGACCTGTCCGGTGGCCGCGACAACGACGCCGACGAGTTCATCGAACTCTACAACATCACCGCCAGCCCGGTGGCACTGTTCGATCCCGATTATCCTACGAACACCTGGCGATTACGCGACGCAGTTGACTTCAATTTCCCGCAGGGCGTCACCGTCCAGCCAAACAGCTCGATTCTCGTTGTCAGCTTCAACCCTTCGAGCCCGCCCGCGCGCACGGCATTCCTCAACAAGTACGGCTTGTTCACTAACACCCCGATGTTCGGACCTTACAGTGGGCAACTCGATAATTCCCATGACAGCGTCGAAGTGACGAGACCCGACCACCCCACCACCAACGGCATCCCGCGCATCCTCGTTGATCGCGTCGCCTATCGCGATGTCGCGCCATGGCCCGTCGGCGCCGATGGCACCGGCATGGCGCTCAAGCGCGTCAGCCTCGCCGGTTACGGCAACGACCCGACGAACTGGATGAGCTTCGCCCAGCTTCAAATCCAGGTGCAGCCGCCGAGTTTTATCGTTCGCCCCGGCACGAATCTCGTGCTCTTCACCGTCACCGCGATTGGCGCGGGCACGTTGTCATACCAATGGCAGTTCAACGGCGCCAATATTCCCGGCGCCACGTTCGTGAATTACGGCGTGACGAACGTTCAGGCATCGAACGATGGCAATTACACTGTCGTCATCACCGATGAGAGCGGCTCGATCGTCAGCGCACCTGGACGCCTCACCGTCCTGTTAAATCCCGTGATCACTCAACAACCCACCAGCCAGCAAACCGTTTATGCCGGCCAGAACGTCACCTTCACTATTGCCGTGACCGGCACTCCGCCGTTCGGTTATCGCTGGCGCAGGAACGGCGTTACCGTCGTCCCATTCGGCGAAGGCGGCACCGTTTACACCATAACCAATATCACCGCCGCGCAGGCTGGCATCTATACCGTCATCATCACCAACATCGCCAACTCCGCTCCCGGCGTCGTCAGCTCGAATGCATTTCTCACCGTGCTCGTCGACTCCGACGGCGACCTCATTCCGGATTCCTGGGAACAGGCCTACGGATTGAATCCGAACGATTCCAGCGATGGCAACATCGACAGCGACGGCGACAGGATGACCAACTACCAGGAATGGGTCGCGGGTACCGAGCCCACGAACAACCTGAGCTATTTGAAGATCGAAACCACGGGCGCGCTTGCTGGTGGCGGCGCGGTGCTGCGCTTCTTCGCCGTGTCGAACAAAACCTACGGCATTCAATTTTCCGACAACCTGCGTGCTCCCGCGTGGAATCCGGTGACAAACATTTCGGGAGCGACCACCAATCGCACGATCAACATCACGAACCCTGCGCCGGGCTCGGCGAGCCGTTACTATCGCCTCCTCACGCCGCTACCGCAGTAAAAACCGTGGGTGCCGCGATGGACTGGAGCATGCAATTAGCTTGCCGAGTGCTAAAAGCCGCGTAAACGCGGGACTCCGACGATCATCCGCCCGGCGAAGCTGCAATTGCGACTCGTAGCTAGACTGGCCGTCGGAGTCCCGCCTTCAGGCGGCAAATCACCACGGTTTTTGTATCGCCCGTTGCATCCTTGAATTCCCAACCGCAACCCTCTTCAATGCCGCCATGTTTTCACACCTGGTGATATTTTGGACCAACCCCGAGAACCCCAAAGCCGCCGACGAACTCATCGCCGGCGCGCAAAAATACCTCAAGCCAATCCCGGGCGTCTTGCATTTCCACATCGGCCGAATGGCGAAGAGCCACCGACCCGTGGTGGACCAGACTTATAGGTCGCGCTCAACATCACTTTTCCCGATAAGAAAACGCAGGACGACTACCAGGCCCACCTGTTGCACATCGAATTCGTCGAAAAAATCTTCAAGCCCAACTGCGCCCGCGTCGTCGTCTACGATTTCGAGTAAATATCTGATTATTTCTCCGCACTGACCACTGATTACTGCCCATCTTTGCATTGTCCCCCCGAAACCGCCTGCTATACTTTCGGGTCATCACTATTGAATAATCGGCGCATTCAGGCATTTGGGGCGTTCGCGTCGCGCTCAGTCAGAATCATTTAAAAACTGGTCGAAGTTATGAATACCATGGTGAGAAGAATCCTCGTTTGTGCCGCGCTTTTGCTCGCGTCCGCGAGCATTGTCCTGGCAGTGCCGGTCACCTTTCAGGTCAACATGGGGGTGCAAAGAGGTCTCGGCGCGTTCGATCCCGCGGCAGACGGTGTCGAGGTGCGCGGCGGCTTTAACGGCTGGGGCGGCGGAACGACCCTCACGCCGAGTGCCGGCAACGCGGACGTCTACGAAGTCACCGTCGATATCACCGGTACCGCGGGCAGTCAGGTGGAATATAAGTTTGTCATCATCCAGGGTGCCAACGTCGTGTGGGAAGGCAACGTGGGTCCCGGTGGTGCCGTGAACCGCTCGCTGACAATCCCCGCCTCGGCGCAAACACTCCCGGTCGTTTATTTCAACAACCAGTCCGGTCCGCCCGGCGTCGTGGCCGTCACCTTCCAGGTAAATATGGAGGCGCAGGAGGACATCGGGAATTTCGATCCCGCTCTCCACACGGTTGAAGCGCACGGCGCGTTCGACAACTGGGGCGCAGGCATCACCCTCTCGCCGAGTTCCGCGAACACGAACATTTACCAGGGCACATTCAACGTCAACGGTTCGCCGGGCATGGTGATCGAGCACAAATTCGTTATCAACAAAACAGGGACTCTCTTTTACGAAGGCAACGTTGGGCCGGGAGCCTTTGGCAACCGCACCTTTTCGCTGGGCTCGCCGCCGGAGCAGTTGCTGCCCGTCGTTTACTTCAACAACTTCACCAACAACGCCGGGGCGATTCCGGTGACCTTCCGCGTGAACATGGCCGTGCAAGTCGCGCGCGGGCTCTTCGATCCTGCCTCGGGCCTCGTCAACCTCGCCGGTCCATTCAATAACTGGAACACCGCCGCGACCCCCCTGACGAACAGCCCGGCCAATCCCTACATTTATATTGGCACTGTGGACATCACCGGCGTATCGCCGGGCGGCAACGTCCCGTTCAAATTCGTCGCCAACGCGGGCACATGGGAAGGCGGGAACGATCGCACCTTTGTCCTGGCCAACTCCGCCCAGACTTTGCCGATTGAATACTTCGATCGCATCCCTGACCTCGGGCGCTTGACCATCAGCCAGAATCCAAACCCGTTTGATGTGGAGATCACGCTGAACTGGCCCGGTGGCGTGCGCGTCCACGTGGAGACCGGCAGGAGCCTTACCGGCCCGTGGGAAGAAATCCCGAACACCCTGGGCGCGAGCACCGTCACCGTGACCTACGATCAGAACCCCGGCGCGCGCTACTTCCGCCTCGTCGGCCCGTGATCGGGTAGCTTGAGTCGATTGCGCGTTCATCTCATCGTCCTGCTTACCGCGTTCGTGTCGTCAACCGCGCCCGCCGCCGACTTCATCGTCGGCGCGGACTTCTCCCATCTCGGTTTTTTTACGGACCGTGGCATTATCTACAAGGACGCCGGCGAACCGCAGGAGGCCCTTGCCATCCTGAAACGCAACGGTCTCAACTGCGTGCGCCTGCGACTCTTCACCAGCAGCGCGGCCCAGGCCCTTTCAGATCCGTACAACTACACCAACAACCTCGACTATACCCTGCCGCTGGCCGTGCGCGCGAAGAGAGCCGGCCTGCAATTGATGCTCGACTTTCACTATTCCGATTCGTGGGCCGATCCCGGCAAACAAACCAAACCCGCCGCGTGGGCGGGCCTGAACTTCGCCGCGCTCGAACAGCGCATGTACGATTACAACAGCAACACCATCGCGGCCTTCAACGCCGTCGGCGCGTCGCCGGAATACGTCCAGGTCGGCAACGAAATTATCGGCGGCATGCTCTGGCCGGACGGTCGCGTCGGCGGCAGTTATGATACGCCTGCGCAATGGACGAATCTAACGCGGCTCGTCAAAGCAGCGATCCGCGGCATTAAAGACGCCGCCGGCACAAACGCGCCAAAGATCATCATCCACATTGACCGCGGCGGCGACTGGCCCGGCACCCAATGGTTCTTCGACAACCTCGTCCAGCGGCAGGTTGACTTCGACATCATCGGGGAGAGCTATTATCCGTGGTGGCACGGCACGTTGACCGCGCTGCGGGCGTGCCTGAACAACGCCGCCAACCGCTACGGCAAACCGTTGATTATTGCGGAGACGGCGTTTCCCTGGACCAACTCGACGAACATCGTTGGCATCCCGGCAACGCCCGAAGGCCAAATTCAGTTTGTGACCGAACTCGCGAAGATCGTGAAGGCCGTTCCCAACCAGCGAGGCGTCGGCATCTGCTGGTGGGGCACGGAATACGTGCGGCTGGACGGCGTCGCCCTCGCCGGCTTCGACCGCCGATCATTCTTCGATTACGGCGGCAACGCGTTGCCCGTGGTGAACGCCTTCGGCCAGCTCGCCGCGCCGATTAAAATGCGCGCAGACCTCCGGTCGAGTGCATTGACCTTGCAATGGCCGCTCAGCGGCGCTGCCTTGTCCCTCGCGGCATGCACCAACCTTGTGCAACGGGCATGGGCGCCGGTGACCAACACCATCGAAACCACCGGTGCCATGTTCAGCGTCACTCTCCGCACCGACGATCCCGCCCGCTGGTACCGCCTGCAGTCCAACTAACGCGCAAAATCATAATCGTACTCGTAATCCTAATCTGCCTGTGCTCGTTGCTTTGAACTTCGCGGGGTGTCATGGACTTGTTGAAAGATTCGTTCTCTTTGCTGCGTATTAGTAATGGGTAGCACGAATCGATGTTGACTTGAGTAGAGAACGGATCAGGATCGATTTAAAGGTCTCCCTTGCGCACACAAAGAATCGGCAATCTATGCACCGTAATTTAATGAAACGACCACTTGGCCTGCAAGAAGTCCTTCGCGCTTGCACAACCCGCAATCATCGATGGCCCGCAGCGCAAACCAAACAATCTTAAGTTCGGAAAACTCCAGGATGGAAAGCCCCGCGCTCGAGAAACGCAGATAAACACAAACCCAAACGGGCGCGTCGCGCCCGAAGAGAGAAGTCAAACTATGAACACCCTCATAAAAACCATCAGGCCCATGCTGCTTATCGCGGCTCTCCTTGGCGCCGCGACATCGGCCATCGCCGAGAAACCCAAGGCCGTTACGATCGTCCCGCCGGACGCAATCTTCCGAGGCAAAACGTATAGCGAGTGGGCCGCGAAGTTTTGGCAGTGGATGATGGCCCTGCCGCGCGAAGGCCATCCGGTTATTGACGATCCGAATTTCGACTTCACGGCCGCGCAGTCCGGCCCGGTCTGGTACTGGGCCGCGCCCGATGGTCCCCTTACGCGTTCCTTCACGATGCCCGAAGGCACGGCGTTCTTCCTCTCGATTCGCGATGTGGAGACCTCGTCGCTTGAACCCGCCCCTTTCTTCGGAGCGACCGAGGCAGAACAGCGAGCCGGCGCGAATTGGTTTGCCGACCATATCAACAGGGTCGAATGCACCATCGACGGAGTGAACGTGGACAACATAAGGGACTTTCGCTTCGAGACTGCGCAGTTTGAATTCACCGCGCCGACGCCCTGGATATTTGCGGACGTTGGCGGAAGAGGTACGGCCGTGGGCGATGGCTATTTCCTGATGCTCCTGTTCCCAAAAGGCAAACACACCGTCACCTATTTTGCGAATTTCCACTTCGAGGCCGGCGAAGTTTTCCCCGGGACCACCGACCCTCTCACCGAGCCCTTCGATCTGCCCCACCAGGCGACGATCGAGATTACCGTCGGCAAAGACTAGAAGCCAACTACTGACGAAGTGAATGGCGGCTTTGGCTGCTCCCGGCCAAAGCCGCCTCGCCATTGCATTGAGATTCTAAGACTGCGCGGTAGTCCGAACTGAAAATCGCCAATCGCAAATTGTGAATTCTTCTGTGCGACACGACCCGATCTCTCGTCCCAATATCCTGTGCGGGTACCAGGCCGTGCCCGTGCGCCAAAGTAGTAGCGAGCGGCAAGGTGCGAATGATTTGAAAGCCTGACATTTCGCATTTCAAAGCGCTGGTGGCGCACTTGACTGGTTGTAGCAGCGGATGGCGTGACGCATGGAATCGAAGGCGAGTTCGTCGGGCATCACCTGGCGCGGGTCGCGAATCACCAACTCGTCGATCTCGGAGGCGGCCCGGGCTTTTTCGAAGGAAGGGACGCGCGCAGTAAAGAAGAAATCGACGGTCGGGTACATGATTCCCTGGTAGAAGTATTGGTTCGGCCAGGAGGTGAGGTATTCGAGTTGTTCGAGATCGAGGCAGATTTCCTCTTTTGCTTCGCGGCGCAAGCCGTCCTCGGCTGTTTCGCCAAAGTCCACGAAGCCGCCGGGCATGCCGAGCTTGCCTTTGGCCGGGTCTTTGGAGCGGCGGGTGAGCAGTATTTTGCCCGAAGCGTCTGCGATGATGACGGCTGTCGCGACGGCTGGATTGCGGTAAAAGCGAAAATCGCAGTTCGAGCACTTGATAAGTTTGGCTTCCGGTGAAGACAAAGTTTTTTGGCCGCATTTTGGGCAGTGTTTGAAGGCGGAGTTCATATCGTTCAAAGATTATGGTCTCGACCGGCGTCGCGACCCTACCGCACGTATGCGGGCGGCATTCTGACAGCATAAATGCTGCACTACAAACATGCTGCATTCCGATAGCGGGGCTCGACGGAGCTCGCCCCTCCGAAAGGTCAGAGCCATCGGTTGAGCCAGGCCCAGGCTTCGGTCTGCATGTCGGCGTTGAACTCGTGGGGAGCATCGTAAAGACGAGTCTTGAGGCGTTCTGGAATGCCGGCTTTTTTGTAGCAGTTTGCGAGTTTCTCAAACGCCGTGGCGACTCCGCGAGGCTCGAAGAGGCCATCTTTGCTTCCATTAATCACGAGCAACGCCGCGGGCATCGCGAGGCTCGCGACGTCCGGATAGTCGAGGTAGCGGTAGAGGCCGGGAATGACTTTGCTGTGGCCAATTGTGTTCCTGACGTGACGTTGGAGTTGCGCGGGGAATGAGGTCATCCAACCGACAACGACGGCAGCCTTGACGCGCGGGTCGAGAGCGGCGAGATGGGCGGCGCGCACGCCGCCGACGGAGAGACCGACACAGCCGATTCGGCGCGCGTCGACTTCCGGCCGGGTGAGCAGATAATCAACGGAGCGGATATCGTCCCAAAACATGAGGCCGGCCCATGTGAAGCCGGCGGAGAAAATGGTGCGGCCGACCAACTGTTCGTTTTGGCTGGCGCGCTGGTTGAAGGCAGCGATGCGTTCCTGAGGAATGTCCGGCGGGCGTTCACGCCAGTCGGTCGGATCATCGTCGAGGAGCATGCGCCGTTCGCCCCAGTAGAACATGTCGATGACCAACACAACATAACCCTGTCTGGCGAGCACCGCGGCAATACTTTGATTGCCGTAATAGGTCTTGCGCCAACTCTTCATCGCGGGAGGCTCGTTTTCGGATTCGAGGAGTTTCTCTTTGCCCCAGAGATAAAAGCCGCCGTGATCGTGCAGCGCGACAATCGCGGGCGCGGGTTTGCGAGCGCTTTTGGGAATCAGCAGCCAGGCAGGAACACGAATGGAGGGCGTGGTGTTGAAGTAAATTTTTTCGCGAACGAAATCGCCCTGATCGACTTTCTCGACGACTTCGGCGGCAGGATTACACGGCAGCGGCGAATAATGGAGCAGGTCGAGCACTTTTGCCCGAGCGGTCTGTTTCCAGCGCTTCACGCTTTTGAAGCGAGAACTCAGAAATGAAAGCGGAAAATCGGATTGAACCGCCTGACTCTGAATGACGGGAAAAAGCGAACCGACATCCGCCCGGCTTTTCGCGGGGGCGGGGAGACTGGTCTTCTGTGGTTCTGCCGCAAATCCCGGGGTGTTGACGAGCAGCAGGCTGGAGGCGAGTGAGCTGCTTTTCAGGAGAAAACCTCGTCGGGAAACCGGATCCGCTTTGGAAGGCATAGGGTTGGTGTTTGGCAGAATCGGAAGCAACGGACAAGCGCAAAGGGTTCAATGATTTGCGCGCAAAAGGTGCGCAGGCGGGGTTGGAGGATTGCGCAAATACTGCGCGCGAGGAGGCGGTTTGTTGAAGAATGGCCAATCTTATTGCGATGGCATGGCGCGTGCATAAGCTCGGCCTACTGACCGGTGTCGCTTGGTGCGGCGCGGCATTTAACTCAACCAAATACATATGAAAAAACTAAACAAAGCACTGACTCTGGCGTGCGTCGCCGTGGGTCTTTGTTGGACATCCAGTCTGCAGGCGCAGCAAGAGCGTCAGGGACGAGGAAACTTCTATCCGGAACAGATGCGGCAACGCATGATGGAACGGTATCGTGAAGCGTTGGAAATCAAGAGTGATGATGAATGGAAGGCCATTGAGCCGCGCGTCACTAAAGTAATGGACGCGCGCCGTGAAGTCGGGTTCGGCGGGGCCGGTTTCTTTGGCCGCGGCGGTGCGGGTGGACGACGTGGCGGTGGCGACGGCGGCACTGGCGCTGGCGGCACTGGCGCTGGCGGCGGCGGTGACCAGGGCGGACGTCCTCGTGGTTTTGGCGGTGAACCGAATCCAGATGCGGAAGCGTTGCAGAAGGCGATCGAAGCGAAAGTTTCGAACGATGAAATCAAAACGAAGCTCGCAAAGTATCGTGAGTCTCGCAAGACGAAGGAAGCGAATCTCACGAAGGCGCAAGATGATCTTCGCAAGGTCCTGAATGTTCGGCAGGAAGCGAGCGCGGTGCTGATGGGACTCTTACAGTAAATGCAGAGTGCAGAATGCATAAAGAGAATGAAGCTGGCATCCGATACGAGAATCGAAAAAGAAGCGGCGTCGCTGAAGGGGTTGCTCGAGCGCATGGTGGCGCAAAAGCAACTCTCGGCGACTGATGCTGACACGTTGAGGCAGGGGTCGTCCACGTCGAACGCGCTTAAAACCGAGGAAGATGTTCTCCGCTGGTTGGCAAAGGAATATGACGTGGCCTACACCGCCCTCGAAGACGTCGAACCGGATCGCCAGCTTCTCTCACTGTTTCCCGCGCGGGTCCTCCTGAAGGAAGAACTGCTTCCGCTGCGGCGCGTCAACGGGTCGGTGGAAGTGGCGACTTGCCGGCTGTTCGCGACGCAAGGGCTCGACACGCTCAAGACGCTGACCGGTCTGAAGTTGAAACCGGTGCTGGCGCCGAGCGAAGCGATCCAGCGGGAGATGAAGAAGCGGCTGGGCGTGGGCGCGGACACGATCGGCACGCTGGACGAGGAAGCGCCGCTGCAAGTCGTGGATGAGGACGGCGACGAGGACACGAATCTCGACAAGGCGGCGGAAGACGCGTCGATCATTCGGTTCGTCAACCAGGTGCTGCGGGATGCGATCGAGTTGAGGGCGTCGGACATTCACCTTGAGCCGTTCGAGGATGAGCTGCGCATTCGGTATCGCATCGACGGCGTGTTGCAGGAGATTCCGGTGCCCGCGCAGATCAAGCGGTTCCAGCCGGCGATCGTTTCGCGCGTGAAGATTTTGAGTCATCTGAACATCGCCGAGAAACGGCTGCCGCAGGATGGGCGCATCAAGATTCGTCTTGAAAATAATGAGGTCGATATTCGCGTGTCGGTGATCCCGATGTTGCACGGCGAAGCGGTGGTGATGCGCCTGCTGCGCCAGAACGCGACGTTGCGTGGGATGGGAGAGCTAGGGATGGACGCGCACGAACTGAAGTCGTTTCGGCGCGTGCTTGGCCTGCCGCACGGGATCATTCTTGTGACTGGCCCGACCGGCAGCGGCAAGACGTCGACGCTCTATACGGCGCTGAGCGAGATCAACGATGCAGTGCGGAAGATCATCACGATTGAAGACCCGATCGAATACCAGCTCAAGGGCGTCAACCAGATCCAGGTCTCGGAGAAGGCGGGGCTGACTTTCGGGCGCGGGCTGCGCTCGGTGTTGCGCCACGACCCGGATGTGATCCTGGTCGGTGAAATTCGCGACCAGGAGACAGCGCAGATCGCGGTGCAGGCTTCGCTGACGGGCCATTTGGTTTTTTCGACGTTGCACACGAATGATGCGCCGGGCGCGTTGACGCGGTTGGTGGACATGGGCGTGGAGCCGTATCTGGTCGCGTCGTCGCTCGAAGCGGTGGTCGCACAACGGCTGGTGCGGGTGCTCTGTTCGCATTGCAAGCAGGAGGACAAGTCACCCACGATCGTGCCGGTTTATCGCACGGTGGGTTGCCGCGAATGCCGGCAGACCGGTTATCACGGCCGACGCGCTATCTTCGAGTGGATGGACAGCAACAATGAAATTCGGCAGATGATTTTGAAGAATTGCTCCAGCGATCAATTACGCGAGGCGGCGCGACGCACCGGTATGCGTATGCTCGCCGAAGACGGCTGGCGGCTGGTGCGTCTTGGTATCACCACTCCTGAAGAAGTCCTGCGCGTGACCAAAGCTCAATCAATCAACGTCAGCAGCGAGGAACCGGTCCTCCCTGCGCCGGCGGCATAATCTTATGCCAGTCTTTCAATACAGAGCGTTGCAGCCCGACGGCAAAATGGCCGTTGGGGAAATCGAAGCCGGCGGGCGGCAGGATGCGTTTAAGCAAATGGAAGTTCTCGGCTTGCGCCCGATTCGTTTGGCCGAACGCAATGGCAATGGGAACGGATCGCAGAAACCGGCTGCGAAAAAGGCTGCCAAGGAAGGGACAACGGACACACAGGAGAAGTCGGGCGGACTTAATTTGTCGTTCGGCAGTTCGAAAAAGATTTCCGGCCGGATGCTGGAGAATTTCACGCGATTGCTTTCAAGCCTGCTCGCCGCGGGCGTGCCTTTGAGCCGGGCGCTGGTGATTCTGTGCAAGGAAGCTGCTTCACCGGCGGCCGGGGCGAAATGGAAGGAGATCCACGATCTGGTCGTCGATGGCATGTCGCTGGCCGACGCGATGGCGAAATCTCCGGAGACCTTTCCGCGGGTTTATGTGGCGATGGTCGAAGCTGGAGAAACGGGTGGATTTCTCGACGTGGTGCTCGGGCAAATTGCCGATTTCCAGGCGCGCGAGAAGGAGATGCGTTCGAAAGCCACAACGGCGTTGGTTTATCCTGCGGTTCTACTTGTGGTCGCCTTAGGTGTAGTCGTTTTCCTCCTGATTTTCTTCATTCCTCGTTTTCAAACGATTTTTGCTGGATTCGGCGGACATCTCCCGATTCTCACACAGATGATCGTATCCATTAGTCACGTTTTAAGATCGTACGGTTTGTTCGTGTTACTGGCGCTCGTTATTGCGGGATTCACGATTCGATCCTGGGTTGTTTCCCAAGAGGGACGCCGCACATGGGAAGGGCTAATCCTCCGTGCGCCAATTATTGGTCCGCTCGTCGCCCAGTTTGCGATGTCACGCTTTGCCCGGATGCTCGGAACTTTGCTTGGTGCCGGTGTCCCGCTAATTAACGCGTTGAACGTGGCGCGGCGGTCGATCGGGAATCAGGTGCTCGTGGACGCGGTGTCGAACTCGATCGAGCGGGTGAAGGAAGGCAAGCAACTGGGGCCGAGCCTGGCGAATTGTCGGACGCTGTTTCCTACTTCGGTGGTGGAAATGATTTCCGTCGCCGAAGAGAGCGGGAAACTCGATCAGGAACTCGTTCGCATCGCGAACGTCACCGAGGGTGATCTTGACCGGCAGCTCAAAACGGCGGTCGCGATGCTGGAGCCGGTGATGCTGTTCTTTATCGCGGCATTTATCGGCATGATTTTCATCGGGATGGCCCTTCCGATTTTCACGCTACAAGAGTACATCAAATGAAGATCAATACTAAACCTATGACGTTGAAAACGCGCACATCCGATCAGAATTTGCCGTCAAAACAACGAGCGTTCACATTGATCGAACTCCTGCTCGTGCTGATGATCCTCGGTATTCTTGCGGCAATCGTAGTGCCGAAATTTTCGGGCCGCACGGAACAGGCGCGAGTGACGGCGGCGCAATCGCAAATCGCGACGTTCGGCACGGCGCTCGACGCGTTCGAGGTGGATACGGGCCGTTACCCGAAAGGCAAGAATGGCCTGACTGAATTGGTGCAGCAGCCGCGCGACGCGCAGAACTGGAAGGGGCCTTACCTGAAGGGGGAGATTCCGAACGATCCGTGGGGGCACCCTTACACTTACGAAAGTCCCGGCAAACATAACCCGAGCTCGTACGACCTGTCGTCGATAGGGCCGGACGGGCGCGCGGGGGGAGAGGATGACATTGCGAACTGGACACAAAAGCGATAGCGCGCGCGGGTTCACCCTGATCGAGTTGGTGCTCGTGATGGCGCTGCTGGTCATTGTGCTCGGCATCGCGTTTCCGTCGTTGAGCCACTTCTTCCGGGCGCGGAACCTGGATTCCGAAGCGCGGCGATTCGTGTCGCTGGCGCGTTATGGCCAAAGCCGCGCGGTGTCCGAAGGCGTGCCGACGGTGCTCTGGATTGACGCGAAGCGGCGGATGTACGGGCTTGAATTGCAGCCGGGTTATACTAGCGATGACGCCAAGGCGGTTGAGTTCGAAGTGGACGACACGTTGCAGGTTGAGGTGCAAACTTCCGTCGTTGCGAGCAGGACGACTGTCGCGCAGCAAACGCTGCCGAGGCTCGGGAAGGTGCCAATGATTCGGTTTTTGCCGACGGGGTTCATTGCGGAGACGAGTCCTGACGCGGTGATTTTTCGGCAGGGATCGGACGACGCGATCTGGATTGCGCAAAATGGAAATCGGTCCAGCTATGACATTCAAACGAACAATGCGATTTACGCTCGCCGCTAAACGCACGCGCGCTGCCTTCACGCTTGCGGAAGTGCTGGCGGCCCTGGCGTTCATGGCGATTGTCATCCCGGTGGCGATGGAAGGGTTGCAAGTCGCGAATCGCGCGGGGCAGGTCGGGCATCGCAAAGCGACTGCGGCTCGCATTGCGGACCGCGTGTTGAATGAAGTGATTGTTACCGGGCAGTGGCGCACCAGCACGCAAGGCGGAACGGTCCAGGAACGGCAGCAGAATTATCGCTGGTCGCTGCGCTCCGAGCCCTGGCAACAGGGGACGATGCGCGTGGTGACCGTGCAAGTGATCTACCCGGTTCAAGGCGAAAATTATGACGTGAACGTGAGCACTCTCGTGGATAGCGCGCAATGATCATCCCTCTTGATAACGATAAGTGGAGCGCGGGCAGCCCTGCCCGCACCTTTCGGTCGGATATGCGCGGATCATTGGCGGGCAGGGCTGCCCGCGCTCCAGTTCAAGGATTCACTTTGATGGAGTTGCTCATCGCGGTGGCGGCGTTTTCCATCGTGCTGGCGGCGATCAACGGGGTGTTTTACAGCGCCCTGCGGTTGCGCAATAAGGCGGATCAATCGTTCGCGGAAGCGTTGCCGATTCAGCACACCCTCACCGTGATGAAGCGCGATCTCGCGAACATCGTGCTTCCTGGCGGCACACTTTCGGGTTCGTTTCAAACGACGCCGACGTCGAGCCTTACGAGCAGCAACGGAAGCACGGCCGGTTCGATGATCGTGCCGGGGCAGGTCAGCCCGAATTTTTTCACGACGACGGGGTTGATCGATGATACGTCGCCGTTCGCGGAAGTTCAGAAGGTTTCATACGTTCTGCTGGATCCGACGAATCGCACTGCCGGCAGAGACCTCTTTCGGTCGGCGACGCGCAACCTGCTGCCCTCGTTGCAGGACCGGCCAGTGCAGCAGCCGCTCATGGGTGGTGTGCAGAATCTGGCATTCTTATATTATGACGGGAGTCAGTGGCGTGATTCGTGGGATTCGACTGTGGCCGACACGCGCACCGGGCTGACGAACACGTTGCCGCAAGCGATCAAGGTGCAAATCACTCTTGCCGCGCAACAGGTTGGCCGGTCGGTGGCCGCGCCGGTGGAGTTGGTGGTACCGATTACGGTGCAGGCGCGCACGAACGAGACAGCGCAAACCAGCGGAGGTGGGCGATGAAACTCCAGTTGAACGAACGCGCGAGTGCGTCGGTGTTGATCATCGTGTTGTGGGTGGCGTTTGGGTTGGTCAGCCTCGCGCTCTATTTCGCGAACTCAATGTCGTTTGAGTTGCGGGCGGCAGATAATCGGGCCGCGGCGGTCCAGGCGGAGCAGGCGATTGCGGGCGCGGCGCGTTATGTCAGCAACGTCCTCGCAGCAACGCAGACGCAGACACAGCAGCGGGGGACCATTCCCGACACGACCTTGTATGATTTCGAAGCGGTGCCTGTGGGTGACGCGACGTTCTGGGTCATTGGGCGTTGGGACCAGCAGCAACAAAGGTCGACGGATGTCCCGAACTTTGGACTGGTGGATGAGGCGTCGAAGCTCAATCTCAACGTGGCGACGCGCGAAATGCTCGAAGCGTTGCCGCGCATGACGCCGCAACTCGCTGCGGCGATCATCGATTGGCGCGATGCCGACGACGAAGTCACGGAAGGGGGCGCTGAATCGCAAACTTACCTGCGGCTGAACCCGCCTTATCGGTGCAAGAACGGGAACTTCGAATCGGTTGAGGAATTGCGACTCGTGACGGGAGCGTATCTCGATATTTTGTATGGCGAAGACGCGAACCTGAATGGCGTGCTCGATCCGAACGAGAACGACAGCGATGTTTCACCGCCGACGGATAACCGTGATATGCGTCTTGATCCGGGAATTTTGGAATACTTGACCGTTTATTCGCGCCAGCCGGCGACCGGGACGAATGTGAATCGAACCCAAGACGTCACGGCGTTATTACAGCAGAAGTTCGATGCAAATCGCGCGAACCAGATCGTGGCGGCTCTCGGTCCCGGCGGCAGCGGCAACGTTCTGCAATTTTATGCGCGCAGCGGGATGACTCGCGAGGAGTTCACGCAGATCGAAGGCGATTTGGTGGGCACAAACACGGTCGGGCTTGTTAACGTGAATACGGCGAGCGAAGCGGTGCTTGCGTGCATCCCAGGAATTGGCACGGACAAGGCAGGGTCGCTGGTCGCCTCTCGGCGGTCCAATGGCGGCAACTTGAATACGGTGGCGTGGGTCAAGGATGTGCTCGACGAAAATGCGATTCGTCTCGCCGGGCCGTGGCTGACGGGGCGCTCCTATCAGTTCTCTGCCGATGTCGCGGCGGTCGGGCATCATGGCCGCGGTTATGCGCGCACGAGATTTGTTTTCGATACGACCGAGGGCGGCAAGATTTTGTATCGACAGGACCTGACGCATCTTGGCTGGGCGCTGGGTCCGGACGCCCGCAAAACGCTGCTGCTCGCGAAGGAATTGCGATGATTGAAGTTTTGAAAAAGAAGAAACCGTCAACGGTGCTCGGGCTGACGCTCGAAAAAGACCGGCTCGAGGGGATTGTGCTGCGGCGCTCAAACGGCTCGCTGAATGTCCTGCAGACGTTGAACGTGCCGCTGGCGCTGAATCCGTTTACGGGAGATCCCCAACTTGTGGGGCGCGAGATTCGGAATCATCTCGATCACGCCGGAGTGCGCGAACGGCGGTGCGCGGTGTGTCTGCCGTTGAGTTCGGCGATGTTCCTGCTGACCGAAGTGCCGGAGATGCCTGAAGAGGACGTGGCAAGCTTTCTCCAAATCGAAGCCGAGCGCGGCTTTCCTTACGGACAGGATGCGTTGTTCATGTCGAGCATCCGCTTCCGCTCGCACGATAAGGACTATGCGGCGCTGGTGGCGATTTCGCGGAACAATGTTTCGCAGATCGAAGCCGCGTTGAAGGCGGCGCAGCTCAAAGCTGTCAGTTTTTCACTTGGCATCACGGCCCTGCAGAATCCGGCGAAAGAAAAATCGAAGGGTGTGCTGGCGATCGCGGTCGGTGAAAATACCGTCGATCTGCAGGTGACGTGCGATGGAGGTGTCGTCGCGTTGCGTTCGCTCGACGAGGCGTTTGAAGTCGAAGGCGTGCGAAAGGAGCTGTCGGTCGATTTTCTGGCGCGCGAAATCAAAATCACTCGCGGACAGTTGCGGCCGGAATTTCGCGACAGCGTGCGGAAGGTAAACATTTTCGGGCGCGGAGAGATGGTGCGGCGCTTCGTCAGCGACATCATGCCGCGGTTTGAGGCCGTTGGCCTTCGCGTGGACTGGATCGAGGGATATCAGCCGGATGAATTCCCGAAACGGCTTCCGCCGGACGCACCGGTTTCGTCGGCGCTGAGCCTGGCGGCGAATTATCTTTGCGGAAGTGGCTCCGCCCTTGAGTTTCTGCCGCCGAAGACGCGACCGTGGCAGCAACTCACGACGCGGTTCTCGTCGCGCAAACTCGCGTGGGCGAGCACGGCGGCGGCTGCTTTGCTGCTGCTTGGTGGAGGCGCGTTGGGGTTTCAACAGTGGCAGCTTTCGCGGTTGCAAACGCAATGGGTGGGGATGGAACCGAAAGTCAAGGAACTGGAAGCCCTCCAGCAGCGGATCAAAACATTCCGGCCGTGGTTCGACGATTCGTTCCGTAGTTTGACCATTCTGCGCAAGCTCACGGAAGCATTTCCGGAAGAAGGCCTCGTGACGGCCAAGACGCTGGAAATTCGAGACCTGGGGTCCGTGACGTGTTCAGGCGTGGCGCGCGATAACCAGGCGTTCCTGAAGATGCTCGACCGGCTCCGCGCGACCAGGGAGATTACTGACCTGAAAGTGGACCAGGTGCGCGGCAAAACCCCGATGCAGTTCACGTTCAACTTTCATTGGGGGGAAAGGGCGAATGAAAATTAAGAATCGCCAACAACTCCTTGTCATCGTGGCCGGTCTGACGCTGGCGCTGTTGCTGGGGGACAAACTTGTCGTCTCGCCGCTCGCGCGCAGTTGGAGCGTGCGCAGCAATCGCATCGCGCAACTGCGCAAGGACATCGCGCAAGGCGCGCTGCTGCGCGATCGCGAACAGATTATCCGCAATCGGTGGGAAAGCATGCGCACGAACACGCTGCCGGAAAATGTGTCGCTGGCCGAAAACGAAGTCCTGCAGGCGTTCGAGCATTGGTCGCAGATCAGCCAGATCAGCATCGCGAACATCAAGCCGCAGTGGAAACAGACGGACGACAACTACCTGACGCTGGAATGCCGCGCCGACGCTTTCGGAAGCATGGATGCGTTGACCCGGTTTCTTTACAATGTGGAGCGCGATCCTTTGGCGCTGCGCGTGGAAGCGATTGAGATCGCATCACGCGACAACGATGGCAACCAATTGACGCTCGGTTTGCAGGTAAGCGGCGTCACGCTTAAATCGCAATGACGAAGGTCGTAACATTACTGATAGCTCTGCTCGCAAGCGGGCCGGTTCTCGCGGACGCGCAAGAAACGAATGCTGTCGAGAAGGTTGATCTTCAGTCGTTCCGGATCATCTCTCAGCGAAACATCTTCAATCCGAACCGCTCCTCGAGCAGCGACCGGAGTGAGCGGAGGCGCGACCCCGAGCGCCGCGCGAGGACTGAGTCGTTCGCGCTGCTCGGCACGATGAATTATGACAAAGGGTGGTTTGCGTTTTTTGACGGCAGCAGCTCGGAATATCGACGGGCTGCCCAAGCCGACGATACAATCGCCGGCTATAAAATCGCTGAAATTGCGGCAAATCACGTTAAATTGGAATCAACCAACAGCCAACCGGTTGAACTGCGTGTAGGTATGCAGATGAGAAAACGGGACGAAAACGATTGGCAGGTGGGCGATCGTATCGAAACGCCCGCGCCGGAGAGCACATCCGGCTCCGCAGAAACGAACGCAAATTCCTCTTCCAGCGCCGGAGAGAGTGACATTATCAAAAAATTGATGGAACAGCGCGAAAAGGAGCTACAAAAATGAAAACGAAAATATTCCTCCTCATTATTGGACTCGCGGTTACGGTGTCCGCCCAACAAGCTCCGCCCGGCGCCCGAGCTACTCCGCCGCGCGGCCCAACCGCCGCCGGAACGAATAATCAGCTCCGACTCAACTTCCGCGGTGTGCCCCTTGAGATGGTCTTGAATTATCTCGGGGAGGCAACGGACCTGATCATCAACGTCGTCCCGGGCACCGACGTGAAAGGCAAAGTGGATGTGTGGAGCAACCAACCCCTCACAAAAGACGAGGCTGTCGATCTGCTGAACACGATCCTCAACCAAAACAAACTCGCCGCGATCCGCAACAATCGAACCTTGACCATCGTCGGGCTGGAGGAGGCCAAGACGAAGAACATCCCGGTACGAAGCGGCAACAAGCCCGAAGAGATTCCCAGGTCCGACGAGATGATCACGCAGATTATACCTGTCCAACACGCCAATGCCGCGGAGTTGAGCCAGAACCTTGCGCCGCTGAAGCCGAGTTATGCCACGTTGACGGCCAACGAGAGCGGCAACGCGCTCGTCCTTACCGGCACGCAGGCCGATGCGCGCCGCATTGCCGAGATCGTTCAGGCCCTTGATACCTCGATCTCCAGTATTTCCCAGGTTCGTGTGTTCCCATTGAAATATGCCGACGCCAAAGAATTGGCAACCGCAGTGAAGGAGATCTTCCAGCCACCCCAGCAAACGGGCAATGATCGTCGGAACCAGTTTATCAATCGCTTTTTGCAAGGCGGTGGCGGACCCTTCGGAGGTGGCGGGCCGTTTGGAGGGGGTGGGCAGGGGGGCGGAGGTGACACCGGGCGCAGAAGCGGTAGCAGCACGGCCACAGGGAATCCGGCAGGATCGCGAGTGGTGGCGGTCGCGGATGAGCGTTCCAACTCACTGGTTGTGAGCGCGCCTGACGATCTCATTCCGACCATCGAGCAGTTGGTGAAGGAGATCGATGTGAGCGTTTCGGACCTCACTGAACTGCGGGTGTTCCATCTCATGAATGCGGATCCGGTTGAGATGGCGGAGCTGTTTGCGGAGCTGTTTCCCGACGAAACGAATTCCAACAACAATAACAACAATCAGGACTTCCGTTTCCGCGGTGGATTTGGCGGTGGACCTGGTGGGCCGCTCGGTGGATTTGGCGGAAATAGAAATAGAAACAACAACAATCAATCCGATACCAGTGACCGCATGAAGAAGAAAGGGCGGGTGGTCGCTGTCGCCGATCAGCGCACCTCGTCGATCATCATCAGCGCCGCCCAGGAACTCATGCCGCAGATTGAGGAAATGGTCGCGCAACTGGACAGCCCGGCGAAAAAACAGAGGGTGTTTGTCTATTCGCTTGAAAACGCGGACGTGCAGCAAGTCGAGCAGATCGTTCGCGATATGTTCGACCGCAGCAATTCGAGCATGAACCGTAACAATGCCAACCAGAACAGCCCATTGTTGAATCGCAGCCAGCAGCAGAACCAGAACATGGGTAATGGAGTCGGTAATAACGGCGGTTTTGGGAATCAGCAGGGCGGCTTCGGAGGCAATCAGCTCGGCGGCCAAGGATTTAGATAAACCACATCGCTGTTGAACACTCCAATCAGAAAGCGAAAATAATGAGCCCCAAACAAAAATCATGGCGATGGCGCACGTTCCTTGTAGCGCTTGGCTTCATCCTTGCCTTGCAGGTCCAGGCCCAGCGGCCGACCACCACGCAGGGCGGCAGAAACCAGGGCGTCAACCGCGGGGCCACCGGAGCCGGTCGAACGCTCGGCGGGAGCAGCTCTGGTTCGACTCGTCAATATTACCCGAGTGGCACGGTCGGCGAAGCGATGGTCACGGCTGATCCTGAGACGCGCCGGCTCATCGTCATCACGGACGAGGAAACCAGCGGGTATATCTCCCAGGTGATCACCAATCTCGATCGCCCAAAACCGCAGGTGCTCATCAAAGTCGTCTTCCTGGAAGTCACTTATCGCAACACACTCGACTTCGGCATTGAAGGTGGCGTCCGGCACAACGCGGATGGCAACACGGGTGCGGGTGCGACTGCGTTCGGTCTCTCCCAACTCGGCAGTTCGGCCACGGGCGCCGTTCTCAATCCTCTCGGCATACCCGTGCAAAACTTCGCTCCGATACCGCCGGGCGCGGGGATTTATCAAATACTCGGCAGCGATTTTCAGGCGACCTTGCGCGCAATTGCACAAGCGGGCAAAACGGAGATTCTTTCACGGCCCTCGATCCTGACACGCAACAATCAGCAGGCCACGATCAGCCTCGGCCAGGAAGTGCCGCTCGTCACCAACACTCGGTTTGACACGGTCGGCAACCAGATCAACACCGTCACGTATCAGAATGTTGGCATCATCCTGCGGGTGACTCCGTTCATCACGGACAATCAGATGGTCGAGATGATCGTTTCGCCCGAGAGTTCCGGTCTGGCCGATCGCAGCCAATGGGTGCCGGTCGCCGCGGGGGCGCTCGCGCCAGTGATCAATTCGCGCGTGGCCGACACGGTCGTGGTCGTGCCCGATGGCCAAACGGTCGTGATCGGCGGGCTCATGCAAAACAACAGGCTTCGCAACGACAGCAAAATTCCGATCCTTGGCGACATTCCGTTCCTCGGAAATCTCTTTAAACGCCAGACCAAGGACGATTCGAAGACCGAGCTCATCATTTTCGTGACGCCGCACATCGTACGCGACGCGACGCAACTTTTGGCGACGACCTCCAACGAACAGGGCCGTCTCCAACTGGCGCCCAAAGCTTTCACCGAGGAAGACCTCGAAAACTTTTTGGACGGGTTGCCGAAAGATCAATGGCGCTCGAAGGTGAAGGATAAGAAATCTGCACCCGGCACATCGCGACACGAACGTTAGAACGACAGGCAAGGCCCCTTGCAACCGATTCGAAGAAGCTGGCTCGTTTACGGGCTGCTGATAGCCATCTGGGGAGCGATTCTCGGATGGCAGGTTGCCGAGCATACGCGCGTGCGCAAATCAGCGCGCGTCGCGCTTATGAACCGGGCCAAAGACATTTCCGACACGCTCGGTCTCGTGATGCGCTCGCAACGGCGCTTTGGTGGCGTGATCTCGAAGGAACGGCTTGAATCCACCCTCCACGAACTCGTTAAGCCGGGCCAACTCACCGCGATCGCGCTGCTCAATGCGGCGGGCGAGGTGGTCGCTTCCGCCGGCGAACAGATTGACCTTCAGCCTCGTGGCCTTCGCAGCGGCGAGCAATGGGAAAAGAAGAGGGTCACATTGGTAAACGTGGTGGACCTCGGCACGAATGTCGTCTCCGATGTTCCCTCGACAAATCTGACCATTGTTTTGCCACGACGGGAGCGCCCTCCCGGCGACACGAATCGCCCGCCACCGGAAATGCGCGAGCGCCCGCCGTGGATGGACACGAATCGCAGTTCAGCCCTGGAGCCTCGGCCCTCGAATGTCGAGCAAGGCGACAGACCGCCCCCAGCCGAAGGTCGCGATCGTCCTCCGCGTAATTGGCGGGATGGGCGCGCGTTTGGACGGCCACCATGGATGAGCGAAGAGGATTACAAGAACCTGATCGTCAAGCAAGGCGTGCATGGTTTCGTGTTGGTGATGTCGACCGCGCCCGTGCGCGCGCTCTCCAATCAGGACCTCTGGATGCGCAGCATGATCGGCGTGCTCGCTTCGATTTCCGTGATCGGCTCGGGTCTGGCCTGGCGCAATCTGACGAAATCCTCGGAGCTCCAGATTCGCCTTGTCCGCGCCAGCGAATTGAATACGCATCTGCGCGAGATGAATCTCGCTGCCGCCGGGCTGGCTCACGAGACGCGGAACCCGCTGAACATCATTCGCGGTCTGGCTCAGCTCATCTCGAAGAAGGACGAGGCGCCGGAGGAAGTTCGCAAGAAGTCGCGGGAGATCGTGAACGAGGCGGACCGCGTGACCGTGCAGTTGAACGAGTTTATCAACTACTCGCGTCCGCGCGAAGTCCGGCCTGCGCCGGTGGCCATCAGCGCAGTCATCGCCGAGGTGGTCCGCGCGCTCAGTTACGATATCGAAGAAAAGAACGTCACGGTGGCTCAGCCCCGGCGGTCCGGAGGGGCGAGCTCCGTCGAGCCCGCGGATTTGATCATCGAGGCTGACGAGCAGTTGCTGAGACAGGCGTTGTTCAATCTCGTGCTCAATGCGGTGCAGGCCGTCGAACCGAACGGCGCGATTGAAATTCGCGCTTACCGCAAAAACGGTTCGGCGGCGCTGGATATTTGTGATAACGGGCCGGGTGTTGCGCTCGAACATCGCACCCAGATTTTCAAACCGTATGTTACGATGACCGAATCGGGCACGGGCCTCGGGTTAGCCGTCGTGCAGCAGATCGTTTCGGCGCACGGCTGGGAAATTCAGTGCCTGCCAAACGAACCCAAAGGTGCTATCTTCCGCATCACACACTTGAAAGTGACAGCGAAAGGTTAAGACCTTGCCGACCGCATCGGAAAAACCGCGTATCCTGATTGTCGATGATGATCCCGGCCAGCGCAGCCTGCTCGACTCGTTCCTGAAAAGCCAGGGGCTCGAGACCGTGGTCGCGCCTTCGGGCGAGCGCGCGCTGGAAGTGCTCCGCAGCG
>Ga0193697_1000214_pt1 | contig 23024 bp, 4 predicted proteins | sample L3m2metaG_FD_145073 | JGI IMG/M metagenome (GOLD analysis project Ga0193697, IMG submission 145073) | Soil microbial communities from a riparian zone of the East river system, Colorado, United States - L3m2 | ecosystem: Environmental > Terrestrial > Soil > Riparian zone | place: USA: East River... | reverse complement strand
CGTCCGCTGGTTCGACGGCGATGAAACCGGAGCGAGCATCGTACAGCACAGTCACGGAATGGCGCGTAGTATCGTCGCTGTTCGCATCGATTTCGCGCTGGAGCGATTCGGCGTATGTTTCGAGCTCGCCTGTGCCAACTACATGACCTCGTCCATGTCCGATTTTGCCATCATTGAGCGCAAGACGGACATGGACGAGGTCATGTACCAGTGCGCGTTCAGCTTCATCCAAGCCTAGTGCATCAAAGACGCGACGGTTTAGTTCCTTCACCAACGCATCCTGCGCGTCGCCGGCGGGTGATTCATCGAACTCGGCCTGCATAGAGTCCGGGAGTAGGCGCGGTTTCGTTCGCGCCAGTTGATCGTGCAGCGTTTCCCATTCTGCAAGTTCACTCCGTGTAAGCTTTAGTAGGGGAATCGGAATTTCGCGAAGGGCCCGTAACGAGGCGATGGCGCGTTGCACGCCAAAATGACTTGCCGCGAAGAATTGATGATAAAGGGCGAAATCTGAACTCAGGTACAAAGCAAGTGCTTTCAGCAACCCTCGGTCATCGCCCACACTCACGACGCCAATCTGGCGGGATTCGACGACGAAAAACTCATCCGAGAAAACGGCGTAGTTTCGCGCTGCGCTCACGATAACATGGGGCGGGCGACATATCGGAAGGCCTTTCCATCCGCCTCGATGTCGCAAATAGTGCTTCGAATTCATCGGGAAATCGAAAGCGCGAAAATCAAATACCCGCCGGAAACCCTTCAGCACATCCACATCAATGGCACGTTTGCCAACTAGTTCTTCAACCAGTTCATAGCCTGCACGACTTTTCTCGCCTAAATCCGGGCCTTGCGCGATGCCGAACAGGCCGCGCTCACCGTTTTGGACGAATACCCTGTCCTTCTGTTTCCACCGCGCCTCGCAGTCCTCCAGTGAGGGCCACTTTCTTCTCATTTGTGCCAACAGAGAAGCATCCAGCATTGAACCCCAAGTCGCCAATTTCCAGGGAAGCGCGTATCCGGAGGCGATCTCGCAAAATGGTATCTCCCGCATCTCATCACCGTTGATCGTGATGCTCCACGTTTCCCTGCGAACGCCCGACGAAAGCGGGCGCGTGGATTCTTGATTCGCCACAAGCGGCGAGAAAACGGTCGTCATTTCCAGGTCATCCGGCTGCATATTCTTTTTGCGCAAGCCGAAGAAAATGGCGGCGGCGGGAACACGGGACCGGCCCGCGAACAGGACTTCTGCGAGGTTTGAGAAATTCGTGACCGCATGAAGACGATGCTGGCGGAAAAATTTGCGGCGAAATTCCGCGGAAGGATCTTCAAAGAGCGTCATGGCTGGGATAAGCAATGCACACACACCATCACTAGCCATGAATTCCCGGCAGCGCCACGCGAATGCCTGCGCGACAGCGTTCTTGCCGACGGGCATTGTCGCAGCGTGTTTCTTCATCCAAGCTAGCACTCGTTTGGAGCGAGCTTCGTCTTCATTGTTCTCCGCCTGGTCGCCCTTGGGCTTCGTCCAGGGCGGGTTTCCTGCGATCCAATGGAACTTGGTGTGAAAAGGCTTAAACGTGAAGAAGTCGGACTTGAAGATGTTGTTGTCACGGAGCGTAGGGAGGCGGAACCGTGGATGATCGATGAGGTCGGCAGGCTCCACGTAGTCAAGAACCGTGAGGTAGAGGCTAAACTCGGCGACACTGCACGCGTCTTCGTCTATATCCACCCCAAAGACGTGACGCTTCAAAAGCGTGGCAAGTTCGTGCGGAGCAGGTTTCTTTCTCCGATGTATGAATTCGCGCTCGATGAGCCGCCGGTAGCATTGCACGAGGAACGCGCCGGAGCCGCAACTCGGATCGAAGACGCGGACGCCACGCTGGAGGCGGCGGCGTTTGTCCAACTCGCCGAGCATGTAGTTCACAACGGGAATGGGCGTATAATACGCACCGGCTTTGCGCCCTTCGGTGTGTTCATCGTCCTCATCGGAATCCGGCTTGTCCGGAAGATGGAGAAACTGCTCGTAGATCATTGAGAGCGTCTCAATCGGGATGAAGTCGAACTTGAACACGGTAAAGGGCAAATGGAATTGCCATTCGCCGTCAAAAGTATCGCCCGCAAACGCGCCTGCAATGCGCTGGATTTGATCATCTGTGGGTGCGCTAGACCCAGCAAATTTCAGTGGGAAGACACGTCCGTTGAGAAAGCCGTCGAGCTTTTTGCAAATACTCCGCAAACCAGCCAGTGTGGCATTACGGCCAAATACCGAGTCGTGTTGAATTTCCCACTCCTCCAGTCGGCGCGGAGAGAGGAAGCCGCGGTCCTTCAAGTAGTGCAGATAGACGTATTTCCCGATGAGCGGGTGGATAATGCTCTTGACGTTATCCCTTCCAAACTGGTCTCTAAATTTGTTTGCGAGTTGTTTGAGATTTTCCAGTAAACTCCAATAAACACGCCTTTCAGGCTGAACGTCATTGCCTCGCTTTCGCCAGAGATCCCCAGAGTCGATCGCACTCGCCTGAAATTCTGCAAGCTTGTCAGCAATCTCGTTGAACTGAATTAGTGGTTCGAGAACGCCTTCATGGTCGCCGGCATCCGTGTCATTGCACGTGAAGCCGGAATACAGCCGCAAACCGGCAGGCGTACGAACAAGAAGGAACGGAACAATATCCTGGTTCCAGACGAGCCGGTGAACTTCGTCCGCTGTTGCCAAGTGATCCGCTTCGCAAACGTAGACGACTGGCACGGGCGAGCCTTTGTTATCGAACGGGCGGAGCGTATACACTCCTTCGAGCCGACAGGTTTTGCGCAGTGCGGCTGTGCGGAAAATGTGCCCAATGTCCGGCGCACGATCGAATGCAATTGTTCCTCGCCGAAGAAAATTTCCGGACGTTTGGTAGCCGAGCGTCTCAATTAAACTTGGCAGATCCATTTATGATTCAGCGCCAGACCTGTCGAATTATTTGATAAACGGGAAAGTTCCAGATGACGCTACCCTCTGGTACTTCGATGGGCTGAAATACAGGATTGTAGCTCGTGAAGCAGCAAGCCCTCGCCGCAGACTGTTCCCGTCCAGTAAACACTTTGAACACAATTCCTTCGCGCTCCAATCGGGCGACCACCAAGTTGCCATTCCGGGGTTGATGACTTGGCATTAACACGGCGATGTCTCCCTGTAAATACTTGGGTTCCATCGAGTCCCCTTGAATTTCGACAGCAAAAGCCCGTTCGTCCGGACAATCGGTTGCTACTCGCTTTTCCCAATCGAGTGGAAGTTCCTCAAAGTCAACGCCAGCACCGGCCTGTGCCCACGATCGGACTGGAATTGCTCGAACTCCGCTGATCGGTCCTGTATGGGTGAGACCCAAGCTGCGACACAGTTCCACCAAGCGGTGAACCAGTTTCGGCGATAAAGGGTTTTCCGAGTTCTCCAGTTTCGACAAATGGGGCCGAGAAATGCCAAGTTTCTCAGCGAAGTCGCTTTGGCTGAGGCCTAGCTGAGCCCGAACACTGGCGAGCGATTTCGAAACTGGCAGCACGTTGTTTGCATTGATGTTGAAAGGTGACAGACTGTCAACTCAAAGATGACATAACATGACAAAAAATGTCTGCTTGCCGAGCTTAGGAAGCCACGCGGTAGACGGTCGAAGGAGACCTCCAAAGTAGTTGCGTCGGTCGTTCTCCCCTTCGACGGAAGATTAAAACTGAAGTCTTATCCCCATGAAATTCTGATAGAAGCGCAGCGCTGAATTGTCCGTCAATCCCGATATATAATCGACAATCAGGCGCGCGCGCGCGATCAGCTCCGCACTGTCGGTGGCATTCCGCGTAGTTTCCTGATAAACGCGAAGCATGCGCTTCGACAACTGATTATAGATTCGCCATTCGAGGTCCAAACCGCTCCCCTTGCGCATCTCGCCTTGTTCCACAAAGTATGCGAAATCATCTCGTGACAATTCCAGAAGGCGTCCAAAGTGGGTAAGAAGACCTTCAACGATCTGGCTGCCCGCTATCTCAATGCGCTGGGCTTCGTCGTAGGTATAGATAAACCGTCGTGCGAATGTTTTGAAGCATTTTAGAATTCTGCCTGATGGTATCTCCTCGGAAAGCTCTTTTGCATTGCCGTCAACATAACGCTCAAGATTCGAGGAAAAATGGTCCGTCGCTTCCTCAATGATTTGACGGGCAATTCTGATCGAAACTTGCTGGCCAAAATTTTCGATCTTTTCCTTTGGCAGTATAGAGTTTGGGTCAACATCATTTTCGGCGCAAATTTTCTTAATGTCCTCCTTGAACTCGCGGGATGTTGTGATCCGCTTCTCAAAGCTGTCTGCAATGTCACTCAGGCAATAACAGATGTCATCTGCAAGTTCCATCAGGTACGCGAGAAAGTATCTGCGACCTGGCGAGACCCCACAGCGATGACAGATCTCATCATAGACGGCTTTCTCACTGGAAAAGATCCCGAGCTTTTTGGGGAACAGCGCGTCCTTCGCGATTACACCGCTATTGGGGTATTTAACAGAAGCCAACAAAGTCGAGTACGTCAAATTCAGACTAAAAAAGTCAACATCGCAGTGTAGTCGGGTAGCAATGCGAAACCCTTGGGGATTTCCATCGAACATTCGAAAATCAGACAATCTCGGATCGTCCGTCTCGGGGAGCAGTTCTTCGCCAAGCTGCTTAAGGAGTTTCGGACCGCGGTCCCGGAACCATCGTTTAATGGCTTCTTCACCGAAGTGACCGAAAGGCGGATTTCCGATGTCGTGAAGTAGACATGCACTCTCGACGATTGTCTGCATGCACTCGGTATTCTCCGTACTTGCAATGCCTTTTGCTTCCAAATGTTTCCCGACCTTGCGTGCCAATGTACGGCCAATATCAGCAACCTCGAGTGAGTGAGTGAGTCGGTTCCTGACCGAATTGTTTGATTCGAGAGAGAACACTTGCGCTTTCTGGACTAAGCGCCTGAAGGAAGAGCAAAACACTATCCGCGACTTGTCGCTGTAGAAGTTCTCTGGCTCCCAGTCGCGAGAAATTGTAGACGGCCGTCGACGTCCGCTGAAAATCGGCAATTTCCGATTAACTTCGAGAGCGTTCTCCGCGGCGCCATCGCTGGACGTCGGTTGAGGCCGCGACCCAGCCAGTGGCGAAGCAATTGGTAAATCTGATCGCGATAATCGATTGTCTTTGCGCGGTTCAAGAGCGCTCATTTAGTAGATTTCGTACTGGAATATAATTATACCTTCCGCGCTACACACAGCAAGTAGAGATGATTTCTTGGGCAAATATCGGTACTCTTACGTGATGCGACCCCTTCGGTATTCCATCAACGTCACGTTGGACGGGTGCTGCGATCATCGTGCAGGTTCCACGGCAGATTTCTCAAAGGGCAAGCCGGCAGGTCGGGGGTTACAGAATATCTGTGAGAACGTTCGAGTACAAGTTTCGGTTCCGCAGGCGGCCACGTGTTCTTTAAAGTGGGTATTGCACGCTGTGCCGCCGCCTGCGGAACCTCTCCTTTTCAAATGTCGGCCTGACTACAAATATGTCACTCCTACGGGGTTCTGACGTTTCGGGGCTCTGCAGGAAACGGAGCAAACGGGGTTAACCACGAATCGACACCAATCAACACGAATTCCGAAGCCAAAAGTCCGAAACCCAACCGCGTGCTCTGGCTCCTTTCTGTCGACCGGTCAAAGAATTAGAGCTTTTAAATATTAGTGTAGCCGCCGGAATCTGGACAGCGGATGTAGCGCAGGACTCCGTCCTGCTGTTTCGCAGGTCTCTTGACCTGCGGGCGGGTCGTCTTTGCATGTGACCGTTTGAAAGTGGTTTTGCGTGGTTACGAGATTTGCGCACAGCCTGCCGAACGGAGTTCGGCGATACAGCAGAACAGAGTTCTGCGCTACATGGGTGCAGCCACAGTTGTGCTCAAAAAGCGCCAGTCCCGTTTCTCGTTCAAGGAGTCAGGCGCAGGCGATAGATCCGACGAGGATAAACATCTGAAGTTTCGTCGGTCTGCTGCTGCGGAACGGTCGAGATCGTAACATTGGTGAGAGTTGTCCAGGAGGTCAGGTTGGTCGTCGCCTCGACAACATAATTGCGGCCTGGCGTGCCACTGAGAGTCAACTGCATATAAGGAGCCGCGGCCAGAGATCGGACCGAAACAAGCCGCGGACGCACAATGACCTCCGCGAACTGACTGAGCGTGGTTCCCGCAGGGTTCGAGACCGCGACATTGTAATTACCGCCGTTCGTATGCTGAATAGAGTTGAAGACGAGGGTGGAGTTGGTCTGTCCCGTAACCGGCGTGTTATTGTTTCGCCATTGATAAGTAAATGGCGCCGTGCCTGAAGCGCTCACACTCAATGTGACACTGTCACCGGGATCGACCGTTTGCGCGACAGGCTGAGTCAAAATCGAGGGCGGCACTCGAACAGTGAGTGCTGCCGAGAGGCTCGTGGCAAATCCGCCGGCGTTGCTGACCACGCAATAATACGAACCGGAGTTGGTGCCCCGGACATTTGCAAGGACAAGACTCGCGCTCGTTGCATTCAGAATGCTTGAGCTGTTGAAAAACCATTGATACCGCAACGGAGCCGGACCGGTCGCGGCGATCGTGAATGTCACGGTGCTGCCCTGGTTGACGACCTGGCTGATCGGCTGCTGCGTGATCACGGGATTGTTGTTCGGCAAGCTCAGGTGCAAAACAATGCTGCCGCCTATGCCGGCGGCGAAGCCGTCGACCGCGATCATGTAGGACGCTCCCGCGCTCGCGGCGAACGTCACCCTGCTCTGAAGGATTGTATCGTCAAGGTCGTCGTTGCTCGCCACGTAGGTGAGATTGGAAACCACGGTGCCGCGGTAAACGGCAATGACCGTATCGAAGCCGCTGCCCAAAGTATCGATCGTGCAGGTGCCTGACGCAGGCGCGATCCATTCGAGCCATCCCGAGCGCGTGCCGCTCTTGCTGTCATGGCGCGGCTCGCCCGGTTCTTTGGTGTAAGTGGAATTGTTTCCAGTGACGAAATTCGTAAAGGCATTGATCACGCCACGGTTCGCGAGCATGTCGTTGAAGCCGGCAGGAGGCACCACGACATTGATCGTGACGGCAGACGAAACGCCCGCGGCACCCTGATTGTCAATGGCCCGCGCGGTGAGCGAGTACGTGCCCACCGGCACGCTGTTGAACGCGGCGGTGTATGGAGCGGTTGAATCTGAACTGATCAGGTTCGTTCCCGCATAGAATTCGACGACGCTGACGCTGCCATCGACATCCGGGTCAGTCGCGGTGGCAGCGATGCTGATGTTCGCGGGCGCGAAGAATGTGGCGCCGTTCGTCGGCGAAGTGATCGTGACGATGGGCAGACGATTGATGTCAATGCTCACCGGAGCGGAGACACCTGTCGAGCCGAGGTCGTCGGTGGCGATCGCAGTCAGGGTGTGGGCTCCGGAAGGAGCGTTGCTCCACGCGAGCGTGAATGGCGGCGCGGTGACTTCGCCGATTTTGTTCGTGAGATTGTCAAAGAATTCGACCTTCGCCACGGAACCGTCGGCATCGGAAGCAGACGCGCCCAGCAGAATATTGGTGGCGACATTAAAGCGAGCGCCCGAGATGGGATTCGTGATCGTCACCGAGGGCGCGATATTATCGTCGTCAAAGATTGTCACCGTGGCTCTGGTTTGCGCCCCGAGCACATATTCGGCCGTATTGGTTACAGTGAGGATGACGGTCTCATTACCTTCGCGCACTGACTCGTTGATCGGAGTCACGGTCAGCGACACCGACGGCGAACCGACGGGAATGAGCACTGGACTTGTGATGGCGATGTAGTCGCTATCGGGCACCGCAGAACCACTGACCAGGAATTCAACAAACAATCCGCGCGACGTGTTGCCGGTGCGGCTGATCACAAATCGTCCCGTATTTGCGCCCGGTTCGGAAGCGGTCGCGTCGGCCGCCACGATCGTGATCACGGGCGGAATGGTGACATTGAGCGTGGCCGGAGAACTCAGCGCCTGGCCCACGCTGTTCGTGACAAAAACAGTGTAACTGCCGGTGTCGGTCGTCTGGACGTTGTTGAACGTCAGCGTTGCATTGGTTGCGCCGGGAATGTTGACGTTGTTTTTGCGCCACTGAAAACGCAGCGGCGGGCTGCCATTCACAGTCACAGAAAGCGTGACCGTCGCACCCACAAACACGTTGCTGCTCTGCGGTTGAGTAACGATGACCGGCACCGCGCTAATGGTGAGATTAGCGACCACGCTCGTGACCGCGCCGAACCCATTGGCGACGCGCACCGTATAATCACCCTCATTCGCGGGCTGAACGCTGGGAACGACAAGGGTGGGGCTCGTCCCGCCTGATACAGGAGCGCCATTCAGCCGCCATTGATAGGACAAGGGCGGCGTGCCTTGCGCCGCAACAGTAAAGATCGCTGTCGCGCCCGCGGCGACATTGCGATTCTGCGGCTGCTGCGTGATGACAGGCGCGGATTGCACCGTAAGCGTTGCGGAAGCACTGAGCACGGACCCGGCGGAGTTAACAACCAGAACGGAATATTGGCCGTGCTGTGCAAGTTGCGCGTTGTTGATCGTAAGGCTCGGCCCGGTCGCGCCGCTAATGTTCACTCCATTAAAGCGCCATTGGTACGTCAGAGGCGTGGCGCCGCTCGCCGAAACAGTAAACGTTGCGGTGCCGCTCGCGGCCACTGTCTGGTTGACGGGCTGCGCTGTAATCGACGGCGGAGCCGAAAACGCCGCACCCGTTGCTGCGCCGGGCGTGGGCACTCCCGCAATCCAATTCACCGGATCATTGCCATAGAGGGGAGTTGGCGGCATGCGCCGTTGCAACGAAGCGCCAATGCCGTTGGTATTGCCGTCGGCTGCGGACGGCCACGGATTCCCATCGGAGTACTTGACGCGGTCAGTCTGGATGTAAGGCACGTAACCGGCGTCAGGCAGACCTTGTGCCTGCGGCGCATCCGGCCGATACAGCTCGACGTTTTCACCTCCGTTGTCGAGGCGGCCTCCGTAAGGGCCATAAATCGGCAGGGACGTCCCAAGGCTATAGCGAGTTCGAAACGCGGCCAACGAAGCCGCGTCCGTATTCGGGTCGAAGCTCACTACCAGGAGATATCCATTGGCAGGAATGCTGACCGCTTGCGGAAAGTTGAAATCAACCGCATCGCGCAACCGCCAGGTATTTGTCGGATACTGCGGATCAAAAAGTTGAACGGTAGATCCGGAAACGTTGTGCAACTCGATGAACTCGTCGCGGAAATTATCGTTCGTTCCGATGTCGGGCGGGTGATACATGATTTCGGTGATCAGGACCGAATCAATTTTTGCGGGCGCGTTGCTCAAACCAGTGCCGGTGCGGAACTGCTCGACCGCCGCCGGGCTATCGACGCCGAACGTGCGCGAGCTCAACGCGGTGAAATCAAAACCAACACTGGTCGGGTAACGGCCAAAGGAAACTCCATTTTCCGCAGCGCCAAATTTCACACTGGTACGGAAGCCAGTGAGATCACCACTCGCATTCGCGGTGAAGAGAAAAACCTCATCCCCCTTTACGGAGCTTAAGGCAAAGCTCGGATAAATTCCCGGAACCGGATTGAACTGGTTTTCGTAAAACACAACGAATCCACCCGGCTGAATAACCGTGCCGTCTGGAATTTGGAATTTCTTCGCATCATTCTTACGATCCGAGAGCCACCAGCCGGAAACATCGATGCTGCCATTGGAAATATTCTGCAACTCAATCGTATCCTCCAGCGGCACATCCGTGTGCGTGAGCACTTCGCTGATGACGATGTCGGTAATGGGACGGATGTTGCTCGCGCCCGGACTCATCGTGCCGGGGAACCGGGCGATGCTCGCCGAGCCATCCGGGAATCGCCCTTCGGAGATGCCCGATTGTTGCGACAGGAACGTCACCGCATCGATTTGTATGCCGTTGGCGGTAAACAGCCCAATCGCCTCGCCGTCGTTGTTGAGGCGGAAGTTCACGTGATCGGCCCCCTGCCCCGGGCTGTTGTCGGCGACAAATCTCACAAAACCGTCGAGGCCGAACCCGACGAACGAAAGATTCGGTATGCGATACTGCGTTTTATTCGCGAGCGCATCCGTCAGATAAAGTCCGCCGAGATCGACGGGTTGATTGTTCGGATTGTAGAGCTCGAAAAAGTCCTGGTCGTTTCCGGAAGGATTGGCCAGCCACTCGTTGACCTTAAGGGTCATCGGCGGGCCGAGTGTCGCAGGCACGTTGATCGCCCCCGGCGTCGCAAGATTCAACACAAACGTGCCGAAGCCATTCGGCTGGCGGCCAATCGAGTAGTCGGCCGCCTGGATTCCGAACACAATCGAGTCCAGCAATCCACCGCCGCGGCTCAATTTGTCGTAGAGATAGACTTCATCGCCGCCCGCGCTGAGCCCAAATCCTGTATTCAGCACGCCAACATTGTTCGTCGATGCAGGAAGCGAGCTGTCAAATCGCACGACCAGATAGCCGCCCGTGGGGATGCTCGTGCCCGCCGGAAAAACCCACCGGCGCGCATTGGCGGAATTGTCCGTCAAGCTCATGTCGGAAAGGTCAACCGTGCTGCCGGACGTATTGAAGATCTCGACCCAATCCGTGACGTTGGTTTCACCTCCGAACGTGATCGACGCGTTGTTCGCCATCACTTCGTTCAAGACCACCGCAACCTGGGGCAGGTTCGTAAACGTGCGGCTGGCATCGAGCGAAAGGCCGAACACCACGTCGCTGCTCGGAAGAGCAGCCTGATGGACTTCGACCGCAATGAAATTCGTGCCCTGGACAAGATTTGCCGTCGTTAGCGCAAAGGTCTCGAGCGTCGCGTTATTCACAGACGGCTGGGTGGCCTGCGTATTGTAAACAATCGTCCCACCCGGCATGCGGATGCGGCGAGCCTCCTGACCATTGATATAAATCACCGCTCCGTCATCCAGAACCGTGTTCGCGTTGATCGTGAATCCCGAAACATTCGCCGCGAGCACGAATGACTGCCGGAAATAATAGGTCACGATTTGGCCGCTCGATCCGTTCAACGGAAGGACCGTTTGAATGTTGGGCAGCGGCAAACAACCGCAGTCTTCCTGCCCGAGTAATGCGAAGCCTTGTTGCCAGAATGAATCGTCGTAGTTCGTTCCGCGCCAGTCGGTGCCCAGGTCTGTCCCGGTCGCTTGATACCGCCACTGACTGCTCATGCTGGTGAGATTGATCACTAGATTCGTCGTCTGCGCGACAGCGCCCGGATTCGGCCCACCCGGTGTCGGCGGATTGATCGGGCCGAACACGTTCGCGCCGCTGGGAATCCGCCCTTCGGCGACCCCGGAGGTCTGCGGGCCGTAAACGATGCAATCCACAAGCGTCAAATCGCTCGCGAACAACCCGATTTCGCCCTGGTCGCCGGACAACTTGAAATTCAGGTGATCGCCCCCGCTGTTCGTGTTGCCGTCGGCGCGCAGCGCGATAAATCCGCGCGCGGGAACAAAGCTCAACGGCGGCATCATGTGACGCGTCGGCGAGAATTGTGGAGCATCACTTAAGTACGCGCCGCCAAAATTCGCAGGCACAGGCAGCGTATTGTAAAGCTCAATGAAATCGTCGTTGATCAGCCCGCTCGGGCTCGCGAGCCACTCATTGATTCTCAAGGCGCGCGTGTCCGTCGCCGCCTGCGGGATGTTCGCCGCGCCCAGGGTCGGTCGCGTCAGGCCCCAGCTATCGTTGGCCAAACGCCCGATGGAAAAATCGGCGAGTTGCGGGCCGAACGTCACGCGGTCCGCAATTGATCCGTTGGCGCGATAAAGAACGACCTCATCACCATCCTGATCGAGCGCGAATCCGACGTGAAGGCCGGGACCACTCTCTTCGTCGCCATAAAGAAGAAGATATGCGCCGGGCCCAAGTGTCGTTCCCGGTGGGAAGCCGAATTTGAACGGCTCGGTGGAATCATCCGTAATTCCCATGCCGTCCAGACTGACAGCCGCCGTCCCCGCGTTGTACAGCTCGATGATATCGGGAAACTCCGTCCCGACCGGCACCGCGGTGTCATTTCGCGCGAGCACTTCATTTATGCGCAGGCCCGACGCGCCGGTGCTGATCGTCCATGGCCGCGACGCCGTCGCATTCGTTACGTCCTGCCACACGCCGGCAGAGTTCTTCCCTATGACAAACACCCGGTAATTGCCGTTGGCCAGCCCGGACAACGTGATCGGCTGGCTCACCGGTGTCTCCGGCCCATAGCTGGCGCTGTTCACGCGATAGCGATAATGCGTGATTCCCGGACCATCGATCGTCAGCGTGGCAGAAGTCTGGGAAGTCAGCGGTGGCGGTTCACCTGAAATGGATGCGCCCGCCGGCACGTAAGCCCCCATGTCCAGCCCATTCGGCCCACTGCCGCTCGCCGTCGAGCCCGGCCGTAAATGAAAATCCGAGCTGTTGTTCACGAACAAAGGATCGGCGTTGATGTTACCGCTGCCCGGATAATTCGTCCCCTGCGTTAGCGACCGCAACACGGTCAAATCCGTATCCGTCTCGACCGGGTCTTCGAGGTAGAGGTTCTCGAACAGCGCCGCGTTGTTCCAAAAGATGCAGCCGTCGATCAGCGCGCCGCGGCCGGGATTCACGTTGCGGTTTGTCTCGTCGAACGAAATCGCCGCAATCGTGCAATTCACGATCGTGTTGTTCTCCGCCGTCAGGAACGCCCCGTTCTTCAGCAACACCGCGTGGTCGTTATCATAGAAAATGTTGCGCACAACCGTGATCTCCGAACCAAAGTCGGTCGCGATCGCAAACGACGCGCTGTCCCGCGGCGCGTCCTGGTGAATGTGCTGAAAGAGATTCCCTTCGATGTGGGCATCGGTCCCATCAAGATCCAGAGCGTCGTCACTGCCCGCGTTAAAAACATTGTTGAGCACCTGCAGGATCGGCCCCGGACGTTTCCCCCCGGTGAAATCAATGATGTCGCTGTAGCCCGTCGTGCCCCCGAAAATGTTCCCCTCGATGATGACATAACCGTTTGCCGGCATGCCATTCCCATGAATTGTTTCGTTATCGACAATCGTCGGAAACACCGAGTTCCGGCAAATCAGCGACGAGTTCGAAAGGTCGATGATCGTGCGCGTCGTGCCGGTCCACGTCACGTGATCGACGAGCAAAGTCGAATTCACCAGCATGATCGGATCGGCGCTGGCCGCGAATTCAAAATCCGCATACGTAATGCGGTTGTCCTGTGTCGTGTTGTTAAACCGAATGCCGCTCCACGTCCCGCTTGTTCCCGGCTGCCGCGTGAACCGTATGTGCCGCGTATCCGTGCCGCTTGCGACCAGCCGTCCGTTGACGTTGATCGCCGTCCCAGGCTCGAAATACAACGTCGTGCCCGGCTCGATCGTCAGCGTGACCCCGGCCGCGACCGTAATCAGCGTCGTCACCTCGTAAGGCCCTCCCGACGCCGTCAACGCCATGTCTGACGATATCGTCTGCGGAACCGTTCCGATCGTTGAGTCGTCGTAAATTATGTCGAGCGATATCCGCTCGAACTCCGCGCCGGCGACGTCAAACGCCTGGATCAGGATTCGATTGATCCCCGGCAAAAGCGTGACCGTGTTCGTCCACTGCCCGCTCACCGGGTTCCACCCCGCAGGATTGCCATTCACGCGGACCGTCCGCGTTTTGATCACATTCGCCAACCCGCGCAACGCCACGGTGCTGCCATTGGTCGTGTAATAACCGTTCACCAGCGTGAGATTATTCGTGAACACGCTGAGATTACGTGGAATGACCGACTTCACGTAGTTATTGCGGTTCGTCGCGAACGTTTTCATCGCGTTGATCGTCCCTTGAGGCACCAGGCCCGTGAGCAACCGGTCGAATACCGGGAAAAGTTCCGCCGGCGAAAACGCCGTATCAATCAACTGGTTCAACTCCTCATAGTAGAGCGGCACGAAATCACGCCACGTCAGGAACCGCGCCACCGCGGGCTGATCGCTCGCGTCGGCCGCGACGAAAATCGATTCGCTGATATTCCCCGGTGTATCACCTTCACCGAAGACCGTGTCGAAATCGTGCGCGAGAATCAGGAACCGCTGATCGTTCAGTCCGCGATACATCCCGTAATCATCCCCTTCCCCGCTCCCCAGCGACGTCTCGCTGTATTCCATCAACGACAGCACCGCAAAATACTTCATCCATTCGCGAACGTTCGCGACCTGCTGGATCGCCGCCGTGTAGCTTGCGTCCGGAGTATTGTTGAGCACGAACGTCAGGTTGATCAGATCACTCCAGTCGTTCTCACTCTGGTTCGACGTCTTCGAATACCCCGCGGAGATATACGCCCCCGGATCAGTGCCGCGATACGACAGGTCCGCCAGATGCGCGCCGCTGGATGCCCGATAGACATTGCCGTCGGGATCAGTCGGCATGTGATTCTCCGCGAACTCCGCGTTGATCGGTTCCACCGCCACATAAGATCCGTACTGCGGCGAACCGGCCTGCGCCAGATTCACGCCGTTGACCCGCACCTGCACGACCCGCGCATCCGCAACGGAGAGTCCCGCGCGCTTCGCCACCGCGCTCCCCACCAATTGCGCGTGCGTGTACTGCGTGTTCAGGTTGATCGCATCGAGCCCTTTCCACAAATCGTCGTTCGGAATATTAAGCCGATAATTCGGTGGTGTCCGGCTCCGGCTTCCCGCTCCGCGAATACGCACGCCACAACTGTGCCGCACTTGCGTTTCAATCCCGTCGACCGTCACGAACGTGCAATTCATCTCCGCGTCGCTCGCGCGATTGATGTTCTGCAGCTCCAACCGTTCCGCCTCGGTCAGGATCACTCGATAAAACGGTTGTGCGCCGCCGTAGAACGAGCTGTCCACCTGATACAACATGTTCGCCGCCTGCACCGGACCGCCCAGCTCATTGAGCGCCACTGCGGGATACGTGCGCGAATTACTCGCGGCGTCCACTGCCTGGATGTAAAACTCCACCACCGTCAGATCAGCCATCGCCGGGATTTCCACCGCATACACACCATCGCCCGCGGTGCCGTCATTGTGCGTGCCGTCATCGAACATCGCGGTTTGCGTGAACGGATTGCTCCCCGTCCGGTAAAACAGATACACTGTCAGCCCCGAGGTCTGCTCGTCGACAACGCGCGTCGAAATCGTCACCGGGCTCGTCGACGAAGGAACGATTGGCAAATGCGTCGTGTCGAGGATCATCGGCGCGATGTTCGCCGACGCGATCGAATTCACCGTTCCCGGCGTGCCGCCGACCGGCAAACTCGCCCCCCAATTCTGCCCCTGATCATTCGACAGCCTCACATTCCGCAACTCCAGCGACTTGCCCAGCCCGTCGTGCTCCGCAAACCACTCCCAGCCGCGCGAGCCGTTGTCGATCGGGCCGCGCCGACGGATGCCCCAATTCCCATCCGTCGCATAACGCACGCGATCGATCCGCTGTCCGCCCGCATCCTCCACGTCCACACCCTCGCCGTTGTTGCTCAACGTGCCAAGCCAGCCGCCCACCACGTTCGCTATGCCCGGATACAAAATCTGGAAAGCCGACACGTCCGCAGCGACGACCAGATACCCGCCCGCCGGGATCGTAACGTTCGGAAACGCGTACGACACCCCGTCAGAAATACGCCAACCGGCGAGATTCGCCGCGTTCGTCCCCCGATTATAAAGCTCGATCCATTCCTCCGCCGGATTCGCCGAAGGCGTGTTGTACATGATCTCGTTGATGACGACATCCTGGCCGGCGGCAGGCAGAGAAACGAAAACGGCAAGGACCAGGAATAGGGCGAAGAAACACTTCATAGCTCTGTGTGCTGCGGAAATTACGGATTATTAGGATGCCAACGCCCCACACCTTATTCAAGGCCCTTATTGTAAAATCTCCGCTCGCATCCGGGGTAGGGACGGCGCTCCGTCGCCGTCCGCTTCGGTGGCAGGGACGCGAACGCCGCGCCTGCGCCAGCCGGTATCGTTTCCCCTACCCTGCCCTTGTGAATAAATAACCTCGGCCAATCGTTTAAACCGTCGGAGCCGTAGGTCCGCTTCGGCGGCAGGGACGCGATGCCGTTCGCGTCCGCAATCGGCTTGCACAAAACACATTTTGTTTGATGATATCTAGTAATATGGCGGGGATTACCGCAGGGCGTTTTGCAAGCATCAGTCTCGTTCTCTTCGGCGCGTTGACTGCCACCACCGCGTCTGCCCAGGAGAAAGTCACTTTTCAGGACCAGGTCCTTCCGCTCATCGAGAACCACTGCGCCAAGTGCCATAACCCCGACAAGAAAAAAGGCGACCTCGACCTCACCAGCTACAACGGCGCGCTCAAAGGCGGCGGCTCCGGCCAGGTGCTCGTTTCCGGCAGTCCCGATAGCAGCAAACTCATCAAGGCGATTACCCACGCCGAAGAGCCCACCATGCCTCCGAACAAACCGCCGCTGCCTGATAAAGAGATCGACATTTTCAAACGCTGGATCGCCGGCGGTCTCCTCGAAAATTCTGGCAGCAAAGCCATCGCCGCCAGCAAACCCACCGTCGATTTGGCCCTCAAAGCCGGCTCGGTCGGCAAACCCGAAGGGCCACCGCCAATGCCGCCCGATTTGCCCCTCGATCCCGTCGTGCACACCGCGCGCGGCAGCGCTCTCATTGGGCTGGCCGCAAGTCCATGGGCGCCGCTCGCCGTCGTCGGCGGACAAAAACAGGTCCTCCTCTACAACACCGACACTCTCGAACTCCTCGGCATTCTCCCCTACAGCGAAGGCATGCCCGCCCACGTCCAATTCAGTCGCAGCGGCAAACTCCTGCTCGTCTCAGGTGGCCACGCCGCCAAATCCGGCCGCGTTCTCGTGTGGGACGTCACCACCGCCGAACGCGTCATGACCATCGGCGAAGAATACGACACCATCCTCGCCGCCGACATCAGTCCCGACCAAACCAAAATCGCTCTCGGCGGTCCAGGGCGTCTGGTCAAGATTTACTCCACCAGCTCCGGCGAACTCCTGCACAAAATCAAGAAACATACCGACTGGGTCACCGCGCTCGCGTTCAGCCCCAACGGCGAACACCTTGCCAGCGCCGACCGGAATGGCGGCATCAGCATTTGGGACTCGGACAATGCCCAGGAAATGTTCACGCTCACCGGCCACAAGGCCGGAATCACCGCCCTGAGCTGGCGCGACGACTCGCGAATCCTCGCTTCCTCCAGCGAAGACGGCACCATCAAATGGTGGGATTCCCAGGAAGGCAAACAGGCCAAGACCTGGAACGCCCACGGCGGCGGCGTCCTTTCCGTCAGCTACACCCACGATGGCCGCCTCATCAGTTGCGGACGCGACAACCAGGTCACCCTCTGGAACGCCGACGGCAACAAAGCCAAATCTTTCGAGTTTTTCGGTGAAATGCCTCTGCGCGCCGCCCTCACCCACGACGGCGCTCGCATTGTCGCCATTGACTTCAACGGCCGCGCCGCCGCATGGACGAGTGCCGATGGCAAACGCCTCGCCGAGCTCGACGTCAACCCGCTCCCGCTCTCCGAACAGGTCGCCGCCGTCGAAAAGAAACTCCAGGAATTACAGGCACGCGCCGACAAACCGCTCCCCGCCGTCGTCGAAGCCGAAACAAAACTCGGCGAAGCCAGCGCCGAAGTCGACAAAGCCAACAAAGCGCTTGAACAGGCCAAAGCCGAACAGACCGACAAAGAAAACGAAGTCGTCAAACTCAAGGAAATCGCCGCGAAGAGTTCGCCTCCTGCCGACATCGAGGCCAAACTCGCTGCGGCGCGAGAAGTCCGCGCAAAAGCTCGCACTGCGTTTACCAACGCGACCGAAGCAGTTACAGCCAAAACCAAAAACGTCGACGCCGCCAAAAAACGCGTCGCCGATTCGAAAGCCGAAAACCCGGCCGACAAAATTGCCGCCCTACAGGCTGCGCTCACGCGACTCAAACGCGCCCAGGCAACCGGAACTCTTTTTCGCACACGCGACACCGTCGCGACTCGCAAACGCGAACACGAAAAACTCCTGGCCGACGTCACGGCCAAAAAGGAAGAACTCAAACGGCTGAACGACCAGCTCGCTTTGGCCGACGCCGCGACAAAACCCAAACTCAAAGCGCAGCTCAAAACAGTTACTGCCGAGATCAAGACTGCCGAGGCCGGCGCCAGCAAATCGGCGAAAGATTTGGCCGCCGAAGAGGCCAAACTCAAACAACTCACCGCCGATGCTGACAAAGTTCGAAACGCCTCGGTGACCGCCGTCCAGACACGGTCGTAGAACTAAGCCTCAGAACCCGGCTTTGGAAAGCGCGCGGTCTTCCTTTTGCAGGGGCTGAAAGAGCGAGCGGGTCACCCATGAGCCAACTCTGCGTCCGCTCTCCAGCCCCATCTCATTGCCATCGGCGAAATGGATTCCGCCGTAGATGCGGCTCATCCCGGCTTCGCGCGCCGCATCCGAGAAATGTTGGAAGCGACGCACCACCCCGGGCAAGCCGTCGGATACAGTTACGAACGCAAAATCATCGCTGCCGCTCAATTCGGCGAGGACTGCAGCGGCAGCGCCGCTGAAAGTGCTGTGCCCTGAAACGTGCTCCGGAAATGGAGGCGTGATAAGCAGCGGCGTCCATGTCGGATCAGGTTGGGTGTCCGGATTACCGTCGGCTGCTCCGTTGCGAATCGCGGTTATCGGACGCCACCAGTTGTAAGTATATTTCGTTTCCCAGCAAACAATGCCTGCATCACCCATCGCGACATTCAGGGCGGCGAAGAGACGCGCCGTTTCAACCAGACCGTAATCCTTCTTCCGGGCGAGTTGCTGCGCAATCTTGTTCCAATGGCCGGGAGGCGTTTCGGTGCCGGAGCCATCGGCCCAAAAAAGAGCGATCTCGCGCTGCGCTGGTGTGCGCACAGTGCTGTTGGTCGCGCCGAGTTGTTTCACCTGGTTGTATTGCTCAGCCCAGCGGTGACTCCCCAAATCAGGTGGAGCTGGAGCACGAAACTCCGCGGCGGAAGGAATCGCAAACGGCTTCAGCCGACCCCAGTTCGGCAAGAGAGGCTTGTCGTAGTTCGGTGGTGTTTTGGCCCAGTAGCCGGGCTTCTCGGTGTACGCGTAGCCGGCGGCCTGTCCCGCGCCATCGAACTGCCGCTGCTTGAGAAATTCCGTGGCAACGTAATCACCCCAACGGATGCCGTTCGTTTTGGCGGCCGTATTGGGAATGGCGGCAAGCACAGCGTTGTAGTGCGAGTCCAACATATCGGCTGATTTCGGAAACAACGTGCGCAGGGCGTGATGCGCGGCTGCGGAAACGCCTGCTTCCGGCGAACACTCCCCGACCGGTCCCTTCTCCACGAGGTACGGCTTATACTTGCGATCGATTCCGTCCAGCGCGTCGAACATCGCCAGGTGCACAATGGCCATTTGGCGAACCGCCGCCGGCGGTGGCACGTTCGCGTAGCGTATGGCTCGCAACGTGAGATCGTTCCATACGACGATGAGTTCGGCTCCCGAGGCGAAGCGCTGGCCGACCAGAAAGGCAACGAGCATCACAGTGCGCAGGGATGGTGTGAACACGAGCTGGACACTACGGGATGAGCAACAAGCGGCCCCCATTCAGCGAGTTGGTTGTTCCGTTGTTGATGAAGGAGAGGACGCGAATGGTAATCGTGCCATTATTTACATCCGCCGAGAGAGTCCCCTCATTGACAAGGCTGCCGTTGACAGATCCGCCCACACAGGTGGAGAAACCAATTTGTCCGTTTTGTCCGTGAATGAGCAACCGGTTGGTCAGCGTCGTGGCCGTCAGTGGCACCCGCAGCGTATTGCAGCCCGAGTTGCCAAAGAGGACACTGCCGCTGCCACTGATCGCCTGACTGCCGTTGAAGACCAGTGAGCCTATCGTTCCGGTGCTGGGATGCCCCATTCGCCCTACTCCATTCAACGCCAGCCCATTGACCACAGTGAGGCTGCCGTTGAGCACATCCAGATTGCCATTGATCGTCACTGCATCCAACGTTCCATTAACTCCTACCAGCATCGCGCCTTCGCTCGAGTTGACGACCAACTGACGCAGCGTTCCTCCGTTCACATTCCAGTTGCCGGTCGCGGCATTGAGAAAGAGCGTTCCTCCACTGCCGTTGAGGGTGCCAGTCACCTGGACCGTTCCTCCAACGCGCGTGATGGTTCCGAGGTCACCGAGACTGAACGTGCCGGCCAGATTCAGAGTCGTGTTGGTTAGTTGTATCGAGCCGCCATTGAACCAATCCCCGTTCAACGTCAACGTTCCCCCGTTGACCGGCAACGCCAGGTTGTTGGTGTAAGTCCCATTCAAATCCAAATGCCCACCCGCTGATACGGTGGCATTCCCAACATTACCCACTAAACCGATCACTCGCAGTGTTCCCGGACCTGCCAGCAACTGTTCCTGGTTCACTACCGAGGGTCCGCGAACAATGAGCGTTCCGCCGCCCACATCCGCGGCAATGGTGCCTTCGTTGACCAGGCTGCCGTTGACCGCTCCGCCGACACATGTTGAGAAGCCAATCTGTCCGTTGTTGCCATGAATGAACAACCGGTTAGTCACTGTCGTTGCTGCCAGCGGTATGCGCATCGTATTGCAGCCCGAGTTGCCAAAGAGCACGCTACCACTGCCGTCGATGGCCTGGCTGCCGTTGAACACCAGTGAACCAACGGTCCCACTGCTGGGATGACCCACCCGCCCCACTCCGTTCAACACCAGTCCGTTGACCACATTGAGCGCGCCATTGAGCACGTCGACATTGCCGTTGATCGTCACGGCATCCAGCGTCCCATTGACTCCCACCAGCACTGCACCTTCGCCGGTGTTGACCACCAACTGGCGCAACGTCCCTCCGTTCACAGTCCAGTTGCCGGTTGTCGCGTCCAGAGAAAGGGCGCCTCCGTCTCCGTTGAGTGTGCCGGTGACCTGCACCGTTCCACCGGTGCGCGTAATCGTGCCCAGGTCACTCAAACCAAAGGTCCCGTTCAGATTGAAGACCGAGTTGCTCAATTGCAGCTCCCCGCCATTGAACCAGTCCCCGCGCAAGGTCAGTGTCCCGCTGTTGACCGGCAGCGCGAGGTTATTCGTGTAAACGCCATCCAGGTCCAGATGACCGCCGGCTGAAATGAGCGCATTGCCGACGTCGCCCCTCATGCCGATGACCTGAAGCGTTCCCGGACCAGCGAGCAACTGACCCTGGTTCACCACCGACGGGCCGCGAACAATGATCGTTCCGCCGCTCACATCCGCTGCAACGGTGGCTTCGTTGACCAGGCTGCCATTGACCGCTCCGCCGACACAGGTCGAGAAGCCGACCTGCCCGTTGTTCCCATGAATGAGCAATCGGTTGGTCAGCGTCGTGGCCGCCAACGGCACCCGCAGCGTATTGCAGCCCGAGTTGCCAAAGACCACGCTTCCGCCGCCGTTGATTGCCTGACTGCCATTGAAGACCAGTGTCCCGACAGTTCCGCTGCTTGGATGCCCGATTCTCGCCACTCCATTCAACACTAATCCGTTGACGACGTTCAGTGTCCCGGCAAGCACATCCAGATTTCCATTGATCGTCACTGTATCCAACGTCCCATTGACGCCCACAAGCGTTGCACCGCTCGCGTTGACCACTAACTGTCGCAGCGTCCCTCCATTCACAGCCCAATTACCAGTGGTCGAGTTCAGGTCCAAAGTTCCTCCGTCTCCGTTGAGCGTCCCAGTCACCTGGACCGTTCCGCCCGTACGGGTAATCACTCCCACGTCACTCAAACCGAAGGTTCCATCCAGGTTGAACACCGCGTTGCTTAGCTGCAAATCCCCTCCATTGAACCAATCCCCGCTGAAGGTCAGCGTCCCTCCGTTGACCGGCAACGCCAGGTTGTTGGTATAAACGCCATCCAGATCCAGATGCCCGCCCGCCGAGACCAGCGCGTCGCCTACGTTGCCAGTCAGGCCGATGACCTGAAGTGTCCCGGGCCCGGCGAGCAACTGGCCCTGGTTCACCACCGAGAGACCGCGAACGATTATTAGGCCACTGTTCACATCGGCGGAGATCGTTGCTTCATTGACGAGCCGGCCATTGACCGCTCCGCCTACACAAGTCGAATAACCGACTTGTCCGTTCTGCCCACGGATAAGCAATCGGTTCGTCAAGGTCGTCCCGGCGAGCGGTACACGCAGCGTGTTGCACCCGGAGTTGCCAAAGATCACCCGGCCACTGCCGGTGATCGCCTGGCTGCCATTGAATACCAGGGAGCCAACGGCTCCGTTACTGGGGTGCCCGATGCGCGCCACTCCATTCAGCACCACTCCGTTAACCACATTCAGTGCGCCGCTGAACAGGGCGTTGAATAGATCCAGGTTGCAGTTCAATGTTACTGCGTCGAGAGTGCCGCTGAGTCCCACCAGCATTGCGCCTTCGCTCGCGTTGACGGTCAACTGGCGTAAGGTCCCTCCGTTTACAGTCCAATTGCCAGTGGCGGCGTTGAGTTCCAGCGTTCCGCCGCCCCCGTTCAGAGTCCCGGTCACCTGTACTGTCCCACCAATCCGTGTGATGGTGCCCAAATCGCCCAGGCCAAAGGTCCCGTCCAGATTGAAAGTGGCGTTACTTAACTGCAACGAACCGCCATTGAACCAATCACCACTCAACGTCAATGTTCCAGCGTTTACTGGCAGCGCGAGGTTGTTGGTGTAGATCCCATCCAGGTCCAGATGCCCACCGGTTGAAACCAGCGCATTACCCACGTCACCTCTCAAGCCGACGATCTGCAGCGTCCCCGGCCCGGCCAACAACTGGCCCTGGTTCAATACTGACGGACCGCGAACAATGATCGTTCCATTGTTCACATCTGCTGAAATGGTTCCTTCGTTCACCACGCTGCCATTGACTGCTCCACCGACGCACGTGGAAAAACCAATCTGCCCATTTTGGCCGCGGATGAGCAAACGATTCGTCAACACCGTGGCCGAAATGGGCAGATTGGTTT
>Ga0193697_1000213_pt1 | contig 23156 bp, 23 predicted proteins | sample L3m2metaG_FD_145073 | JGI IMG/M metagenome (GOLD analysis project Ga0193697, IMG submission 145073) | Soil microbial communities from a riparian zone of the East river system, Colorado, United States - L3m2 | ecosystem: Environmental > Terrestrial > Soil > Riparian zone | place: USA: East River... | reverse complement strand
GGGCGAATCAGGCGACCACAATTTCGGCTGTGGTATCTTGAGTGTGATCTCCTGGTCTGCTTTTCCAGTGGCGCTGCCGAATTTGGTCCGGCCGTCCGATGCGGTGGCTTCGATCATTGCATCGGCGGGCGACAACAGCCGGGCTTTGATTCTGACGACTTGCGCGTCGATATCGGGCACGATTTTGAGTGACTCGATGCCGCTGCTGGAGACCGGCTCGAGCCACGGGGTTTGCCAAATGCCGGTCGTGGGTGTGTACCAGATCGCGTGCGGGCGATTCACCTGTTTGCCGCGCGGTTGCGGACCTGCATCGGTCGGGTCCCACACTGCGACAATCAATTCCTGATCGGCGGACGCTTTCAGGGCATCGCTGATGTCGATACTGAAGCCGTCGTAACCACCGCGATGGCTGCCCATTTCCCTGCCGTTGACATAGACAACGGCTTCCCAATCGACCGCGCCGAAGTGCAGGAGAATGTTTTCGCGCCGCCAGCCGTTCGGCACTGTGAAAGTGCGGCGATACCAAAGCCGGTTCGTTTCCCCGACGCGCTTCATCACGCCGGAGAGCGCGGATTCAATCGGGAACGGCACGAGAATCTGTCCTCCAAATTGCTCTGGCTGCGGTGCGCCTTTTGGCGCGATCGCGTAATCCCAAAGTCCATTCAGATTCTGCCACTCGTCGCGGACCATTTGCGGGCGCGGGTATTCGCGATGCGCCTTGCGAGGTGAAACGTCTTTCGCCCAACGCGTCATCAATGGCCCTTTCGCTGGCTGCCACTCCGCTGCGGTTGCCACCTGGGCGATTTCGAGGCATGCCGCGGCGGAAACGCTCGCAATTAAACATCCGGTTTTGGAGGTCATGCCGGGAGTGTACCAAGACGGCGCTTACGGACAACGGCGAACTCACTTCACCACCATCGAAGTAAACGGCGCGACGTAGGCTTGCAAATAAACGAGCACCCCGACGAGGGCAGCGAGTGCAATGCTGTGGAAGAAAACGTAGCGCAGGATGTCGCCTTCGTGGCCGTACCAGTTGGTAGCGGTGCTGGCGACCACGATGCTTTGCGCGTCGACCATCTTGCCCATGACACCACCGGAGCTGTTAGCGGCGGCCATGAGGATCGGACTGACGCCGGTCTTGCTGGCGCTGATGGTTTGAAGACTGCCAAACAAAACGTTTGAGGCCGTATCGCTGCCGGTCAGTGCGACACCAAGCCAGCCGAGGAGCGTTCCGAAGAATGGATAGAGCGAACCGGTGCGCGCCAGCGCCAGACCGAGCGTCGCATCGGTGCCCGAATAGCGCGTGACGTAACCAAGCGCCAGCATCGCGGCGATGGTAATCAGCGAAAGGCGAACCCGCACAAGCGTCTGGCCATAATGGCGCAGAAGTTCGCGCCCCGAGTAACCCATCAGCAGTCCCGCGACAATGGCGCTCACAAGAATTCCTGTGCCCGTTGCGGAAAGCCAGTTGAACCTGAAGATTGCTTCTTCGGGTTTGGTGGGCTTGGCAGGAGTTGGCGCCGGAACGACCGGCTCTGAGCGCACCACGACGTTGTGAAGGGCAGGAACTCGAACGGTTGGCGCTGACAACGCATCGACCGTCTTCTTGAATGCCGGAATGCCCCAGATGAACACAAATGTGCTCAGGAGAATCCAGGGCATCCAGGCTTGCCGAATTTGGATTTTGGATTTTGGATTTTGGATTTCAGATTGATCACTGATTACTGATTTCTGATTACTGATTCCTGATTTGGGTCGCCAAACGCGGAGCAGCGCAACCACTGCCACGATCGAAACAATGGACGCGACGATGTCAACGAGCCAGGGACCGTGAAAATTTGAAACCAGAAACTGAGGGACCGCGAACGCGACACCGGCGGTGAGTGCCGCCGGCCACACGCCCAGCATTCCGCGCCAGCCGCTGTACGCCCACACGACCCAGAATGGGACGATGAGCGAGAAAAAGGGCAACTGGCGGCCGACCATTTTGGACAACACAAACTCATCGATGCCCGTGACTTTGCTCAGGGCGATGATCGGCGTGCCCAGCGCGCCAAAAGCGACAGGCGCAGTATTGGCGATCAACGACAGTCCGCATGCGGGAAGTGGTTTGAAACCGAGCTGGATCAAAATCGCGGCCGTCACTGCGACGGGCGTGCCAAACCCGGCCGCGCCCTCGAAGAACGCGCCGAACGAAAACGCGATCAGGATCAGTTGCACGCGCGGGTCGGGCGCAAGCGTCGCGAGATGACTGCGCAGCACCTCAAACAGACCTTTGTTTACAGTCAGTTGATAGAGAAAGATCAGATTCAGGATGATCCAGCCGATCGGGAACAATCCGTACGCGGCGCCATAACCAACCGTCGCCAGGGCCGACTTCGCCGGCATTCGGTAAGTCAGGACAGCGATTGCGACGGCGACTCCCAGACCGATCAACGCCGCGTAATGAATTCGGATTTTAAGCAGTGCGATAGAGCCGAGCAGCACGACAACCGGCAACGCCGCGACGAGCGTCGATAAGGCCACATTGCCGAGCGGATCATATTGTTGCGCCCACATGTGCTTCTGAAATCGCGCACAGAGAAGAAGGAATCCCTTCAAAAGTCCAGTCTCGGCGTTAGAGCGCGGGCAGCCTTGCTCGCCTGGAGGATTAACGATCCCGGTTTTAGCGGACAAGGCTGCCCGCGCTCCACTTTGGACGGAATCACAAATCCACAGAGCGTCTTGCATCAGTGCCCTTTGCGGACCCGCCCCCCCCCAGGGGGTCAGTGCTAGAAAAGTGCTAGTTTTGTGTTGGTTTGCCATTCGGTTGTGGCGCAGGCGCTGCGACACAAGTCAGGGATTCGGAAGGACTTACGATTTACGATTGACGATTGAGCACCCCCCGGGGGGTTAGTGTCAGAAATGTGCTAGTTTTGTGTTGGTTTTGCATTCGGTTGTGGCGATTCGGAACGTATGAGTATGCGGGGGTGGCGCAGCAGCTCCAGCTCCGTTAACTCTCCAGAACGGTCCCTGACAGAGGGCGCACCTCGAACCTGCCTGACTTATTTCGCATGTGCCTCCTTCAGTTTTGTTGATCTTGCGCTTACTAATACGGGACTGGTTTTACACCTGGCCTCCATCCGCGTTGAAGCGTTCGTTTCGTTCGTTTCGTTCACTTCTCCCACTGGCATAGCGCGTGGTAAATCTCTTTATGAGTTATGCCGACAAATCGACGATATCGCTGCGGTGGATGACCGGTTTAAGACGAGGACGCACGTCGCTAAACTCTGCCAGGTCCTTACTCACCGGGAGGACTACCGAATGTTCACGGTCCTGACGACCGACATCCAACCTGAGAGCTGGCGCGAAGTCTTTGATCAACGGGTCGCCGAGCGTCTCTTCAGCCACGCGCGCCTTGTTGATCTGTTCGGCGTTCCGAGCTACCGAGTGCGTTGAGATGCCAAAGTTTCCGGAGTGGACTTGCACGAAGGATCAGAGTTATCTCAAATCGGGTCTGGATTTGGCATCCCGCGTGTCTGCACCATCGCTTCAGCGCATGAAACCGTTCGCTCTGATTTCGTTGCTCGTTTGCATCACCTGTGGCTGTGCCAGGCATCAATACACAGTCATTCTCCGCAACGGGGAGGCCATCCCGGCGTCCAATCGCCCAAGAGTGGACAAGGCGACGGCGGTCTATCATTTCAAGGACAAAGCGGGGAAGCCGGTCGCGATCTCGGCTTATGATATCCAGGAAATCGAGGTGCGGTGACAGAGTATGCGCCACAGGGCCACATGAAACAGCGATTTCAAAATGGTGAGAAGTTAGTCCTCCAAACCTACAATTATGAGGACGAGATAAAGAGCCTCGATTTATCTGCGTTTCCCCCGGTGAATGATTTCACGGTCGATTTGAGAGACACCGGCGAGTTTGGTCAGCATATCGGCTTCAATAGCGAAACACTTGGGCCGCTGGCAGGCTTTCCATGGTGGGACAATGTTGAAAGAGATTTGCCGACGTACGACTCAACAAGAATCCCACTTGGCACGTACGATCAGCCGTTTGACGACTGTGAACAAAGTTGGCAAATCGTAATCTTTGAAAACGCCGGCTACGTCTACATTATGCAAGGTGACGACCCTTGCTGCACTGAATTTGCCACGTGGTTTCGGGTGGAACGCAACCATTACGTCAATGAATGGTTGCGGCTTATCCGAAAGTTCAATCCGGCGGCATAGTGCCGGTGTCGCCCGGGCTGAAACAGCAATGGCTATCTGACGGACCTGCTAATCCAATCAAGGTAGCGTTTGTTGCCTGCCTCGATTGGCAGCACGATGAACTCGGGCGTGTCGTAGGGATGACTCTTTAGGACGCATTGTTCCAGGTCACGCAGGCGTTCCCGCGTCGTCTTGATCAGCAGGAGCAGTTCGTTGCCTTGCTCGATTTTACCCTGCCACCAGTAATGCGATTCAAGGCGCGGAATGATGTTCACGCAAGCGGCGGAACGGGATTGGAGGCAGGCCTTGGCGAGACTGCGCGCCGTCTTCAAGTCCGGCGCGGTGACAAGGACGAGGGCGAATTCCGAAATCCGAAGCTCGAAGTCCGAATTTCCGGCTTTCGTTTTGGGTTTTCTTTCGGACTTCGGCATTCGGCTTTCGTCATTTACCCTGCCCCGTCGACGACCTGGCATAACATTGGTTCGGTTTTAACGGTCGCCAACGGCGTGGCGACCCTACCGTACTGCGTGGCCAGCGCGCGGATGAAATCCTGCGCGCCGTCGCGGCGAACCAGGTTGATGGTCGCGCCGCCAAAGCCGCCGCCCGTCAACCGCGCACCCAGGCAGGCCGGATGTTTTCGAGCGAGCTCGACGAGAATGTCGAGTTCCGGTGTGCTGTTTTTAAAATTGTCGCGCGAACTTTCATGGCTCTGGAACATGTACTGGCCGAACTGCTCAAAATCTTCGTCACGCAATGCCCTCGCGCCATGGACCACACGCTGGATTTCTCCAACGATGTGGAGCGCGCATTGATAGTCGCGCTCGGAAAGTTTGGCGCGATTCGCCGAGAGCATTTTGGCGTCAACCGACCGCAGACTTTTGACGCCCAGAGTTTTGGCGGCGGATTCGCAATGGGCGCGCAACGCGTTGTATTCGCCGCCGACCAGCGCGTGTTTGATGCCGGTGTTGCAAACTACAATTGCGATTTCGCCGACCATCGGCACCGGCTCGACAGCGAGGGATTGAAAATCAATCTCGATCGCGTGAAACGCCTTGCCGAACAGACTCGAAATCTGGTCCAGCAAACCGCATTGCACCCCGACAAAATTGTTTTCGGCGGCCTGGCACGCCTTCGCGATTTCCAGTTTCTCGCGCATGGTCAGCGGCGGCAACACGCCTTCCTTGTCAGGCTGGGGCGGAGTTGTGATGCCCGTCTCCGTCAACGAATATGGTTTGAGTTTGCGGATGGTCAGCGCCGTCGCGACTTCGATCGCCGCCGAACTGCTCAATCCTGCCCCCATGGGAAGCGTGCTGTGGACTGCCGCGTTGAACCCGGTGAACGGCACGCCCCGCTTGCGCAATTCGTTGAGCACGCCTTTGACATAGTCCGCCCACGGAGCGGCGGGATTTTTTTCGAGCTGCGATCGCGAGAAGCGTGCGCGCTCCGGAAAAGCGGATGAAGCCACTTCGATGCGGCCATCGGTGCGCGACGCCGAGGCGATATAGACGAATTTATCCACCGCCAGTGCGAGCACCAGACCCTGGTTGTAATCGGTGTGATTCCCCAGCAATTCGAGGCGGCCCGGCGCGCGCACGACATGCGGCGGCTTGTGAGCAAAATGCTTTTTGAAAAGTGTTATGACCTCGTTACGCGGATCCCGCTGCATGCCATCTCAATCAAGCATAAATGAGAACGAAGGGACACGCAGAAAATGCCGAATCCCGAAGTTCGAAGTCCGAATTTCGGGCTTTTGATTTCGGATTTATTTTGGACTTCGTCATTCGGATTTCGTCATTTTTTCGTGGCTTGGCGTAGAATTGAAAAGCTGTCCACCAACGCCCAACACCACGCGAGCGCGCACAAACCCAGCCCGACGAAAAGCATCCACAGCCAGGAACGGTAGCCGTATGCATCCACCTGTTCACCGCCGCCAAAGGACATGAAGCGCGCGAACCACGCGAAGTAATAGAGCATGAAACCAAGGAAGAGACAAAACCCGGCGACCATGATTGTCGCCTGCACATAGCCGATGCGACGGCCCGCCATGATTGTGCCGAGCCCTGGAAAGGCGAGTTGATTCATCGCGGCGCAAGCCCACGCCCGTTGGCGGGTGAGTATCTTCGGCGGTCGGTCAACTTCAGCCATGCCAAGATCAATACCTCGCTATTGGCGCGGCGTCACTGGTCTTTCAACGGCCGGCCATCGGCATCCGTCGTGATCGTGCTCCCCACCAGAATGAGAATGCCCTCGATCAGGCCCCAGATTGCGCCGGCGCCGCACGTGATGAACGTGACAAGAATTTGCGCAACCCCGATCGCGGTGTAACCGAGGTAAAAGCGGTGCACGCCTGCCCAGCCGACGAGAATCCCCAGCAACCCGGCGACCAGCTTCGATCTGCGCATATCGGTCGCAGCGAGATATGGCGGCGCGGTCGCAGCGGCGGCGACGTCCGCAAACTCCGCATAACTATTGAGCGGCTTCCATTCCAGCGAGCCTTCGGCCTGGGCGAGAGTCTGCGCATTCGCCCGGCCTGTCCCGACCCACTCGCGGATCTGCGCCGCTGTCGCCGGCCCGTATTGCTGCCCGTCTCCGCCGATAATCTTATACATCGTCGATCCTTTTCTTACCCCAATAACACGGCAAGCCGTTGATAAGTCGCTGAAATTGCGGGCGAACTATGGGCGCCAGCGCAAGTTTTGCAATTGATACGTGTTCACCTGGTGAACGCTGCCATCCGCAAAAGCCACGTTGACGGTTCCGTGGTGCCTTGACGTCGGAATGAGTTGCTCCGGCCCGCCGCTGACGTTCCAACCACCCGGAATTTCGAAGAACATCACCGTCGCAGGATTAACGTCGTTCTCGGGGCGACCGCTCAACGCCGCGTTGTAGCCGTAGCTGCACGAACGGGCACTCCGATCCGCAGCCGGGCAATAGAAAACCTTTGGCGCGCCGACCAGCGGCTGAAGGTCATCGCACCATTTATTCGCATTTGGAAATTTGTCACCGTTATCGTTCGCGTACATCCGGGCGGCAAGAGCAACTTGCTTGAGGTTGTTGACGCAGGCGATCGTTTGCGCCCGCCCTTTCGCTTTGGCCAACGCTGGCAACATAAGGGCCGCCCAGATCGGAACGAATGTAAGCATCAATCCCGAAACACATATCCCGGCGATCGCAACACCGCGTCCGCCGAGCCTGCCTCCGCTGCGATTGATTTTGATGAGCGACATGATCCCCAGAATCATGCCGACGATTGCCGTGATACCGAAGCAGCCCAGGACTGCACACACCAGCGACGCGACCGCCATCCCGCTCGTCTGGGGAGGCGGGGCCGGCGCGCTCGGCGTTGCCATGCGTTGCGCCGGCGGCGGACCGGCGCTCGCGAGGGCGTCTCTGAACTCGGGGAATTCGCTCAGCGGTTTCCAATCCGCGCTCCCTTCGGCCTGCACCTGCGTGCTCGCGTTGGCGCGGCGGTTGGCAATCCACTCCCGAATTGTGTCAGCCGATACCGGTCCGTACGTTTTCTGGTCCGCCCCGATAATCTTGTACATGCCAAACAACTACTCCGGAGGGGCGAGCTCCGTCGAGCCCGATTCTATCGTTCGTAGTCCGGGCTTTAGCCCGTCAGTGAACCGTCCAGATTTCGTTGTGTTCCCGAACAGGCTAAAGCCTGCACTACAAACACGGGCACTACGAATGCGTGTTTCTATTGTTCGTAGTCCGGGCTTCAGCCCGTTAGGTGGCGCTTGATCGCTGATACTGGTGCCCTATGGCTTAAAGTAACTGAAGGGAGCGATCGGCAAATTGCGCAAGATCGCAAACACAATAATGACGGACAGGAGGACCCAAATCCAAATCGGCCGCAAACGAGTGAAAGCCGCCTCGCCGCGCGCGATCCACACGCCAATCGCCAACGGCACAATCGTCATCGCGAACGGATTCAACCGAAACGCCGCCGCAAAATTGCCGTGCAGGAACTGGTGAACGGCGCGCAACGAACCGCAACCCGGGCACGCCAGCCCGGTCAGCGAATGAAATACGCAGCGCGGATAAAACGGATGTTCGGTCGGCGCGAAGAAAAACAGCAGCACCGCGGTCAACGCGATACCCGCGATCGCCGCGCCCTTAGTGCCCCTGCGGAAGGAGTTGGATTTCGCTGTATCTAACCTAAACACTGATTACTCTCGCACTTCTTCCCGATTACTGCCGCACTGATTACTGCTTACTGCTCTCCCTCGTCTCACCGTCCAAAATGAAAGTTCGTCGCTCCGAAATATCCGAGCTGAACGAGTGCGAGAAGGACTCCAACGGCAAATGCGATCCAACACCACGTCTTCGCCTTCCGGGAAGACTCCATCGCGCCCGCAACGTCCCCCGCCGCCAGCTTCGAATTCACCTGAGCCGAGAACACGATCGCGACGACGCCAAACGGCAGACAACAGCAAAGCGTGCACACAATCGATTGCCAAAGATACGTCGGAATATTTGGAACTCCACCACCCATCGGCGGCCCTGGCTGCGTCCAACCTGGTGCCCCTCCGGAAGGTGGTGTGCCTGCGGAGGGAGGCAGCAACGCCGCAAGTTCCGGATATGCGCTGAGCGGTTTCCATTCTGTACTTTCCGGCCCCTGCACATACGTTTGAGAATTCGCCCGACCCTCCACAACCCATTGGCGCAGTTGCTCGATTGTGACAGGCCCGTATTCCTTCCCATCCGCCCCGCGAATCTTGTACATGCGAAAGAACTGACGGAAACTCCCGGTCGAGTCAAGCCATGGTAGGGTCGCGACGCCGTTCGCGACCGCTTTCCGGTCGGACGGAGCGCGTGTGTCCGTCCGAAGGAACGGTCGCGAACGGCGTCGCGACCCTCATGCTATTGGTTGCCACATTTTTTCGTATAGGTGTAACCGGTGCCGGAGCTATCGGCATCTGGCGCTTGAGTCAAATCATGCTCGAAAACACCGGTTGATGGCGGCCCGACAGGTTAAGATTCCCTCTTCTACGGAACTAGACCTCAGTCTCTCATTTATAAAGAACAGTCGAAGCGATTCATTTTTTTCCAGCGTTTCGGCTGGGATTGCAAGTAGTAGTCCGAGCAAAAAGTCACTTTGTCGCGGATAGGGCGAACGCACAAGTTCACTCAAAATCCTCGGGATGGCCGATTCCCAATTATCACGCATCGCGTCTATGATCGAGAGGGTCATTCGGCCTCGGAGCCAATTGCCAAAAAGGGGAGTTCGAAGGAGTCCCAGGATGACCCGTAAAGGGAGAGCGTTTTTCATAACAGCCAAATACTTAAAACTTTTTGCGATACCATACCTTATTACTGATTACTCTCCCTCAGACCTCCACACTCTCCCCTACCCGCTTCAGTCCAATCCGCTCCGGCTCTTTCGCGAGTGCCTGTTCCAATCGTTCCATTGGCTCACTGAACGGCTCTTCACTCAACTTAAACGTCTGACGATGCACCGGCACGATGTATTTCGCCCCGGCCGCATGCGCCATCGCCACCGCCTCCTCCGGCGTACAATGATTCCAAATCCACGGCCGATACGCACCGATTGGCATGATCGCCGCCTCGAACGGCCCGCGCGAACGCAAATTCGCGAACAACTCCGTCTGCGCCGTATCTCCACCAAACAAAATCGCCTTCCCCTCCCGCCGCAGGATATAACCGTTATAACCCCGCTCCACTTTACTCGGCCAACGTTCCCCCCAATGCTTCACCTCAAACGCCTCAATCGCCAACTCGCCCTTGCTGGTGCCACTCCGGAAGGACACCGTCGTCTGCTCACCCCACTTCAACTCAATTGGCCTTTTCACACCAGCTTGCGAAAGAATATCCCCCGTCGCTTTAGCGGTGACCACGGTAGGGTTCCCGACACGTCGGGACTGGCGACCGTTCGTCCATCCTGCTCGCAACTTCGCCAATGACCCAACGTCCATGTGATCCATGTGCGCGTGCGACAAGAGGACCACATCAATCGCCGGCAACTCTTTGAGCCTGAGTGCGGGAGCGATGTAACGCTTCGGACCCGCCGTCCCCAACCCGAGCGAAAACCCGATGCGATTCCCAAACACCGGATCAGTCAAAATGTTCACGCCATAAAAACTGATCAACACCGTCGCGTGCCCAATCCAGCAAATCGTCACCCCATTCTCCGGCCACTTTGTGGGGTCCGGCTTGACCGGCGCAGCGATGATCTTCCGCTTCGAATCCTCCAACATCCGCCGCGCCCAATACGCCGGCCGCCTCCGTGAAGTGCTCAACCAGTACGCGCCCGCCGACACCGTGGCGCACATCCCCGCCACGCACTGCAAAAACCGACGTCGTTTCTGCTGCTTCACGAGCCTAAATTGCCGCGCACTCTGGCTGTGTCAAGGATCGGGGGCGAATTGGAGCGCGGGCAGCCTGCCCGCATCAAGTGGATACTGTGGGCATACATGGCGGGCAGGCTGCCCGCGCTCCAGCCACAGCGGGAAAGCCATTTTCGCTGAAGCTAATTGAAAATCTCTGGCCGTTGTGCTCCTGCCTCACAAGCCCTTGGCGCTGTTGCCGATGATGAGCAATGCCCCCACGAAACCTGTCAGCACGACAGCGGCAATTTTGAAGTCACCGGTGAGCGTGAAAAAGCCGACACTCCAAACAACCATCTGGAACGAGAAAATGCCGGACATCTCATAACCGTCCCACTCTTTTTCAATGTGAGTGGCGTAGTAGATAATAGCCACAAGGATGCAGGGAATAACCTGGCTGCGCAGACCGCCGCCCGGGATAATCGAGGCTGTAACCCAGAGGCCCGCTCCCTGAACCAGTGATGCTATCACAGCAATGACAGCTTCCTTTCCCCAGCCCTTCAGGCCCAGGTCGGTATCAATCAAGCGATAGAACACGCTCAATAGCACCAGCGCGACACTTAAGGTAATGAAACTCAGTCCCCAAAATCGCAGGAAGTCGGCTGCTGGCAACATGACGAAGGTTTCGGTCACAATCGAAGTACAGCAAAAACTCCGCCAGCTTTCGCCAATGTCCTCTTACCTGCCTCGCCCGCAGCGTGACACCCAGTGCTCTCCATGGCACCTTCACGCAGTGAATGACTTGGAATCGTGATGACCTGGTAGAGTTCTTTGGAGTCCAGCCCGAAACCAGCACTATTGAAGGATTCGGTCGAGTTCACTCATTCTGGTATTCCGGGGAAAGACTCCAGTACCTCATCTACGTTGACGAAGACATTGATTCTGTCTGCGTGTCAGGTGATCCCAGCGCTCCATTTGGCGGGGACTCTCTTTACGAAGTATGCGTCCCTTGCGACTGCATTAAGGTATTTCCCGATCCCTACCATAAAGGACAGGTCGCGCTGGCGTTCTATTATGGGCCGACGAATGACCCGGCAAATCGGCGCCTCACTCTGATGAAACGCCCGGACCGCGATTTGAAAGCGTGGCCGACGTTTCCGATGCCACAGGCGCATCACTCCAGGCCAGTTCCAAAGCGTGATAACGAAAAGCCGACTAATCCCCCAAATTAACTGGTACCTTCCGTCCTTCGCGGCTAATTTGGCCCTCGAAAGAAATGAATCGCGACGCCGATTGCGGCACCCATGACGAGCAAACCCGCGAAAACCCAATTAGTCCCACAGACTGTCAGCAATATCGTCATGATAGCTTTTCGGTTTCTTTCACACTACACACGGTAACAGCGTTTGGCGCCGCAAACAACCGCGCGGCTTCCGATGATGCGATGCGCCGAAGGCGCTAGAACAAACCAGCCCAGGGCAACGCCCTAGGACAACATCGCAAAGAGACCGTTAAGCCCTGAAAGGGCGAGACAAACTCTCCGTTCCGCCCTTTCAGGGCTCCGGAATAATTGGGAATCCTGGACCTGGGGCGTTGCCCCAGGCTGATTTGTCGTAGTCCCTTCGGGCCGACGGACTGCGGCCATCGGTTGGTATCATTGAGGTTCATGCTCACCGCGCGGGCTCCTTCCTCGCACGCCGCTCCGCGGCCGCTGCGGCCCAGCTCTTTGACTGATCCGCGAGCTTCTCCACTGCAAGAAAAACCAGCTCGCGAGGCCGCGCCGTAGCGGGAAAGCCATTTTCACTGTAAGTTACCTTCCGATACGCATATTATATGAGCGGGAAAGGAACAGTATGCCGCAAGCCGTAATGGATCCCGAGCAGGTCCGGCGCTTCGCCGAGGAACTGCAACGATTCAATCGCGATCTGCAGAACCGCATGGGCTCCCTTCAGGCCCGCTTTTCGGCGCTGGGCGATTCCTGGCAGGACCAGGAGCACACCAAGTTCACCGACGAATTCAAGCAAACCGCCAAGGCCCTCAAGAAATTCATGGAAATGTCCGACCAGCACGTCCCCTATCTCTTGCGCAAAGCCCAGCGCATAGAAGATTATCTCAAACAACGATAACGATGCCCGACCAGGCCCATCTTACTTCGAGCGAAGCGATCGAATTCTTTCGCGCTACCCTCATCGCCTACATCACCAAAACCCGGCCGCTCGTCGAAGATGCCTGCGACGAAGTCTTTCGCACCCGCGACTGGCTGCACAACGACCGCCGCATCCATTGGGAGAACCAGGTCCGCAAACGCACTCGCGTCCTGGAAGAAGCGCGGCAGGCCCTCCTCGGCGCTAAAATGTCCCACCTGCGCGAAACACGCGCTTCCGAACACCTGGCCGTCGAGCGAGCGAAGCGGGCGCTCGTCGAGGCCGAGGAAAAACTTAAACTCATCAAAACATGGGCCCGCGAATTCGATCAGCGCGCCCAGGTCCTTGTCAAAGAACTGGAACACGTCCTCTCGCGCATCGCCACCCAATTGCCGGGAGGCGTTATGCACCTCAGCCAGATCGTCCGGCGAGTCGAAGAGTATGCCGGCGTAGCCGCGAAACCTGCGGCGGGGTCTTCTCTTCCGGTCGGCGCCGAGCTTCCCGCAACGAAAGAGCCGTCATGAACATCAGTCCAAACGGCAAAGTGGTGGCGGCGGCGACCAAACAGTTGCTCGCCAAGTGGGAGGAAACGAAGCACTCGTGGCAGGATGCAAAGGCCCTTGAGTTCGAGCAGCACTATCTGACTGAATTGCAGACCGCCGTGGACCGCGCGACACCCATTTTCGACGACCTCGACAAGCTGGTGAGCAAAGTCAGGAGCGATTGTGAGTAAACATCTGACGGTCAACGAAACGGTTGGGCTGCTGGATAACCTCAAGCGGACCGTCCGCGAATTTGCCGCTTCGGAAGAACGCATCACCCGCGAATATCGCGCGAAACAGGACGCCATCGAAAAGCGCCTCAAGGATGAAATCGAGGCGCATGACGCCGAGTTCGCCGAAAAAATCGCGCAGAGCGACGCGCAATTTCAGGCCGCCAAAGAGCAAGTCCAGGCGCGTTACGAACGCCGGAAGTCGCGCATTACGAAGGCGCAACACTCGAGCCATCGCCAGGCCTTGCACCGCGTCGAGAGCGACGAAGGCCGGAAGAAATATCCCATCCAAAAAGGTCTGCTCGACACAAAGCGCAATCGCGAGGAGGCGCTCAAGCAGAACGAAGCGCGGTTGGCAGACTTCCACGCACAACTTGGACAAAACCGCGCCGCATTTGTGGAACTGGAAGAGAGCGCGCGTAAAGCCTTTCGCGGCTATTGGAAATTTCGGCGGATGTTGCGTGGTCTTCCGAAGCTGCCCGACCCCACAGTTCCCGCTGACGAGCAGCAAGTCGTCGACGAGCTTGGCCGTCTGCACAACCAGGTTGAAGGTGACATCACGAAGTTCCGGAAATTTCCCCTTCCGAAATTATTCAGCTACCTGCCACTCTGGCTCTGGGCGCTGCTGATTGCCATCGCTGCTGGAGTGCTGCCCTATGCCAGTTCGTTTTCAACGAGCGCTTCTGCGGCACTGGGCGCGGTCGTGTTCGTGTTCATTTGCGTGGTCCATTTCCAGAGCAAACTCAAAGCGACGACCCTTGCAACCTCGATTGCCAAGTCTCTCGAAATCGCGCGCAGGCTCCATGACAAAGCCCTGGAAAAAGCGCAAACCCGGCACGCCACAGAAATCCAGCGGATCGAAGCCGAGACGAAAGCCGAGAACGAACGCCTGGAGCACCTCTGGCATCGCACGCACGAGGAAACCGCCACAGCGAAGGTCTCGTGGCCGCAAGCCCTCGAACAAAAATCCCGGCGCGTTTCGCAAAAACATGAGGAGTTGTTCCGATCGCGCCGCTTGCGTCTGGAACAGGAGCACTCGGCGACGACCGAACGGCTGCGAAGCGAGGCCGAGTTGCGCAAGCGACACTTCGCAGACAGCCGCGAGAACAAAATTACCAAACTTGAGTCCGAGTACGCCGCGCAATGGGAAACGTTGGTGGCGGAATGGAAACAACGCGCTCAGGCGATTTCCGATGCAGTTGCCGCCGCCAACAAAACTGCCGAAGAACAGTTTCCCGACTGGCCGTCGCCCACATGGAGGAACTGGCAACCGCCGGCCGCGTTCAGCAACGCCGCAAAGTTCGCGCAACTGGATGTGGATCTGAAACGCTTCTGCGAAGTGTTGCCGCAGGATGCCCGGCTTGCCTTTCCCGGCCCGGCGGCATTCTCAGTCCCGTTGATTCTTAAATACCCGCAGCAGGGATCGGTGCTGTTCGAAACCACGAAGCTGGACAGCGACGCGATCATCGCTTCCATCAACAACATCATCTTTCGCCTGCTGGCCGCGTCCCCGCCCGGCAAAGTGAGCTTCACGATCATCGATCCAGTCAAGCTCGGGCAGAATTTCGCGACGGTGATGCATCTGGCCGATTACGAGGACAACGTGATCAACGGCCGGATTTGGACGCAGGCGATGCAGATCGAAGAACGTCTCGCCGACCTCAACGAGCACATGGAAAAAGTGATCCAGATGTATCTGCGCAACGAATACGAGACGATCGCGGATTACAACGCCGAGGCGGGAAACATCGCGGAGAAATATCACTTCGTCGTCATCGCGGATTTTCCGGCTAATTTCACGCAGACTTCCGTGCGGCGCTTGCAACGCATCGCGGCGAGTGGCGCGCGGTGCGGCGTCTACACGTTGATTCACTGGGACCAGCGGCTGACCTCACCGCCCGACTTTTTGCCGGATGAACTCCGCAAGGCGAGCGTGTGCATTACGGGCAACGGCGCGCAACTGGAGTTGACTCATCCGTCGGCCGCGCGCGCCGGCGTTACGCTCGACATTCCGCCAGAGCCGGATTTTGCGACCGAGCTTCTCCACAAAATCGGCCAGCTCAGCCGTGGCTCGAACCGGGTCGAAGTGCCCTTTGAGCAGGTGGCGCCATCCCCTGCGGAAGTTTGGAGCCTGGATACGACAGACGAATTGCGCGTGCCGATCGGGCGCAGCGGCGCGACAAAACTCCAGTATCTGGCCATTGGCAAAGGCACGCGCCAGCACACCTTGATCGCGGGAAAAACCGGTTCAGGCAAATCGACTCTGTTCCACGTGATGATCACCAACCTGGCGCTCTGGTGCAGTCCCGAGCAGGTCGAGTTCTATCTCGTGGACTTCAAGAAAGGCGTCGAGTTCAAGGGCTATGCGGTGCGCCGCCTGCCACACGCGCGAGTTGTGGCCATCGAGAGCGACCGCGAATTCGGCCTCAGTGTTCTCCAACGCGTGGACGATGAACTCAAACGCCGCGGCGATCTGTTCCGCCGGCTCGGTGTCCAGGACTTGGCGGGCTACAAAAAATCCGGCGGCACAGAACCGATGCCGCGGTGCCTGCTGCTGATCGACGAGTTTCAGGAATTTTTTGTCGAAGATGATCGTATCTCGCAAGCCGCGAACGTGTTGCTTGATCGCGTTGTGCGCCAGGGCCGTGCGTTTGGGATCCATGTGCTGCTCGGCTCGCAAACCCTTGGCGGTGCATACACTCTTGCGCGCACCACGATCGGCCAGATGGTGATTCGTGTCGCCCTCCAGTGTAACGAGGCAGATGCGTACCTGATCATGGACGAAAACAATGCTGCCCCTCGCCTGCTCTCGCGTCCCGGCGAAGGAATTTACAACGACATGGCCGGCGCATCGGAAGGCAACAGCCCATTCCAGGCCGTCTGGCTTTCGGACGAAGAACGCGACGCGCGCTTGCGCGAAATCACCGAGATCGCCAGGAGCAAACGTCGCGCCTATTCCGGACCGATTGTTTTCGAAGGCAATGCCCCGGCCGATGTTCGTGAAAATGATGTTCTGCGGAAATTCCTGGAAGCGCCCGCCGTCGAAGCGCCGCGGCTCGCGCGCATGTGGCTCGGCACACCCAATTCGATCAAAGGTCCGACCGAGGCAGTTTTTTCAAGACGCAGCGGCAATAATCTGATCGTCGTCGGCCAGAGGGACGAAGCGACGATCGCGATCCTTTCGACAGGACTTGTGTCTCTTGCAGCGCAGTATCCGGTGGGTGCTACCCGGTTTATCTATTGCGAAAGTTCTGCTCCTGCTTCGCCCGAACGCGCCTTCCTGAGCCAGGTCATTGACGCCATTCCGCACGAAGTGAAATTGGTCACGGTCGGCGATCTGGCGCGAACGATGACCCAGTTGAATGAGGAGCTTCAGAAGCGCACGGACAACGACAGCGCTTCCGCGCCCGAAACATTTGTCTTCATCCACGGTTTGCAGAATTTCAAAAAGCTGCGACAGGACGAGGACTTTGGTTTTTCCATGGATGACGCCGAAAAGTCCGCGAATGTGGCCGTGCAGTTTCAAAAACTCGTCAATGAGGGGCCGAGCCACGGCATCCACATCATCGCTTCGATTGACACTTATAATAATGTGAACCGGTTCCTGGGTCGAAAGGGCCTGACGGAGTTTGAGATGCGGGTTCTTTTCCAGATGAGCGCCAATGACTCTGCCAGCCTTTGCGATGACCCAAAAGCCAGCGCGTTGGGTTTGCATCGGGCCCTGTTTTATAACGAGCAGGAGGGGTATTTGGAGACGTTCCGGCCTTACGCCCTGCCCGATTCAGACTGGCTCGAGGACGCTTCACGCAACCTTGCCCGGCTGAAGGAGCGCTGATTCGCAGGATTATTGATTAAATTGGGGGGTTCCTTCGTCAGAAACTCAGAACTGCGCTTTGCCCGTGTAACCAGCCGGGCCGTTTATCAGTCTAAAATAAGGACTATAGCGGCGAGTTTGCCGGGATGCGGCGGCGCGCAGCACAACAAAATTCAAACGAAACAATCAACAGTTATGCAATTAAAGTCACATCTCTCATTACTCCTGGGCTGCGCGGTCGTAACCCTTGTCTCCGCAACGCAGGTCCGCGCCGCGGACGACAAGAAGGCCGATCCCACCGGCACGTGGACGTGGAGCACGCCCGGCCGAAACGGTGGCGAGCCACGCAAGTCTACATTGAAGATCAAATCCGAAGGGGACAAACTCGTGGGCATGCTCTCCACTCCTGGACGTCAGGGCGCCGAGCCTCGCGAAACAAAGGTTGAAGAGCTGAAGGTCAAAGGCGACGAGATCACGTTCAATGTGACCCGCGAAGTTCAGAACAACAAGTTCACCGCCAAGTACGTAGGCAAAATCGCCGGCGACACGATTAAAGGCAAAATCGAAACGGAACGAGGCGGCCAGGCGCGCTCAAACGATTGGGAAGCGAAACGCGAGACTGCCAAAAAGGCCTAAGCGTTAACCTCGGAGAATTCTTTCGCAGCGCACGGAACTGATCCGTGCGCTTTTTGTTTCCCCTTACGCTGCTTACGTCACCAGGAGCGATGACGCGCTGGCCGGCTTCCAGATGTCGACCTCGAGTTCGCGAGAGAAGTACGCGAGCGGCGCCGCGCCCGGTTCAGGAATTCCTGTCGCGCCGATCATCGTGGAAGTGTGGGATTGGACAGTCGCTTCGTCCAGAATCCAGGGGTGATGATAAATGCGCGTCGCGTAAACCGCGCCTTCCTGCACCGCAAAGTAGCAGTAGCGTTCCACGAGGAAGAACGCGAGTGATTCGAGATCGGGATCACGCAACCGGACTCCCGTGCGCCATGTCGCGCGAAAGTGTGCCGCGGGCAGACCGATACGCGCCGAAGAGAAATGAAACTCAGGCGCGGTTTGCTCAAACTTGACCTGCGCCTTGAAATACGGGAGCAGGAAAAAAGTCCGGGCTGCCACCGCGGGAATCACCTTCGAAGCATCCAGCGAAAAAAACCAAATACCTGGAATGCCGCGATAATGCACGCAGGTGCGGACATTGATTTCTTCGAACGCATTCAAACCCGGGATCGGGGGCATCGAAGTGAGATGGACATTCGTGAGCGCGAAAGGCGTGATGCCGATCCAGGCCTTGTCCTCGAAGGTGTCGAGTTCGAGTTCGCTCGGAAGCGCGGTGCGAAGCACGTTGGGGTCGATGGACCAATGAAGAAAAAGGAGATTCTCCCATCGTTGATGCATGATCGGTGTGCCTTCGGGTCGCGCGCGCATCGCGAGCCGGTCCAGGGCGGCAGTTGCACTCATTGAATACCCTCATTGCCCTTGAATCGCCGCGCAATCGGGTAAAAATACCCAGAGTGCGGCGCGCCGTTCGCGACTCGACAGTTGGCCGCGGGCTTGATAAATGAAATCCATGCTTCCCATTCGTCGGCGAATCTTCCTCAAGAAAGCTTCCGTGGTTGCCGCGGGCGCGGCGTTGCCCGCCTGGTGGCTCGAGCGAAGCGCAGACGCGGCCGAATCGACGGTCCCGAAATCAGCCAACGATCAGCCTGCGATTGCCTTGATCGGTTGCGGCGGACGCGGCCGCGCCATTGCCGGCCAGGCAGTGAAGTTTGGCCGCATGACCGCCGTGTGTGACGTCGATGACAAGCACGCGCAGCAGGCGGCCAAACAGTTCAACGACGCCAAGCCATATAAAGATTTTCGCAAGCTGCTGGAAACCGAGAAGGTCGATATCGTACTCACCGGCACGCCCGACCATTGGCACACCTTCGTAAACATCGCGGCGATGAAAACCGGCAAAGACGTTTATAGTGAGAAACCGCTCACCCTTACGATCGCGGAGGGACAGCGCCTGATCCAAACCGCGAAGCAGACAAAGCGCATTTTCCAGACCGGCAGCCAGCAACGCAGCGAAGATCGCTTTCGTCTCGCCTGCGAACTCGTCCGCAATGGGCGTCTCGGCAAGCTCAAGCACGTCAATGTCTGGGTGCCCGCCGGGCCCCGCGGCGGTCCTTTTCATCCTGCGCCAGTGCCTCCGGAACTGGATTGGGATTTTTGGCAGGGCCAGGCGCCCGAGCGCGAATATGTCCCGCAACGGTGCCATGTGTTCTTTCGCAACTTCCTGGAATATTCCGCCGGCACGCTCACCGACTGGGGCGCTCATCACAACGATATCGCGCTCTGGGGCATCGGCGCCGAGCGCAGCGGCCCGGTGACGATCGAAGGCAGGCAGTTGATCGATCCGATCCCGGGTGGCTACACCACCCCGAGCCAATACAAAATCGATTACACCTACGAAAATGGAGTGACGCACACGTGTGAAACCACCACGCACCATCGATTCGACGGCTCAATCAATACCGAGGAAAAAGAAGTCCAGCAGAGTCATGGAGTGAAGTTCGAAGGCACTGACGGCTGGATTTTTGTCACGCGCGGCAAAATCGAGGCGAGCCGTCCGGAAATTCTCCAGGAGCCCCTCACGCGCAAGACCGTCGAGCTTTACGCCAGCAAAGATCACATGGGCAACTTCTTCGATTGTGTCCGCTCGCGCAAACCCACCATCTGCGAACCGGAGATCGGCCATCGCTCCGTTTCCGTCTGTCATTTGGGGTTGATTGCGATTCGTCTTGGGCGCAAATTGCAATGGGATCCGAAGAAGGAGCGATTTGTGAACGATAAGGAAGCCGACAAATTCATCTCTCGCGAAATGCGCAAACCGTGGGATTACAGTTTGGTTTCATGAGGAATATCGTCACAGGAATTGTCGTGCTGGTCGCCTGCGGACTGAACGGCGCGGACACCGGCTTTCAGCCCATCTTCGATGGCAAAACATTGCATGGCTGGCATGTCAGCGGCAAAACCGGTCACAGCAGGGCCAGCAAAAACATGTCGGGCGGAAAGTGGGTCGTTGAAAATGGCGCGATCGTTGGCTCCCAGGACATTCCCGGTAACGGCGGCATCGTCATCACCGACGAGCAGTTCGGGGATTTCGAAGTCGTGCTCGAAATGAAAAATGATTTCGGCCCCGACAGCGGCTTGTTCCTCCGCAGCACCGAAGACGGGAAAGCGTGGCAGGCCATGATCGATTATCACAAGGACGGCAATGTCATGGGAATTTACGGGGAAGGGATCGGCGGAAAACCGAGCGTGCGCAATTACAGCTTTTTGGATTCGCCCGAAAAAATTCAGACCCACGACGCGCCATTTCCACTGCCGGTCTCAGTTCAGGAGTGGCCGGCGTTTTGGAAGCACGATCAATGGAAAGAGTTGCGCGCCCGCATCGAAGGCAACCCACCCACGATCACCACCTGGATCAACGGCCGGAAGTTCATGGAATGGAAGGAAACTGAGAAGCGCCATCCCGACACCGGCGGCATTGCGCTGCAGGTCCACGGCGGGGGCGATTACACCAAAGAATTTGTCCGTTACCGCAACATCCGAGTAAAACGTCTGTCTAAATAACATTTATGATCGCGCGAAGATCTTTTCTGCGACTGGCCGGCAGCGCTGGCGCATTGGCCGCCCTGGGTGACTTCGGATTTCTTGGCCGCTTGCCTTCGGTGAGCGCGGCCGAAGCCGCGCTCGATCCCAAAATCGTCCGCTTCCATCCCGACATCGAACCGCTCGTTCGCCTGCTCGAGGACACGCCGCGCAATCGTGTGCTCGAAGAAGTGGCTGCTCGCGTGCGCAAGGGCCTGCCCTATCGCAATGTGCTGGCGGCCTTGTTGCTCGCGGGCGTGAGAAATATCCAACCGCGCCCGGTCGGATTCAAGTTCCACGCTGTCCTCGTTGTCAATTCGGCGCACCTCGCCAGTCTCGCTTCTCCCGATTCCGATCGCTGGCTCCCAATCTTTTGGGCGATTGACCAATTCAAAAGCTCGCAGGCTGCGGATGTGAAGGAAGGCAATTGGACTATGGGTCCGGTCGATGAGAAAGCCGTGCCCGCTCCGGACAAAGCGCGACAGGCCTTCATCAACGCCATGGACAACTGGGATGAAGCGGCGGCGGATGTGGCGGTCGTTGGATTGGCTCGCAGCGCTTCTGCGCATGACGCGTTCGAATTGTTTGCGCACTACGGCATGCGCGATTTTCGCGAGATCGGTCACAAGGCCATTTACGTCGCGAACAGCTTCCGCACGCTCGAAGCCATTGGCTGGCATCACGCGGAACCCGTCTTGCGTTCGCTCGCCTACGCACTCCAGGACAGATTGCGCGATGACAATCCAGCAAAGGCGGATCTCCCCGCGGACCGGCCTTTCCGCAAAAATGTTCCGGCGGCAAAAACGATTCGCGCCGATTGGCTGAATGGAAAGCCGAGCGCGGACGCCACCGCCGAGATGCTGCGCACGATTCGCGACGGCTCGGCCGCAGACGCGAGCGCAAAAGCTCTCGAGTTGGTCAATCGCGGTGTCGCGCCGCAATCGATCTTCGACGCGCTCTTCGATGGCGCGGGCGAGTTGTTAATGCGCAAGCCGGGAATTCTGGCGCTGCACGCGACGACCTTCACAAATGCGATTCACTATGCGTTCCAGCATTGCCACAGCGACCAAACCCGGAGGCTGCTCCTGCTGCAGAACGCCGCGTTCCTCCCGCTCTTCCGCGGTGAGCAAAAGGATGGGGTGCGTATCGACGAACTCGAACCCGCTTCCATGAAGGGCAGCGGAGAAGAAGCCGTGGTCGAAATCTTCGCCGATGTCAGCCAGGGTAAGACGCAGCTCGACGCTTCGCGCAAAATTCTTGGCTATCTGAAGGGTGGAGGCGATGTGCAGTTGCTTGCGGATACAGCGCGGCGATTGATCTTCCTCAAGGGCGACAATGCGCACGATTATAAGTTCAGTTCGGCCGTCCTCGAAGATTACGAACACCTTTCACCGCCGTGGCGCGATCGCTTTCTTGCCGCGAGTGTTTTCAACCTGCGCGGCTCCGGCGCGAAGGATAACGACCTCGCAAAGCGGATTCGCTCCGCGCTCGCTTAGATGTAGCGCAGGAAGACGTAGCGCAGGACTCCGTCCTGCCGTATCGCCGAACTCCGTTCGGCCGGCCACCCGTATTGCCGCGGCTACCGTTTTCTTTAGAACGGCTCAAAACGCCCACGACTATTCTTTGTCATTCGTGATGACGCCGCTTAACAGTCCGCCGTGATCGCCGCCGCTCCAGGTGCCAGCGTAGGTGTGTTCATAAAATAAAACGCGCGCGGAATAAGTGCCCGCCCCCGGATATTGAAGGTTATCTACGCTCAGAACCGCCGTATCTCCAGCCCATTTCACTTCGGCAGGGATCGGCACAACCATTTCCCGACCGTTCATTTTGATGCGCGTGCTGATGACCCACTTGTCACCGCCGACTTTGTTCGCACTGACGATGTTGTATTTGTCCTCCTTCTCAGGACCGAGCTTGCCGTCTTTAGTCGAACACCAGCGCCCGCTCAGCGTGGCTTTGGTGAGCATGGCCTTGAAGGTAGCCTCCAACTGTTCAGGTGTGGCGGCGGGCTTTGGCTTTTGCGTGGAATCGCCCGCGGGCTTGTCCTGGGCGAAAAGGAGCGCGTTGAACAGCAGGACCAGTATAGCTATAGGAATTGTCTTTTGCATATTGTGAGTGTTTAACGTTTCTCACGAGGGAGGAGAAGACGAGGAAAATTCTTTGGACGGGCCAAGGACACGGACCTCGCAAAACGGATTCGCTCCGCGCTCGATTGGAAATCGGTGTAGCGCACGACTCTGATGTAGCGCAGGACTCTGTCCTGCTGTGTCGCCGAACTCCGTTCGGCAGGCTGTGCG
>Ga0193697_1000210_pt1 | contig 23308 bp, 21 predicted proteins | sample L3m2metaG_FD_145073 | JGI IMG/M metagenome (GOLD analysis project Ga0193697, IMG submission 145073) | Soil microbial communities from a riparian zone of the East river system, Colorado, United States - L3m2 | ecosystem: Environmental > Terrestrial > Soil > Riparian zone | place: USA: East River... | reverse complement strand
TTTTATTGAGGTTTTTCGGGGGTTTTGGGCGGGCTTCTTGACACCCCCACGTCCAGAATTATAGTGCGGACGCAATGGGTAGCAGTACGAGTTCGGGCGGCGAGGAGGACGACATAGGCCTTCTGAATAGATTGAAGGAGTTTCGGTCCGCAGGCCGGGGTTTTTGGAGCAATGTTCCTGATTCTGACTGGAATAGCTGGCAATGGCAGTTGAAGAATCGGATCGTTTCGCTGGCACAGCTTCAACGCCTCATGCCGACACTCACGCCTGAGGAATATGCCGGCACGCAACTCGCCAACACGAAGCTGGCGCTGGCGATTACACCGTATTTTTTCAATTTGATCGATCCCGCGGACGAGAATTGCCCGATTCGGCGGCAGGTGATCCCCCGAATCGAGGAAACGCGCACGGCCTCATGGGAAATGAGTGATCCGTGCGGCGAAGACAGCCACTCACCGGTGCCGGGGCTGGTGCATCGCTATCCGGACCGGGTGCTGTTCCTGGTGACGGACCGTTGCGCGAGTTATTGCCGGTATTGCACGCGCTCCCGGCTGGTGAGCAACGCGAGTGGGTATGATTTTCATCCTCAGTTCGATCGGCAGCTCGATTATGTTCGGAAACATCCGGAGGTGCGCGATGTCCTGTTGAGCGGTGGTGATCCACTCCTGTTTAGCGACGACAAACTGGAGATTCTGCTTCGTGAGTTGCGTGGGATTCCGCACGTTGAGTTTTTGCGTATCGGCACGCGCATCCCGATTTTTCTGCCCCAACGGATCACGCCGCAGCTTTGTGCGATGCTGCGGAAGTACCATCCATTGTTCGTGAGCGTGCACTCAAATCATCCGCGGGAGTTGACGACCGAAGTGCGTGAGGCGCTGGGCCGCCTTGCGGACGCGGGAATTCCACTCGGGAACCAGAGCGTGCTCTTGAAGCACGTGAATGACGACGTGACGGTGATGCGCGCACTGGTGCACAAGCTGCTGATGTGCCGGGTAAAGCCGTATTATGTGTATCAGTGCGACCTGATTTCGGGCTCGGCACACCTGCGCACGAGCGTAAAGAAGGGGCTTGAGATCATGGAGAAGTTGCGCGGCCACACGACCGGTTACGCAGTCCCGCAATACGTGATCGATGCGCCGGGCGGTGGCGGCAAGGTGCCGGTGAACCCGCAATACGTGCTGAGCCACGCCGCAGGGCGGGTGGTGATCCGAAATTTCGAGGGTGAGATTTTTGAGTATCCCGAGGACGAGAACGGGACGCCGCTGATCAGCGCACCGCGGAAAATAGAGGAACCGGAGCTCGTATAGCGGATGCCGCGCGAAACGCTCCCGGCCAAGACCGCGCGCCTGCAAAGAATCATCGCGGGACTGCAACGGGCGTATCCGGACGCGCATTGCGAACTGGATCACTCGGATCCTCTGGAGCTTCTAATCGCAACGATCCTATCCGCCCAATCCACGGACAGGCAGGTAAACGTCGTCACGCCTGAGTTATTCAAACGGTATAGGACAGCACGCGATTATGCTCAGGCCATTCCTGCGGACCTCGAGAAAGCGATCAGCAGCCTGGGATTTTTTCGGAACAAGACGAAGAGCATCCAGAATTGCTGCCGCGCGTTGGTCGAACGTCATGGCGGCGAAGTGCCACGGTCGATGGAGGAACTGACGCAACTCGCAGGTGTGGGGCGCAAAACGGCAAATGTGGTTCTCGGAAATGCGTTTAACATCAATGAAGGCATTGTGGTCGATACGCACGTGATGCGGCTTTCGCAACGCTTTGGACTGACCAGCAGCGACGATCCTGTCAAAATCGAGGCTGAACTTGTGAAAATGGTGCCGCCCGAGCTATGGACTTTGTTTAGTCACCTGTTGATTTGGCACGGGCGCAGGCGTTGCTATGCGCGAAATCCCGATTGCGAGAATTGCGAAGTGCTGAAGTGGTGTCCTACAGGACCGAAATTAATCGCGCAACGGAAGCGTGCTACGCGCTAGCGGAATGGACCAGTGGCTTCTCTTCCGATCACCCGCCGGGTGGGCAGCGCTGAACATGGCGATTGACGAAATGCTGCTGCTCAACGCTTCAAAAATCGAAAAACCGGTGCTTCGCTTGTATTCATGGAGTGAGCCGGCGGCGTCTTTCGGTTACTTCCAACGCCACGCCGACGCAAGTCGGGCGACGGCGCTGCGTCCTTTAATCCGGCGGCCGACCGGAGGCGGCATGGTGCCGCACGACCGTGATTGGACTTACAGCCTTGTGTTCCCGCCGTCGCATTCATGGTATCGATTGAAGGCGATTGAGAGTTATCGACGGCTCCACGAGTCGGTCTGCGATGCATTCCAACAAATGGGCGTTGCCGCAGAAGTCGCTCAGAGCGCGCGAAAGGAAGCGACCGGCCAATGTTTCGCCGGCCCTGAACAATTTGACGTTATTTTCCACAATCAAAAGATTGCCGGCGCAGCGCAGCGTCGCACGCGCGACGGGTTATTGATCCAGGGCTCAGTACAACCACCTTCTGGAATGAATCGTACCGAATGGGAAGTCGCTTTTGTCACCTGGGCCGTAAAAAACTGGCAAGTGCGTTGGCACGATTGGTGGCCGCCGCTGGACCTGGAAGCGCAAGCTCGCGAACTCGCGCACGCGAAATACTCGACCGCTGAATACAACGAGCGCCGCTGAGCAAGCACGATAAGCATCCGTTGGGGTTGAGCCCCTATTGAATCTTACGTGACGATGCGCTGAAATGCTCACACTGTCCGCGGTGCAAGGTGCAGCAAGCGCTACGGCTGGTGGACATCTAACAATTTTTCCGGGCGCTTGCAGTGTATGAAGTATGCGTATTTAGCGGTTTGCTATCAACTGGCGAGCTACCTCCGGGGCGTCACGGAGCACGGCGTTTACACGGTGCGCTCGGGCGTCGCAAAGGGGCTGAAGCGTCGCGGCGGCTTCGGTTTCATTCCCCGGCAGATGTCACAGGAGGAAATGTTCCTGGCTCGGCTCGACCTTTGCGGCAAAACCGTCTTCGATGTTGGCGGCTACCAGGGAATTTACACGATATTTTTCGCACGCGCGGTCGGCCCCAGGGGCCGCGTGGTGACGTTCGAGCCCAACCCGGTCAATCACGCGAGCATCCTCGACAACGTCCAATTGAATCGTTTCGGAAACGTGGTTGTAAAACAGATGGCCCTGGCGGACCGCCGCGGGCGCGCAGACTTTGTTTTCCCGATACGCGAACCCGCGCGCGGGACCTTGCGCGCCGATTATCAGGCAAGCCTGGCCACCCGGTTCGAATCGCGCAAAATCGCCGTGACGCTGGATACACTCGATAATCAGCTCGCAGAATTCCCGGCGCCAGACCTCATCAAGATCGATGTCGAAGGGGCTGAACTTGAAGTATTGCGCGGGATGCCAATGCTGCTCCAGGAATATCGGCCGGCGCTTTTCATCGAGGTGCACACCGGTGTCGATGTGCGGCAGCTCGTGCGCCTTTTGGCCGACGCAGAATATGAACTGTGCGATATCGAGAACGATATAAGAATCACGCCGGACAACGTGACACGTTTTCAAAACGGGCATCTTTACTGTTGCACACGCGCGGCAACGCTTGCTCCGAAGCGGTTTGAAGCAGAACTGGCGGCGGCGTAAGAGCCTTGGGGGCGAAAACTATTCGGCGGCTTCTATCAACACCACAAATTCGCCTTTGAGCGTACGGTTGGCGATTTGGGCGAGGATTTCAGCAGCGGTACCGCGCAAAAACTCTTCAAATTTCTTTGTCAGTTCGCGCGCGAGGACCAGGCGGCGCTCCGGAAACAGCTCATTGAGTTCGCCAACCAATCTGCCGATGCGGTAGGGCGATTCATACAGCACGATTGTCCCGGGGAGGGCTTTCAAAGCTTCGAGAGTGGCACGCCGTCGGCCCGATTTGTGGGGCAGGAAACCGACGAAATGGAATTCTTCGGTGCCGAGGCCGCTGGCGGTCAGCGCCGCGACGAGCGCACTTGGACCCGGGACCGGCTCGACGCGCAATCCCGCGGCGATAACCGATTTAACCACCCGTTCGCCAGGGTCGCTGATCCCGGGCGACCCGGCATCCGTGACCAGGGCGACCTTTTCGCCGCGGCGAAGACGCTCGACGATCTGCTCGGAGCGCTTCGCTTCGTTGAATTGAAAGTAACTGAGAAGAGGCTTCGAGATTTGGAAGTGTCTTAGCAGTTGGGCGGTACGGCGGGTGTCTTCGGCCGCGATCACATCGCATTCCTTCAGGGTGCGCAACGCGCGAAGCGTGATGTCCTCCAGGTTCCCGATCGGAGTGGCGACAAGATAAAGAGTGCCTGGTGTCAAAGGCGACATCGTAGATTGGGAGTTGAGCGGCCGGCGACGTTCATAGCGCTTCGACGCGCAAGCCTCTGTTTTCAGGGTTCAGAACCACGACTTCAGAGTCCGGCAGTTCAGATTGCATTGCAGTTGCTACTTTGGCGGAGTTTCGGAGTGTCACACAAATGATGCTCGAACCGGACCCGCTGAGGAAGCCGCCAATCGCGCCGGCCGTTACTCCCGCTCTGATGACGCGATCGAGCTGTGGCACCAGCCTGGCGCGGTACGGCTGATGGAAGCGATCATCGAAGACACCACTCAAGGCTTCATAATCTTTTGCCGCAAAAGCGGCGACGATCAACGCGGAACGATTGAGCGCATGGGCGGCGTCGGCGCGCGAAAATTCTTTTGGCATGAGCTTGCGCGCCGCACTGGTGCGCACCTGAAAATTCGGGATGAGCGTCACAGCTTTGAGAGTCGGATCGACATCAAAGCGCGAGCAGCGTGTGTTCTTATCGACGATGCCCGAGACCGTAAAACCGCCAAGGACTGCAGGCGAAGCGTTATCCGGATGGCCTTCGAGTTGTGTCACGAGGTGAAGGAGCGTTTCGCCCGTGAGTTTCGCGGCAGACAGATGGTCAAGGCCCGCGATAATTCCGGCGCGCAAAGTCGAACTGTAGCCCAGGCCCCGGGCAATTGGGACATTGCCTTTGACTGCCACGTCGAATCCAAAAGGCTTCATCCTGACGTGCTGAAAAAACAGATCGGTGGCCTCGCGAACCAACGCTTCGGCCGCGGGCTTGTCCGCAGCCTCAATTTGCGAAGAGATGCCGATCGCCGAGTGACGTCGGCGAGTCAGAGTGACGCGAGTATGGAGTGCCAGCGCGAGGCCCAGGGTGTCAAATCCTGAACCCAGGTTAGACGTGGAACACGGGACGGTAGCCGCCACCGATTGCATGGGTGTTTGTGGCGTGCGAACCGCTATGCAATCAAGTGGAAAACCGGAGATCCTCAAAACATCGCATGTGTGGCCGCTTGATTGCGGCAACGTTATTTGGTTCCTTTCACGTCCTTATGCTGTTTTGCAGAATTCGCAGAAATTGTCTTCGATTCACCGCCATGCCTGTCCCGGGCATCGCAATTCTCTTTCTCCTGATCGCAACGCAAACCGGAACTGCAGATGATTGGCCGCAGTGGCTCGGTCCAAAACGCGACGGGGTCTGGCGCGAAACCGGGATCATCGCAAAATTTCCAGAGTCCGGCCCGAAAGTGAAATGGCGCGTTCCTGTTGCGGCTGGTTATTCCGGGCCCGCGGTCGTCGGCGGTCGCGTCTATCTTACGGATCGGCAGCAGGGAAAGGGTGGCGGCTCCGATCCGTTTCAACGCGGTGTCATTCCTGGAAATGAACGAGTGCTGTGCCTTGGCGCGAACGACGGCAGTGTGGTTTGGAAGCACGAGTATGATTGCCCGTACAACGTCGCCTATCCGGCAGGTCCGCGCGCCACGCCTGTGGTGGATAATGGAAAAGTTTACGCTTTGGGCACGGAAGGGCACCTGTTTTGTTTCAATACCGCCGATGGAAAGGTCGTGTGGTCCCGCGAATTGAAGAAGGATTATTCCGTCCAGACGCCGGTGTGGGGCTTTTCAGCGCATCCGCTGATCGATGGTGAGAAGCTGGTTTGTATCGTTGGCGGTAACGGCAGTGTCGCGGTGGCGTTCAACAAAGACACGGGCAAGGAACTCTGGCGCGCACTCAGCGCGAAAGAGCCAGGATATTGCCCGCCGATGATTTATAGCGTCGGCCGGACACGCCAACTCATTATCTGGCATCCGGAATCGATCAACTCGCTCGATCCCGAGACGGGGAAAGTTTACTGGTCGCAACCCTTTGCCGTGCGTTCGGGACTGAGCATTCCTACACCGCGGTTGCGGGACGATTTGCTGTTCATCACGAGTTTTTACAACGGGCCGATCATGTTGCGGCTGGATCGGGACAAACCTGCGGCGTCGGTTGTGTGGCGGGGCAAGAACAACAGCGAACGCAACACCGATGGTCTCCACAGCATCATGTGCACGCCGTTTATTGACGGCGAATACATTTACGGTGTCTGCAGTTACGGCCAGTTACGCTGCCTTGGAACGGCGGCCGGCGAACGCGTGTGGGAAACATTCGCGGCGACGAGCGGCAAGGAGGTGCGCTGGGCGAATGCGTTCTTAATCAAAAACGGCGATCGATTTTTCCTGCCGAACGAGAAAGGCGAGTTGATCATCGCCCGGCTCACGCCGAAGGGTTACGAGGAGATCAGCCGGGCGAAATTGCTGGAACCGACGAACACTGCCGCCGGACGCGACGTCGTCTGGTCGCATCCGGCATTTGCAAATCGATGCATTTACGCGCGCAACGACAAGGAACTTGTCAGCGTTTCGTTGGCGGCGGAATAGACGCCAGGCCGTCGCGCAGGCGGAGCTCACGGCGTTGCTTCGAGCCCTCGACCGCCACGACGACATAATCCTCGTGAATCTCAACGCACTGCACTTTCACGACCAAATTGCCGACATTGACCTTGCCGCTCTCACCCGCGCCGATGGTCTGGTTATTAATGAGCGCGAACCGCTTGTTGGGTGGACCTGAGATGCCCTTCAGTTCGAGTTGGGTATAAACCTTCGGCGGAAAAGTGGGCGCGCCATTGAATGGGGGCGGCGGCGCTGCGTCTTCTTCAGCCGATGCTTCCGGTTGTGGCGGCCTGCTCTCTGCGATTGGCTGACCCTTGACGCGACTGCCGCCAAGCGATTTCACTTTTGCGCAAAACGCGCCCGGGCCCCCTGGTGTATAACCGAACTCGCCAAAGCTTTTGCCGTCGGCGTCGAGCAGGTGTAACGTCGGATAGCCGTTCACCTTATATTTGTCAGCGAGATTGCCATTCGCTTTCTTCATGGCGGCTGAGATCGCCTTTTTCCTCGGAAAATCGATTTCCAGCAGGACGAGATTTTGCGCCGCGAAGGCGTCGAACTCCGGCTTGCTGAAGACCTCATTTCGCAACTTGATGCACCAGCCGCACCAATCCGAGCCGGTGAAGTTCACCAGAATCAGTTTTTTCTCTTTCTTTGCGGCGTCCTGCGCTGCACTCATGTCCGTCAGCCAGTTTGCGGCGCTTCCGGCCTGGGTCAGGCCAACGACCATAATGATTGAGGACAGGAGTTTCAGTTTCATAATTGGGGTTCTTTCAACGAGAGGGAAGTCGCTTCCAACCGAGGTTCAACGAATTCGAGTGTAACGATGCGATTTGCCCGACGGGGCGCCGGCGCTTCGTCTGCGCCGAAGAGCCGCCCGGCGACAAAGCTGACCACACCGCAACCAATCCAGAGCACTAATGTGCGCAGCAGGAACATATAGCCGCGACCGAGACAGCAGCCTGTGGGCCAGCAGAATTTACACGCCACTGCGCTGACGAACGTATGCCATCGGGACACGCCTGCTCCCGTAGGCTGTCTCACCTCTGGACAGTTTTTGTCGCTAAAGTTTGAACTTTGACGGCTTTGGTGCTCTGTTTATAACGAAGCCGCTTGAAGATTCTAGCCAAACAGGGACCCGTCCTTCCGGCTCCGAGGGTGCGTCGGTCGCGCTTGCGGTGTCTGGCGGTATTGTTTGTTCTGGTCTTTTGCGTGTCGTGCCTGCAGGCGGCGGTACGTTTCGACGTTTTCCTGGGCCACGATCAAATGGTTCCGGAAGCAAGTTGGTTTCCCATCACGTTTGAAGTTCTGAATGAGGGCGCGCCCTTTATGGGCGTCGTTGAGGTCACTCCCGGAAACTACGACAGCAGCCACACGCGGCTGATGGTCGTCGAGTTGCCCACGGGAACTCTCAAACGCTTTACCATTCCCGCGTTCTCATCGGGCCGGTATTTTGGCGGCTGGAATGCGCGGTTGCTGGATGAAAAAGGAAAGGTCCGCGCCGAACAGCAGAACCTGCGCGTGCGCCAGACGGTGTCGTGGCAAGTGCCGATGTTTGCAGCCATCTCCCGCACGTTGCCCTCGGTGCCGAAGATCAAATCGAACCAGCCGGAGATGCAGCCGGTCGTCGCACGTTTCCTGCCTGCGCTCTTTCCGGATAATCCGATTACTCTCGAAGGTCTCGATACCATTTACCTTCAGGCGGAAAGGGCGCTCGATCTTAAAGTGAATCAGGTCAACGCGCTGCTCGCATGGCTGAATGCCGGAGGGCACCTGGTAATCGGCGTCGAGCAGATTCTCCACGTGAACGGGAACGAGTGGCTGAAAGGGATTTTCCCATGCGAACTCACGGGCATGAAAATGGAGACCAGCCACGCGGGATTGCAGGACTTCGTCATCGGTGATCGGCGGCGTGACGGAGGCAATTATAAGTTTCGTGGCAGCAGCGAGCCTGTTGAAAAGCCGGCCAAAAAGCGGCGCCAGGCAAGTGTCGATATCACAAACCCGTACGCCAAACTGCCCAACGACTTCAAATTCGAGGCGGCACCGCTACAGGTGGCGACGGGCACGATGCGCGATGGCGAAATTCTCGTCGGTTCCGCCAGCACGCCGCTCGTGATTACAGCCCCTCGCGGACGCGGCCAACTTACCGTGCTCACTTTCAGTCCGGAGCTGGAGCCCTTTGTGTCATGGACAAATCGGCCGCACTTCTGGGCGAAAATGATGGACATGCCGCCGCAACTCCTTGCCAGCGACCAGTACCAGCAGTACGGCGGTTACAGCATGGATGGCGTGTTCGGCGCGATGATCGACAGCAAGCAGGTGCGCAAGCTTCCCGTCGGCTGGCTGCTGGTGCTGCTTGTCGGCTATCTGGTGGTGATCGGGCCGTTCGACCGGTACTGGCTAAACAAGATCAACCGCCAAATGCTGACATGGGTAACATTCCCGATCTACGTCGCCCTCTTCTCGGGATTGATTTATCTCATCGGGTACAAGCTTCGCGCCGGCGAATCAGAGTGGAACGAATTGCACGTGGTGGATGTCATGCCTGCCGGCGAACAGGCCGGATTGCGCGGGCGCACTTACGGATCGATTTATTCCCCCGTCAACGCGCGCTATCGGATGGCCGGCGAGCAGATGTTCTCTACCTTCCGCGGCGAATTTATGAGCCACGGCGGGCAGGAAGCCAGCCGCGCGACCATCGAACAACGAGGGAATAATTTTCAGGCGGAGATTTCCGTGCCGGTGTGGACAAGCCAGTTATACGTAAGCGACTGGTGGCGGCAGTCAGGGACGCCCGCGAAGATCCTTGTGAACGAGACCGGCACGGGGTACGAGGTGAATATCGAGAACCTGCTGGATAAAAAGCTGACGCGTTGCAAGGTCGTCATCGGCAGTTCAGTGCTCGACGTCGGCGAAGTTGGGGCGAAGCAAACGCGCAAAGTGACTCTCCCCAGGAGCGGCGAAGCGCTGAGTTCTTTTGTGCAGCGGCATGGCGGGAATTTCGCCCAGGCAATCAGCCAGCGGCAACAGGCGTTTGGGCAGAACACGCCGCAAATTTACGATGTCCCGCAGGGCGCCATGGCCGCTTCGTTTGTGAATCAGCTCCAGCCAGCCCAGAATTACAATTACGGGCAATTCGTGGCTCCTGCCGGGCTTGATCTGTCGGCGGTCGTCGATCGCGGCTATGCCGTTCTGCTCGCATGGGTGGAGGATTATGCGCCGACAAAGCCGATCAACAAATTCGATCCGCGCCGCACGCACAAAGACACGTTGTTGCGAGTAGCGACGGTTATCAAAGAGCGGGAAATCTAACTTCACATGAGCGACACCCCTCCACTGCCGGCAGTCCAAACGATCGGTCTCACCCGTACCTATGGCCAAATGGTCGCGCTGAACTCGCTCGACCTGACAGTGTTCAAAGGCGATCTGTTCGGCTTCATCGGCTCCAACGGAGCAGGCAAAACGACGACGCTGCGCATCCTCGCGACGTTTCTTACCCCGACCTCCGGGCAGGCGATTGTGCTTGGACATGACGTGGTGCGCGAAGCGGACGCAGTGCGCCACGTGATCGGTTACATGCCCGACTTCTTCGGCGTCTACAAGGACATGGAAGTGACCGAATACCTGGATTTCTTCGGCGCGTGTTACAAAATCCCGACGGTTCAGCGCGAAAAGACTGTCAACGATGTGCTGGAACTGGTCGGGTTGAGCGAGAAGAAGGGGACGTTGATCGGCGCATTGAGCCGCGGCATGCAACAGCGCCTTGGGTTGGCGCGCGTGCTCATCCACGACCCGCAAGTACTGCTGCTGGACGAACCGGCAAGTGGTCTTGATCCGCGGGCGCGCATCGAAATGATGGCGATTCTCCAGGAACTCCAGCGCATGGGAAAGACGATCATCATTTCGTCGCACATTCTAAGTGAGTTGCAGACGCTCTGTAATCGCGTCGTGATCATCGAACGCGGCAAATTGATTTATAGCGGGCCGGTCCAGGGGGTGCGCGATCAAATGGCCACCGGACGCGTCGTGTGGGTGCGGGTCAAGAGCGATCAGGAGCAGGCGATTCAACTGCTCAAAGCCCGTGCCGAAGTGACCGAGGCGGTAGCGAGCGATGGCCAAATTAAAGTGACGCTTGCCGATCACGACGCAGACCACAGCATTGTCGCCGAGGCTCTCGTTCATGGCGGCGCGCGAGTGCTCGAAGTCCGGGAGGACGAACTTGGTCTCGAGGAAGTCTTTTTGCGGGTGACGAGGGGAGAGACCCAATGAAATGACGAAACCCGAAGGAAAACCAAAGCTCGAAAGCCGAACTTAGGTATCCGGTTTTTGGATTTCTTTCGGATTTCGGCATTCGGAATTCGAGCTTTGGCGTATGACGTTCTTGCCGATTGTAGAGCGGGAGTTGCGCGTCGCCGCGCGACAGCCCGCCACCTCGCTGGGTCGATTTCTCGTGGCGCTCGTGGGCATCGTGCTTTGGCTGGGGCTTTGGGGCGCGCGCCATGGCAAAACCACGCCGGCGGACATTGGAGGAAAGCTTTTTGTTGGGCTTGGCATCCTGTTGTTCGTGTGGTGCATGGTTGCCGGTGTGTTTCTCACGGCCGATTGCCTGAGCAGCGAAAAACGCGAAGGCACACTCGGGCTATTGTTTCTTACTGATCTGAGGGGCTACGACATCGTGCTTGGCAAACTCGCTTCGACTTCGCTCCGTTCCGTCTCAGCCGTGCTCGCGATGTTGCCAGTGCTCGCGCTGCCCCTCCTGCTCGGCGGTGTCACCGCCGGAGAATTCTGGCGCGTGGTCCTCGCATTGCTCGTCACGCTGTTTTTGTCGCTGACGTGCGGCCTGTTCATGTCGGCGGCTACGCGGCAGAGCCGCGCGGGCATGGGCGCCACTTTTCTTTTTCTGTTTTTCACGAATTGCGTCCTACCGCTGTTGAAGTTGTCTGTGCTTGATGATGTCAAACTGTCGGAGTTCGTCACACGGTTGCTCGTCTGGCCGAGCCAGACATTTTTGTTGGAGCGGGCATGGAGTGCGACGGCGAGCCTCGTGGACTACTGGGGCTGCATCGCGGCGTCGACCGCAATGGCATTGTTTTTCGTCGGTGCTGCTTCGCTGGCCCTTCCGCTTGCCTGGCGTGAGCGCGGATACGCGGGGTCCGTGCGCAAAGCAGCGCGAAAGCTCCGCCTGTCGAATTGGGTGAACCCGTATTCGTGGCGGGCGCGGCGTGGCCAGGCGCCAGGACTGCTGGTATCGGGACTCATCAGCCTTGGCGCGGTGACGAGCGTCGCGCTGCTCTTCGACACTCATCGAACCATCGCCAAAGGCGGCAGACCGGGATGGTCATTTGCAATCAGTCTGCTGACGGCATTCGGAGCGCATCAGCTTTTCAAGTACATGGTGGCTTCGGAGTCCAGCCGCTGTTTCAGCGAGGACCGTCGCAATGGCACAATGGAACTGCTGCTGGTGAGTCCGCTCGCCCCGGCGGCAATCATTCGTGGACAGCGGGCCGCGCTTGCATCGCTGTTTCGCGCCCCGGCATGGATCCTGGTTGGGCTGAACATGTTCTTGATTCTCGCGCACAAACTCACCGCGCCGTTCGGTCCCCAGTTCGAGACGTGGACGATGGTCCTGGCCGGCGGGATGGTGTTGGTCCTCGCCGATTATTATGGCCTGACGTGGACTGGGATGTGGCTGGGCTTGCGCAGCCGCAAACACCATCGGGCGGTACTCGCCACCTTGTTACGCGTGATGCTGCCGTCGTGGGCAGTGGCATTTCTTTTGTTTGCGGGACTTGGTCGCGGGCGGTTGAACTTCGAGGAGATGTTGATCTCCTGGATGTTCCTGGGCGCCGCCGTCAGCCTCATGGTGGGGCAGTTTGCGCAGATGGAGTTGCGGGCGCATTTTCGCGCGCTAGCCCGGGCGGAGGAGCCGCGCCGTTTCGGCGACAGTCGCGATATGATATCGCTGCCGGGTTTTCGACTGACTCGGCTGCGCGAGGACGCTGCATGACAGTCCGCGGCGAAAATCGCGAAGGGACGGATTATTGATTCACTGCCGTTTCTCAGCTCGAGGACTGCACCTACTTACGGTTTCCGCAGAAGTTTGAGCGAATTGAGGTCGAACCAGGCGTCGCCTTTGGCGGCGGTGAGTTCGCAGACGAGTTCGATTTCCTGTTGGCCACCCGGCACCGTAAAGTTGAACCCCACGAGTTTCCAATCGGTATCGCCAGATACTCTGTTGGGCCGCGGTTGCCCAGAGATGCGCAGGCCGGCGCCTTCCCCTTTTTCGTCGCGAAACGGATTCACGCCCGCGGTTTTGATTTTTGCTTCGAAGCGGTATTGGCCGGGATCAAGGAGCACGCGTGTGCGCCATGAGGGATTCGCGCGTTGCCGGGTGCGGATGTGGAGCGCTTCGATGCCGTCCAGGCTGGTTTTGTCCAGAGCACCGACGCCCTGGAGGTTCTGCATGCGCCAATTCGCCAGCGTTGTGATGCCGGTGCTGTCGAAGTGCAGCGGTTTTGGTTCGGGTTGTTGGAGGATGCGCTGGATGCCGGCGACGCGAGCAGTAACCTGGTTGCGCAAGTTCTGGACTGCGCCGTCGTGGTTGCGCGCGTCGCCTTCGTTGATCGCGGCGAGCGCCGGCCGGATTTTCTTCTGAAGCTCGTTGATGCGACCGATGATTTTTTCAGTGGTGAAGATGTTTGTCAGGAGAGTCGTTACCTTTTGCCGGTAGCGCGCGCGGCCTTCGGGCGTGGTGATGATGGCCGTTCCGATAAGGCTTTCCCACGTATTTGCAATAACGGGGCCGTCAGCCACCCAGAACATCTGGTCCATGCCATGCGGGAAGAAGTAAATCCTGTTGGAGGTCGGGTCGTGATAGACGCGGTAGTTGTTGCGGTGAAGGGTGTAGCCGTCCCAATGCCAGGTCATCACTTCGAGGGCCATGAATGAGAGCATGCAATCAACATCGAGGTATTGTTCGAGCCCGGTCCACCGCTTCTGAACGTCCGGTTCCTGCGCCGCGGCGGCGAGCCGCCTGAGATCGGCGTAATTCGGTTCGTCGCCGGAAGTTTTCTGCAGGTTATCAGTGATTTCGCGGATGAAACCGCCGTCATAAAGGTTGCCTTTCGGGTCGTTGAAATAGCGGCGCAGAAACGTTTTGTCGAAGCCCTCCTTGAGAACGTAGAGGCCAAGCGACCGGCCATTGAGTTCGACGCGCGCGTGCGTCGTGCGGGGAGCGGGCACGCCTGCGGCGCGGAAGAGTTCGCCGCAGATCAGTTCGGTCATGTAACTCGGGTCCTGGACAGAGTTGTTGAGATGGAGCTTGTCGATCCCGTGGAATTTTTGGTCGTCTTCGAACTTATCGAAATTCAGCGTGAGAGCGGGCCGGTCGTCGATGCCGCGGAAACTGCCGGCGGCGCCTTTGAGATGGATAGCGACGTTTTCGTAAACGGTTTTGCCTTCGGTGACTTTGGCCCGGACGTACTTGCGGTTATCGCGACGCAGAGTGCTGAGATTCGTGCCGGTGATCTCGATTTTGATTTTCGGAATGTTGGTGCTGTCGAAAAACGCGTCGCTCGCATCAGACTTGATCGTCTTTAAGCCGGCATACGCGCTCGACAGAAACGACAAACAGCACAGCAAACAAAGGAGCGTACAGAAAATCCTGAATTGGCGTTGCGGTGCTATTGACATCCGAAGCTCCGACGGTAATTCGAGAAGGGAGTTCAAACAACCTGAAAGCGCGAAATACTCAGCCCCCTCCTTACGGGTGTGTTGCCCAAAAGCCATCGCACGGTAGGGCGCGGTGTCCCCACCGCGCCGTGTCGACCAACTATGAGATTTGTGCATTTTTCTCATGACGCTCCGGCGCTGTGGGGCACAGCGTCCTACCCTTTTGCGCTCTTCGATCGCAAGCGATTTCGGCAACACACCCGTGAAGGGCCCCCCCGGGGGTCAAGTGCCAGAAATGTGTTGGTTTTGCATTCGGTGGTGACAATTGGGAAGGGGTAGGATTGGAGTGTAAGCACTTGTAGCAGAGGAGGTTGGCCTGGGGAATTTTTGGATTTAGATTGTGGATTTTGGATTGGTACCCCCCCGGGGGAGGTGCTAGAAAAGTGCTAGTTTTGTGTTGGTTTTGCATGTGTCCGTTTGAACTGGTTTACGCGAGTACGGGATAGGCGCCCTGCCTGCCGAACGGAGTTCTGCGCTACATTGGGAGGAATCGGTTTTTATTTGTTTAACACGCCCGCAAGTAATCACGCTAACGAATCGTTATCTTCTTTAGCGCTGAATTATCTTTGTGTAGAGCGAATGTTACGAATGTTACGAATGTTGTGCGACGAAGGAGGGTTAGTGCCTTGGGTTAGTTCCGAACGGACGTGTCCTTTTTGGCGCTCGCTTTGGATCACTTTGTTCCAGTACCGAACCGCTTCGATATGCTACTGGTGCGTAGCCGACCGCCATTGTCGGCAGCCCTGCTGCCTCCCAGGCGGGCAGCTCCTCTTCATCGCACTAAATGGATGACGTGTCTCGCAAGCCAGGAGACAGCAATCATCGCTAAGATTGTCGCAACGGGCACCGCAAGACAAAGAAGCCATGCCAGAGCTAATCGCAACGGCGGCGGATTTGGCTCGTCGAGTTGCAAGCGTCGAACAGTCCCCTTTAGGCCCATTCGCGTTCCCCAGAACATGACAAATCCCAGAGCCAGGCCCAAAACCAGCCCAAGCAAAGTTCCGAGAGATCCAGCTTTTCTTCCCTCCATAAAAGCGGCGATGAAAACCGATCCGCCAGCGATTACACTTAGCAAGTCCATGAACATATGCAGCCTCTTTGTTGAACGTTTACTTCCCAGTGGACGATCGGCCGGATGGGTGAGTCGATGGGTTCAGCCAACTTTGCCCAGCCCCAGGCAGCGTCCTTGGTCCTGCTTGTAGTTGCGGTCGCTTTATTGCGGGTCCATTCTTATCAATTCTTGCCATTAACTGCGTTGCTGATTGTGGATCACAATTCCCGTCTGTATTCGAATGTTCGGACTTTCCGCGCCGTCGTGAAGTCAGGCTTCGATTTGAGGAAAGAGGCCGAAGCGCTTGCACATTTCGCGCGAACCATCGGCCGTTGCGCTGAATACTTTGGCAGTAGTTCCCCCGATAACTTAAGTTTATTTCGGACCAACGAAGTTGTCGTTCCTAATATTCCTGGCCAGACACACAAGAAGAGAAACCACTTGAAAAACAGGTTTCTTTTCCGCTCAGCGAGTTCAATCCAAATACCAGTGTACGATATTGCCCACAGGATTGCGACCACGCACACGACAACGGTCGCGGTTCCTATTGAAACGATGTACTGAAGCGGCACTTTGCTAAAATAATTCCCAAGCGCGTAGCCCAAATAAAAGTAGCCGAACACGTTGCTGACAATGGACAATACCCTCAGTATTCGGGCTATCATTTTCCTCCTTCGGACGAGGCTCGGTCAAACAATCCCAAACGCTTTACGAAGCAGTTCAAGACTCTTCGGCACGCCGGTGGTGGGATCTTCTTTGCCTTCGAATTCGAGAGAGACGTAGCCGTTATAATTGACGTCAGCCAAAATCTTTGCGATGCGGGTGTAATCCAGATCGAGCGTGTACCATTCGCCTTCGCCGAAATAGGTCTTGGCCTGGACGAAAATCGTTTTGGGCGCCATTTGCTTCAACTTGGCGTAAGGCTCTTCCAGAAAGTTGCCGGTGTCCATGAGCGCGCCCAGCCAGGGTGAGTCGACGGCGTTGACAATGCGCAGAACTCCCTCGGGCGTGCGCGTGAGGCCCCAATGATTTTCGAGCCCGAGGAGCACACCGTAGCGCTCGGCTTCCGGCAGGCATTTCTGAATGGAGTCGATGCACCATTTGAAAGCGTCGTCGTCCTTGTAGCCTTCGATCTGCGGCTCTTCGCCGCGACGTTTCATGAGTTCATCGAAGGATTTGATCGTGTTCCATCGGCCGGAGTTGAGGCGGATGCACGGAACGCCAAGTTCGTGCGCGATCTGAATGCATTTGACGGTGTGATCAATGTGCTTTTGCCGTTCGGCGGCGTCGGGCGAGACGAAATTCTGGTGAATGGAAAGGCAGATGAGATCGACGCCGTTCAGGATGGCGTGGCGCTTGAGCTTTTGACAATAGGCGCGGCCCGCGGCGTCGAGCGGCGCTTTCTCCTCGATATCCATCTGACGGTGGAGAATGTCAACCGCGGGAGCGCCCAACACACTCGCGTGATCAATGACTTTCTCGATCGAAACTTTAGCGGTGCGGAAATGCCAGTAGGAGTAAGTCGAGATACCAAGCTTGACCGAAGCTTTCTTTGGAGTTTTGGCTGATGATGAATCGGCTGCGAGCATCGGCAAAGTTTCGACAGAGGCTGCGCCAAGCGCGGCTTTCCCCAAAAATGTTCGGCGCGAAATCGTGCTCATTGCTTTGCGACCTTAACAGGTTTGTGGATTTCGGTCTGCGGGTACTCCGCGGCCCAGGCATACCAACGACATTGGATGCTCTCAACCCACTGCAGCTCCTGTCCACGGAGCGGCCCATCGACGGCGCGGCCTGCGAGCGTCCAACGCGTCCCAGTCTCGTCGTCTTTGAACGGAGCGGTCTCGGGTGAGCTGTCGCTGGCGTGAAAAGTCAGCGTGCGTTCGCCGAGGCGAGCGTTCCAGGCGACGGCGGTGCGGGTTGGACCATACCAGAAAACTGCGACGGATGTCTTGCCGACGGTGTCCATGTAACAGGCGCGTTCCTGTTGCACGTCGAGAGGAAATACTTTTTGTGATTCGCCGGCTTCGACGCCAAGCACCGGTGCAAGTGCATGGAATCGCGTATCGATTTTGCCCATGCTCTCTTTGGCCTCGCGGCTCAATTCGGTGGGCAATTCAGCAACGGGATATTTTTTGCCGTCAAACAGATCGTATGCGGTCGATTCAGGGTGCAACATCAGCCAATAGCCCCATTGCGTGAGCATACTGGGAAGACGCTGCAGCCGCTTGCCTTTTTGCGGGCCTTCGATCCCGCGGCCGGTGAGAGCGGACCAAAGTGTGCCGTCCTTGCCTTTGACCACCATGACCCCGTAACGCCAGCCCTGGAACTCATAGCCGTAATCTTTGGCGAACGCGCTGACGTACCCGCCATCGGGATCGTAAAAGAACAGTCCGTAAGTGTCGTTGATCACGCGCGGCGCAGCGATGAAATGCCGCAGTGGAAACGCGCCCCCGTTATGCGCGCCGCGCAACCAGGCGAGCACCACGTCATCGGACCGCACGAGGTTCTTTCGATTTTGCGTCGAGCAATACGAGCAGGGCGGCTCCGTTAAGGAGTGAAAGAGTTTGGGTTTGGAGAGCGACTCGCTCCCGCGTTCAGAGGCTGTTGCGCTCGCGAGAAAAAAGACCGCCGCAAAGGTCAAACCAACAGCAGGGATGACTGATCTCATACCCGCAGTTTGTCGGTGAGGAAGTGAACCGGCAACCACCATTTCAGGTGGCGTCCACAATGTCGGCTTGCAACGTTTCTGTGTATCCCGGTCTAATGTTGTCGACGTGCCACATACTCTGATCACTTTCGCTCGCCGGTTTCGCGGGTTGTACCCTGTCATGCGGGCGTGCTGGCAGAAGGCGCGCTCCGCTTTCTGGGGAGTTCTGCGGGTGTTATCACCGCGCACAAGCCGCATCGGACCGTCCAAAGGCACGTTTTCGGCGCTGGACTTACTCCAGCAGGGCGGACTGGAAGGCCGATTGGTGGAAAAGGCGCACTCCAATCCCGAGACGGGGCCGAAGCCGTTACGGCGGCTGATGGGCCACCACCAGGCAGAGCTTGGTTCGTGGCCAAGGTTTTGGACGCGGCACGCGAATGCAAGACTGGTGGGCCGAACGTTGATCGTTCAGGACGAGCGCAAGCGAATATGTTATGAGGCAGCGTATGGGTCGTTCTGCTGCGCGCGCGATCCGGCTTTCAATTATTTTTATCTTCCCAGCCCGGTTCAACTGAGGGGCAATTGGACCAGCGTGATTTCCCAATGGTCAAACGGCTTTTACCACTGGTTTCTGGACGCATTACCGCGACTCGGGCTATTGCATGAATTGCCAGAGGACACCCAGGTGCTTGTTCCACCCGGGCTCGCACCCTACCAGGTGGACACGTTGGCGTGGCTCGGGCTGGAGGGGCGCTATCGGCCGACAAATGAGCGACACCTGCTCGTGGAGAATTTTTATTTCAGCAGCCCTCCGGCAATGACGGGTTGTTACGATCCATTCACGCCTCAGTTTCTTCGGGAGTCGTTTCTGAAGCACGCCGACGCAAGCTACGATCCACCGCGTCGCCTTTACATTCGAAGAGTCGGCCAGACACGCGGCATTCACAACGAACAGGCGGTCATCGACTTTTTCCTGGCGCAGGGCTGGGGAATCGTCGACACGGCTGAGTTGACGATGGCTCAACAAATCCGCCTGTTCGCGAATGCGGAAGCGGTCTGTACCCTCCACGGCGGGGGGCTCACAAATTTGCTTTGGTGCAGTCCCGGGGTTCGCGTCCTGGAAATCGTATCTGACAATTTCGTCAACGGTGTTTACGAAGGGCTTTCAGGGCGACTGGGTCTTAGGCATACCTTTCTTCTTTGCCCGGGCGACCACGAGTTTCGAGCCCGGGTTGACATGCGCGCCCTGGGCGAGAAGTACGCGCACCTGATGGACAAGCAGAGCTAGCCGAGGACCTCTTTCCTTGTATCGGCCGAATGAACGAGAATCGCGTTGATGCCCTGCATCCGATTACTGAAATCTGTGCTCAGGGTCCCGTCCTCCATAATGAACCGAAGCGAATAGTCTGGCGGCGTGAGTTTCCGCAACTGTTCGTCAGAGAGCCAAATATGTTCCAGGACGATACACGGCCTCACCTCAGAGATGGTACTTTGCAGTCCTGACATGACCTCCGGTTCGAATCCTTCCACGTCGATTTTCATGACATTCGGCGACGGAATTCCCTGTTCACGCCGGTAGCTGTCACCCTTGCGGATGCGAACTTCGGTGCCGGGCTGGCCCTCCAGCGAGCGCGCCACGGTCCCCCAGCCTGTATCAGTCCCCAACGTTCGTAATTGCATCGTTTCGTCCCGAGAGCCGAGGCCGACAGGGTGGACGCGGACCAGACGTGACCCGGAGAACAATGGCTGAAGTGTTTTCAGCGGCGCCGGGTTGGGTTCGAACGCGTGAATGGAAGCCAGATCAGGCGACGTTTTGGCGAAGTACATGGTGAGATAGCCAAGGTTGGCGCCAACGTCCCACAACACATCGCCGGGGCGCAAGAGTCGTCGGAGCCACTTCAACAACTGCTTGTCGTCGCCAAAATCGTCCAGAGAATAATTGAGCATTCCGAACGCAGCGGTGTCACGGAAATCGAGCATGGCTGTTCCGACACCAGGAATTTTGAATGGATAATTTCGCAACTGTGGAACAATCGGGAGCATCCGTCGAATCAGCCAGCCGGCCCCCGGCAGGTGGAGTTTGCCGTGGACCAGACAGTAAAACTTGACCAGCAGCGAAGCAATCACTGCGATCTTGGATACACGATTGGATGGGACAATCCCAGCCGAATAGAAGAAAAGGGCTCGGGTACGTAATGTTTTTAACCGCCATCAGAAAGCGTTTTCACTTCCCTGCCTTCGTGCCCTTCCGCTTTACTCGCGCCGCAACATGCCAGCCAGTTTGAGCCAATGGTGGATCCAGCAACGCAGTTCCACGCGGCTTGCGTACATACTGCAAATGATTACGCGTATCGCGACCGCGTTACTCGGGTTGGTATGGACGCCCTTGCTCATCGGCGCGATGGGCAGGGCATTGTACGGCACGTTCTTGAGTTTTCAGTCGGTGGCAACGCTGGGCGGTCTGGGCGATCTGGGGATGGGCGGTGCTATTAACATCGAGACGAGCCGCTTGCTGGGGAAGAACGATATATCTGCGCTGCAAAGGTTCCTGTCCGTTGCGCGTACTGCGTTCGCCGGCATGGCTGTCGCTGTCGTGATCCTGTTCATCAGTCTGGCACCCTGGTTGCCGCAATGGTTGCAGTTTCAGGCCACGGAAAGAACCGGGTCGATGACTCTGCTTTTCGTCATGGGCGGGATCGCTGCGGGGTTCATGATCATTAACAGCTACATCACCAATGTAAATTATGGCGCCGTTACTCTAACCTGGCCGATTATTCCGACTTTTTTGATCCTGCAATTAAGCCTGCTCGGGCATTGGTTGCTTGCTTTGGCCGGCCTGTCGTTGTGGATCCAGTACGTCCCGTACGTTGGAGCGACGGCGCTGCTCATTGGCTCCGGGTGGATATTTCTCTGCCGCTCTCATCCGGAACTCGCCGGAGTTTTTCCGATGGCATTAGATCGCACAACCCTGGTCGGCATCATAGGCAAGAGCTTTTGGGTTTACCTGTATTGCATCGGAGGCTCGATTTTCACCCTGACCGATCGGCTGATCATCAACGCGGGTTTTGGCGCCGAGCAAGTACCGTCGTTTCAATTGAATATGAAACTCGCCGAGTTGGCCTTGTTCGTTATTGGCACGGCAAGCATTGTCAGCACGCCAAAAATTGCCGTCTGGGTGGCTTCGGCCGATGCCGAAGCACGCCGGCGCGGGGCAGCAGAAACCCTGCGGTTGAACCGCTTTCAGACATTCTTGGGGTGTGCTGCAGTGCTCGTCTATCTGGTCATCAACGACCCGTTTATGCGCTGGTGGGTCGGCGCCGAATATCAGGTGCCACTGGCGTGGCAAGGCGCTTTCGCCGCAAATCTGGGCGTCATGGCCGTAGGCTACGCCGGATACTACCTCGCGCCCAGGTGCGGACCGCACGGCCTGCGGTTTGGGGCGCTGGCGGTGCTGGCCGGAGTGCTTACCAAAGTCGCGCTGTCTTATTTGGCGATGATTTACCATTCCATTTTCATCATCGCATGGAGCACGGTCGTTGCGCAGTCGCTCATCGTTCTCCTTTCCTGTTGGCACGTTCACCGAACGATAGGCATCTCCTGGTGGAAGCTGACTGGCATCGGGTGGATTCTCTCATTGGGCCTGGTTGCCTTTGCGACGCTCTGGAGGGCCTCGTTGTGGGACCGCGGAGCCGGAGGTAAGATCGGATTTGCAGTTGCTGCTCTGCTGCTGATGTGGATCACGACAAAGGTTATCGGGATGAGCGCCACGGACCTGAAGGCGGAGTTGGCGGCCGCACGCGCAATGTTCGGACGATAGGACCGTGCCGGACCCGCTGTGCGAGGTCAACCTGGAGGCGAGTTGTCAGCCGTCAGACTGGAGAGCACTTTTATCGGTGGAAGTAGAACTAGTGGGACTCGCGGCTGGCAGCCGTGTGAACGGCGCATGTGGTCCCACGAACTCCAAAAATTGGATATTGTTGCTGCAGTATAGCCAGCGCTTCCGGAACGCGCAGGCCGGCAGTGTAATACTCGTTTTGACGGTAGTCGTGCCAAACGATAACCCCGTCCTTCGAGAGAATCTGAAACGCCAGCCTGGAATCTTCCAGGACGTGTTCCAAAATATGAGAGCCGTCCACAAAAATAAAATCGTATGGCTCTTCGGCCTTCAATATTTCCGCCGAAGCACTAAAGGAAGCGTGGCGCAACTCGACTTGCTTCGCACCGCTCAACTGCTCTCGGAAGTGCGAGGGCAACACCTGAATATCGTAACTGACAAGACGCGCCTCGGGCCGGTTGAGGTGCAAGGCTAAGGTCGTTCGGGCGCGGTACGTCCCGACCTCAAGAATGCGCATGGCTTTGCGAGCTTTCGCGAGGTTCAACAAAAACAATATGTCGATCAGCGGTGCATCTTCGCCGGCGAAAAGCGGATACATTGCCGGCAGTGTCACGGCGCCTGCCTCGGAGGACAAGGTTTCGGCTTCGATCCACTTCAGCTTGAGGCGTCCCCGGTCGAAAATCTTTTTATAGAGCGAAGTCGCCAACGGATCGTGCTTGGAGTAATCTCTGATAGCTCGATAAGCATCGATCAGAGGGGGCACTTTCGTCGCCGCCGCATGAACGACGCGCAAAACGGGGTTGCGAGGTGGCATTCCTTAATTATCGAACATAGTCACTGCACCGTGATAATAAACAATCTACACCTAACCCCACAACCATGTACTGATTGTGAAGACGAACGATTTTGCTGTTGACAGTCGCTAAGACTTTGCTTTAGACCTCCTAATCGAGCGCTGAACCAGGGAGTCCAGCGGTCGTCTCACAAACAAATCATAAACCATAAAAGGAATTAGGTTATGCGAAAATCCATTGCGGTGTTCGTGTTGTCGGCGTGTCTACTTATCGGTCAAACGTCATTCGGAGCAGGCGACGTTGTGGGAGATCGGTGCAACGTGGGAGTTAATCATGTTCTCACTGGAATTTGGGCTACTGGGCTTGCTTCGGTAAAACGGACAGAGAAGTTGGGACATTTGGTTAGTTGTTTTGGAGTTCGAAGTCAATCGGGGAAAGGTAGCCCAGGGCGCTATGGGCGCGCTGGCGGTTATAGAATGTTTCGA